>Ga0316217_10004566_pt1 | contig 14852 bp, 17 predicted proteins | sample 1anoAmetaG_FD_203633 | JGI IMG/M metagenome (GOLD analysis project Ga0316217, IMG submission 203633) | Freshwater microbial communities from Trout Bog Lake, Wisconsin, USA - 1anoA | ecosystem: Environmental > Aquatic > Freshwater > Lake > Hypolimnion/Profundal zone | place: USA: Wisconsin... | reverse complement strand
TTCCGGGTTCACGCCCTGTGCGCCGAGGTGGAACGCTGCCGCTTCGATGGCGCGTGGTTTCAATGCGCCGTGATGCAAAATACCAGAACTGATCTGCATACAATCCTCCTTGGTCGGGTATGAAAACGGGGAGCTGGCCAATGGACAACTCCCCTGATTGATTACTGCGCTTCGAGCACTTTGCGGGCCTGTTGCAGTTTGCCAAGCTCGCGCTCTTCATGGGCGAGTTCTTCGCGCATCTCGGCGACTTTCTCTTCCTGCTTGCCGATCTGTTCGAGAACGATTTCCACCGGAGTTTTCTTGATCCACGGCTTGCGGCCCTGAGACGGCTCCGGTACGGGTGCCTGTTTCTGCGGTGTCATAACGCCTCCTTGTGCGTTGGGTTGGATTGTGAAAGAGCTGGGCTCCTCATCAGGGAACGAGAAGCAGGAAACTGCGGAGTGTCGCGATCTCGCGCTCGATGCCATCGAGGCCACCAAGGGCGGCAAGATGCCGACCAGCATCAAGATCGTCGGAAACGGTCGTGAGCCGGGCGAGCACTTTGCCGTTGATCGCCGCCGCACGGACGAGGATGTGCCGACGTAGCGCATCTTCTTCCGTGTCAGTGCATGGTGCTTGTGTTGGGTTCGTCATCGTGATGGTCCTCGTGTGTCGTTTGTTGTGCGTTTGGGGTTGCAGGAAGCGGCGAAGCCGCCTCCTCGTTGGTAAGGTCGTCGGCCTGCTTGGCGAGCCAGGCTTCGAGCTTCCGGATTGCTTCGCGCTTCTCCGGCAACTCAATCTGCGTGTAACGGTCATTCACGTCGCGGGATCGCTGCGAGGAATGGCCGATGATTTCGCGGCGCACTTCCTGAAGCACTCCGGCGAGCATCATCCGCGTGTTTGCGGTGTGGCGAAGATCGTGAAAGCGGAAGTGGCGCAAGCCCGCCCGGCGCAAGCTCGACGCCCACGCGGTTTTCACGATCTTGATGGGGTTGCCCTCGTAGGTGAAGACCGTGCCGGCCTTCTTGCGGTTCGCGGCGAGCAGGTCATAGAGGGTGGTCGTGAGCGGAATCTCCCGCGCCTCACCCTCCGGCGTTTTTGAGTGGGAGACGGCAAGCATTCGGTTGTCGAAGTCGATGTCTTCCCATCGCTGTTGCAGAATCTCTCCCCTGCGCATCCCGGTGTGGAGCGCGCAAAGAATGATCCGCCGCAGGTGTTCGGGCGCAGCGGCCATGAGCGCGCGCTCTTCGCGCAGGCTCATCACCGGGCGCTTTGTGCGGCGCTCCCGCTCCATGTGGAGCCGCCCGAGAGGATTCGCCGAGAGAATGCCTTCCTCGACGCCCCAGTTCACGATGCGGCGCAGGACCGAGAGATCGCGGTTCACGGTCGCATCTTTCAAAGTCTTTTCCTTGTGGCGTTCTTGCCGGTATTTCCGTACGAGGCTTTGCGTGAGGTCCGTGAGCAACACGTCCGAAAAGGACGGAAGAAGATGGTTGAGACGGTCGAGGGAATGCGGCTTCGCCATGCCGTCCGCAATGAAGCGGGCAGCAAGCTGGCCGAACGTCATTGCGGGATCGCGCTGCGGCAGACGATGGCGCATGTCGTTCAATTCGTCTTCATACTGCCGCGCGATGATTTCCGCCTTGCGGCGGTTTGATGTGCCGGTGGACTTCGCGTAGCGGACGCCGTCGATCATGACGTACATCCACCACACGGAGCCGCGTTTGTAGAGCGACATGGCTACCTTCCTCCTTTCCTTTGCTGTTGAAGAATCCATGCGATGACTTGGCGGCGATAGAAGACGAGCTTGCCCTGCGGACCCGAGCGGAAGTGCGGAAGCCCCTGCGGGAGGTAGCGGTTGCGTACCGTCCACGCGGAGCAGCCGATCACGCGGGCAACCGCGCGGACATCGAGCGGTTCACCCAGGGCGTCATCAGGGTGCGGGTTTTCCTGCGGGTAGCTCTGCCCGAGGGATTCATGAGGAAACCTCACGGAATCCAAGGGTTTGGGGCCGTCTGCGAAACCCGATATGCGTATCTCTCCTTGCGCACCGTCATTCGTCATCGTCGTGCCTCCGTCTGATCCAGAAATCCCGGAGCGCTTCGCGCGACCAGTCGGGCAGTTTGGACCACAGGGTCCAGAGCACAGCGAGGAGCACGCCGCACGCTACGGAGAGCTCCTGCACCTTGGCCGACCGTGCAAGCGCGATCAAAAGGGAAAGCGTGGCATAGAAGAGGAGAAGGCCGAGCACGAGGCGCGTGACGAGCGCGAGGAACTGGAGCCCCACCGGAATCTGTGGCTGGGGCGTCGAAAGGTCCCTGCTCCCGCACTTCGCGCAGACTTCAGCGCCGCGCGGGTTTACATGGTGACGCGGGCAAAGGCGTACATCGTACGTCCTGCCGCACGTCCCGCAATAGCGCGGGTCTCCTGCCGTCATCTTGCCGCATTGGTTGCAGTACTTCATCGTTGTTCCTTGAAAAGCGGTTGATAGGTTTCCCCTGCGGGACGGAGCCACACGGAGGCAAAGAACTTCTCTCCCTTCGCGCCATCCATGGTGGCGAACCAGAAAATCTTCGGAGTGATCGAGGCGACCGCCGCGCGGATGCCGTGCAGCCTTCGTTCGGAATTCGCGAGCACGAGCACACGGAAGCGGGAATGCTTGAACTGCCGTTCGAACTCCCCGGACATCGCGAAGCGCAGATAGTGCTTCGCCTTTTCCTTCCAGACCGCGAGGCTCTCGTGACCGAGGTCCACTTCGATGAACGAGGCGTCGATGCTGGCCATCATGCTGAACTCCACGTACCCATCGGGGATGAGGGCGATACCCGCTGCGACCGGCTCATGGAACGCGAGCCAATGAACGAAGCGGAGGCCCTCCACGGGGATCGCGCCAAATTTGAGATCGCAGTACACGGCATTCACGGCAAGCTGATGCTGGACGAAGAAGTCCGCGACAAGCGTCGTGTTTCCCTTGCGGCGCGGTCCCCGGCAGGGAACCTGGATCAGCTGCGCGCCTTTGGGCGAAAGCGCATAGAGCGCCTTGCGCCCGCCGCCCGAGCCGAGAAAGAACCGGCGCAAAAGTCCCGCGCGAAACAAGGCGAGAAGCCGCGCATTGATCCGCGTCTTCGAATGGAATCCGGCGACGCGCATGAGTTGGTCAGCATCCCCGATGCGCATCATGCCAAGTTCGAGGAAGAGGTTGAGGTCGCGGGGCTGCTCGATGAGTCCGCGTTTGTGCGCACTTTTTCGGTTGTTCATTCCGTTATTCCCAGTCATGGAGAACCTCGTTGGTTGCTTGTGTGAACGCTTCATGCCGCGCTACGATCTCGCGTTCGACCTCCGCACGCGGCCGCGCATGGGCGGCGCGCGAACGGCGCACAAGATCGGCCGTATTCGTTTTCGGATCGTCAATCTGGGGCACGACGGCTTCGACCCAAAGGTCAGCGCCGCTCTTCAGCACGAAATGGCGTGGCGGCAGATTCTTCAGACGCTCGGCGAGCGCCTTGCCGCCATCGAGCATCTGCGCAACTTGCGGAGCATCCCCAACCGACAATTGAAAGAAAGCGTGGGTGCCGACCGAGAGAATCGCCGCGCGCATCGACGCAGGGTACTGGTCGAGAAACTGGTTCGCGGAGACAATACCAATACCGAACTTGCGCGCTTCGCTGAGCGCCGTTTCCACATCCGCCGACTGTGCGACAAGATTCTGTATTTCGTCGCAGTAGAGGGTGAAGAGCGTACGCCGGGTGCGGGTGAAGAGCGCGTGCTTGGCTATCGTGAAGCCGAGGCTTGCAACGGTGAGCGCCTGGCCACCGAGCTTTCCTTTCGGAAGATCGAAGATGATCCAGGAGCTCTTGTCCATCGCTTCCCGGAGGGAGAACGTGGAGCGCACCTGCCCCATCATGTGACGGAAGCGCGGATCAGCGGTGAAGGCCGATGTCTTGTTGAGGATCGGCTCCCGCATGGTCGCCTGCATCGCTGCGCTTGCCGCGCCGTACCGCGACGAGAAGTAATGGCGCACTTCTGCATTCGGCACGGCCTCAAGGCACTTCGTGCGGAACCCGGCGTCGATGAGGAGCGGCGCAAGTTCGAGAAGCGTGAGGCCGTTCGCCGAAAGCACATAGAGCGCATTGCGGAGCAGTTCGTCAGTCCGCGCGCCGAAGTGATCGAGCCCCCAGCGCTGCCGGAGGACTTCGGAAAATTCGGCAACGCGGACGAAATCCGGCTCAGCGTCTTCCAAAGGATTGAGCCCCACGGACGAATCCGTATCGGCGGGCGCGATGACGATGAGGCGGTCCGCAAGCGATTCCTGCCGCCGTGTTTCCTCTGCGGCGACGGCACGCAAAAGGTACTGCGTCGCGTCGCCGTGGAGATCGAAGAAAATCCAACCTTTTCCAGAGGCAATGTCCTGAACAGCAAGATGCTTCAAGAGCGAACTTTTGCCGGTGCCGGTTTTGCCGAGCACGGCGAGGTGCATGGTGCGCCGCGTGGCGCTCATCCCCACGTGCTCGCCCGTCGTCCGGCCTTCCATAAAGCGGAACCCGAGCGTGGTCATGCCGCGCTCGTTCCCCTTGCGGGGAGATCGGCCTTGCAGCCAGTTCCAGAAAGCGATCACGAGTGATTCGAAGAATTGGATCATGGGCGGATTTTGACTTGATAGGTGTCAGAATCGGTTTCGGCGCACACTCGTACCGCAGCAAACATCCATACGGATCAACAAGTTGCAAGAACTCGAAAAAATTGTTGACGCGGTTCCGCAGAGATCAGTAATTGGTGATGAGGAGCTCGCGGAACCGCCGACCGGCGATCTTCTGGGCGGTGTACGCCGTCTCGATCCCCCGCAGGCGGAACGCCTTGAAAATGGCGCGGACCTCAGGCACGTCGTTCAGGGAAAGCACGAACTTGCCCTTGAGTGTGCCGAGCCGCTCCGCCATCGCGCGGAAATCGTCCGGTTCGAGGTTGTAGCGGTACAGCTTGACGTTGAAATACGGCGGGTCGAGATAGAAGAAGGTCTCGGGGCGGTCATACCGCCGGAGAATGTCTTCATACGGGAGGCATTCGACCTGCACGCGCGCCAAGCGCCGATGCGTCTCCTCGATGAGTCCGGGAATGCGCTCGGGATTGAGCCCCGAGGGCGCATCCACGCGGATCGCGTAGTTGCGGCGGACGACGAGTCCCGCATAGCAGGTTTTCGAGAGGTAGAAGTGGCGCGCCGCGCGCTGGATGTCGGTAAGCTTTTCGGGATCGGTCTCGTCAAGGAGATCGAACCACGCACGGCTCACGACGGTGAAGCGGAGATAACGGACAAGCTCTTCGTAATGGGACTGGCAGACGCGATAGAAGTTCACGATCTCGTGATCGAGATCATTCAACACTTCCACCTTTGACGGTTCTTTGCGGAAGAACACTTGCGCGCCTCCCGCGAAAGGCTCGACGTATGTCTTGTGCTCCGGGAATATCTCGATGATCTTGTTCGCAAGCGCGCGTTTGCCGCCGATGTAACTGAACGGTCCGTACATGGGTGCGGAAAGAAGCGTGAATTGTTTCAGTGAATGCGCTTCGGTTCGACCTTTATGGACCGAAGCGCGTGTATCTCCTCCCGCAAGGCAGAAAGCAGACGGTGACAACAGTCAGGTGAAGCCCTCAGGTATTCAATCGCTGAGGAATGCTTCTGATGTGCTTCTGCGGAAATGCGGGAGAGAAAGGACCGTTCGTCCATCCCGAGCACGGGGCAGTGAGTCGCCGCCAACGCGTATGGCAGCGGGTCAGCATTCTTCGCTCCTCAAATGCTGACTCCCGTCGAACGGTCCTGTCTCACAATACGCCGTTCATAGATCGCAAAAAGGTGGCACGACCTGTATATAGATGCGCGGTCGTTATCGGAACTTAGACGGCCCCACTACCGACTGAAAGCTGGTAGTGAGGCCGTATTATACATGTGACTTATCCACATTGTTGCAATGTCTCAAATTCAGTTGCACAATCAAGTTATGCCCTGCGGGGTGTCAGACTTATCTGGCTAAATCTTGTGAGCTGGAGCCAGGCCACACTAAAGAGCGCTACCCTGAGTTGGAGTTAGCGCACAAATACCTCAACATATGAGAAGAAGGACATACTCTTTTCCCCTCGAAAAAGAGTTGATCGTTGTGCGGAAAAAGTATCGGGCGCTCCGTAACCTTCTGGACGAACGTGGGCGTCGGGTGTGGGCAGCCTCAGAGGCACTTTCTTTGCCTCGCGGCGGGGTATCGTTGGTGGCCCAAGCTACCGGTTTGTCGCGAACCACGATCCACGCCGGAATCCGCGAATTGGAGCAGTACAAAGGAGAACCCTTGGCGACGCGACAAATTCGCAGAGCGGGCGGGGGCCGGAAGCCGCTCACTTTTCTTCATCCCGAACTGCCCAAGGCCTTGGAGCAACTGTTGGAACCGGTGGTTCGGGGCGACCGAGAATCGTTCTTGCGCTGGACCGCGAACGGCACACGCAAACTGGCCGCAGAGCTTCGGCGGCAAGGCCATGAGATCGGCGACCGCAAGGTGGCTCTGCTTCTTCATCAGATGGGATATAGTCTGCAAGCCAGCGCCAAGATTCTGGAAGGCAAGCAGCAGCATCCTGACCGGAATGCTCAGTTTGAGTATGTAAATGCGCTGGTCAAGGAGTTCCTGGAGCAGGGACTGCCCGTCATTTCCATTGACACGAAAAAAAAGGAGTTAGTGAGAAACTACAGCAAGCGGCAAGGAGTGGAATCCGCAAGGAGAACCGCAGAAAACCTTGGTCCATGATTTTCCTGATAAGGAACTGGGCAAGGCAATTCCCTGTGGGATCTACGGTGTAGGACGCAATGAGGGCTGGGTAAGCGTGGGCATCGATCACGACACGGCCGAGTTTACCATCGACAGCATCCTGGTCTGGTGGAACAACATGGGGCGGAAGGCCTACCCCAATGCAACGAAGCTGCTGATCATGGGCGATGCGGGGGGCATCAATGCCAGCCGGTCGCGCCCGTGGAAGGCAGGACTGCAACGGTTGGCAAATCTTACCGGCCTCGACCTGCACATGTCGCATTTTCCGCCGGGGACCAGCAAGTGGAATAGAATCGAACACCGCATGTTCTCCTTCATCACGCATAACTGGCGAGAAAGACCGTTGGTCAGCTATCAAACCATCATCGAGTTGATTGCGAAAACCAAAACCATCACAGGGCTCAAGATCAAGGCAAAACTGACACAAAAGACCTATCCCACTGGAATCGAGATATCAGCAGCAGAGATCGCCAAGCTCAACCTGAAACCAGATGCCTTCCATGGAGATTGGAACTACTCGCTTCTGCCCAATGACAGGTAGTGCTGAGTACTAACAGTAAATAATGCGTAGCAACCTGACTCTCCGTATATAGTTATGCCACCTTGTTAGGGTGGCATAACTTTATAGAATGGAAGAACAATTCTTATGCAGCGAGCGGAAGCTCTGCGTCTTCGGATTCGAATTGCTTCACGAGCGTTTCAAGAATTGCATTCCAAGTTCGAGGTACGCCTCGACATGGGCTACCTTCAAGAACTAGCGAGCGATTTGCAATCAGTTTCGCAGCGTTTCGCAGCGTAATATCTAGCTTTTCTGGACTGATGTGCAGGTTCGAGGTGAGTTTTTTCGCTAAAGTGCGTTTTTCGGATGGAATCGCCACTTTATATAGATTTGACGCGGATTGTACGAGTTCGAGGTATTCTTCAAGGAGTTTAAGCGTCTGGTTGTCACCGTTCTCGATATTACTGATACATCGCTTCACTTCATTCTCTTCTACAATCATGTGCGCGCGGCGCTCGTTGTATGCTTCTTTCTCAACTACGCCATCGAGATATGCGTCGGTTAGACGTGCAATCCGGTCTCTGATCTTGCCTTTTTCGAGATGATACGCCTTGAGCCGCTCCTCGATTCGTTCCTTGTTGTTCATGCGAGTCCAGACAAACCATTCCTTGATATACGCGATTTCATCGTCAGCGAAGCGAAGCGAAGCAAATGCTTCACTCACTGCATTATCGATGGCCTCTTCTCGAACGGTCTTCATTGGACAGCACCGCGTATGGCACCGATAGTAGACATGGCTTTTATGAGTCTCAGCCATCACCGTATTGCTGCATAATGCGCACTTGATCATCCGGCTGAACGCAAATTCATGATGACGCGTTCTCGGAACCACCTTGCCTTTCAATACATTCTGGACGGCATTGAAGAGCTGCGTGCTGACCAATGGTTCGTGTGCACCAGCAAAACTATCTCCGGTCTTCTTGATGCGGATCAACCCCGTATAGAATGGATTATTGAGCATCGTCGAAATTCCGTTGAGCGAAACCTTTGCACCAGCTTTGTTCCGCAGCCCTCGCCGGTACATTTCCTCAACGAGACGTGGCAGAGAAACGTTCCCTGCTGCATACAATTCGAACGCCTCACGTACAAGATGTGCCATTTTTGAATCGGGTGCCTTTGTTTTTCCGCCTCCGCAGTCGAGATAGCCGATAGGAGCCCTGATCGGATAGAGCCCCTGCTTCAGACGCCCATAAAAGCCTTTCTTGGTTTCCTCCCGCAGATTGCGAATGTAGTCGGCAGCTACGACAGCCTGAATGTCCGCAGACAATCTCCCACCGCGTGTATTGAGGTCCAGACTTTCATTCACAAAGTAAACCTCAACGCCAATATCCATCAATTCAGCGAGATCAGCCCAATCCTTCAGATTGCGCGCCCCACGGTCAATCTTGTGAATAATCACGCCATGCGCCACGCCACGCTTTAACAAGCGCAGCATTTCAGAGAATACAGGGCGTCCTCGCTTTGCGGCTGTCTCCTGCTCCTCGAATGAGCGAATGATGCGTAGACCTTGTCGCGCGGCATAATGTCGTATAGCGTCTTGCTGCTCCTGAAGCGACACACCACGTTCTCCTTGCTTCGCTGTAGAAACGCGAACATATGAGAAGTACTGTTTTTCCATGACATCAATATTTAGTCCCAGGGAATCGACCTTTCTTTAACTCTAAGAATCAAATTATTGAGTGTCAATCGGATCGTTTTTCTCGCGATTCAGCCGATCAAAGATTTGAAGCGCAATCGTGCAATACTCATCCAGAAAGTCGCGCATTTCTTTTCGTTGGTCATCGGAGAGTGATGGAAACAATTCAGCGAGATTCTTTGTATGCGGGTCTTGTGGGTACGTCATTGTGAGTATCGTAATCCACTTGAGACATGATCCAAGGTGGCATTACTGGCTCACAGGTTAGGATGGCACTATGCACCGCTCATTATTTCCACAATCATACCTCCCGTGCAAGTTATGCGACCTTGAGATGCCGTATTGAGTTGTTAAACTTAGAACATCAGTCGTATCAGAGTTTTCTCTTTATATGTATGGCATCTGAACCTCACGCCACGTTGCTTCGTTCTCTCCGGAAGCGAAGCGGACTCACGCAAAAGGATATTGCACAGATTTTAGGATTTCGGTCCGAGATTACGGTTTCTCGCCATGAGCGGTCACTTTCAGTACCAAGTCTATTTGCCGCCCTTTCGTATGAAATCATCTTTAGTGAAGCGATCTCAATGCAATTGAAATCACTTCATAGAGAAGTAGAGGCAAAGATCGAGCAACATCTCACGGAACTGGAGCATGCGCTACAGCAATGTGACGGAAAAGGTCGGGATGCTCGAATCATCGCAAAGAAACTTGTTTTTCTTAATGAGCGAAGAATTAACAAGTCGAATCCGATCATGCCATGAAGCTACGCATATATGAACCACGCGTTCTCGCCGTTGATCTTAGGCACAGGAGGCTTGGCTATGCGGTCTTTGAGGGGCGCAGAACGCTTGTCGATTGGGGCGTGCGGGTCTATCCAGCCGTGGGAGAGAAGGAGACAAAACTCGCACAAAGAAAAGTTGAATTACTTATTAAAATGCATTTTCCTTCGGCAATCGCTATCAAAAGTAAGCGATGGGAAAAGGCGATCTCAAATATGCACATGAAACGAGTCGTAGAAGCCGTCGAACAAGCCGCACTCAGTTATTCTGTTCAAATTTGTGTAATGCCGCAGGAAACCATCACAACTTGGTTTCAAAGCCTGGGATGCACAACGAAAGATGATATCGCATCATCCTTGGCGCGTATGTTTCCAGAACTTACATTGGACTTGCCGCCAAAACGTCATGCGTGGCAATCCGAGCATCCGAGGATGACGGTTTTCGATGCGATTGCTCTTGGATTGATATATTGGCACCAGCCGGGAATGATTCCGCCGTTCACTAAGGACATGCGCACATCAGATAGCGCATAAACCTTTTCATCGGCCCCTTCACCGTTGGCCTAGGACAGTCAACTGTCCGCCATTCTAAGTAATATAAAGGGGCCGACGAAAGTGCTTATGCGCGTTGTATGAGACTTTGTCTGCGTCGCTTCCGCCCACTTCTATCTTGAAATATTGAATACCACGGATGCGGAAACTTCCAGATAGATATTTATCTCTTTCATCGGCCCCTTTCACTGTTAACTCCTGTTTTCCCCCAGTCGAAAACGTTGAAAGGAACCGATGAAAAAGATAAAAAGTATCTATGACAGGGATATGTATATAGGGGACTTGGCGTAGAGTTCCGAATCTATCTATTTCTTGAGAAGAAGCTCCCCTACTTCTTTCTGGAGTGTCGCATTTTGCGTCTGGAGCGTGGTGATCTGCGTTTGCTGTGTGTTAATCTGCGCCTGTTGCGCGGCAATTTCTGTTTGCTGCGAACTCATATTTTCATCGAGCGCCTTCACGCCAACAAGCGCGACACCGGCAGGATCAATCGTTGAAATGCTCTTGTTGTTGTCGCCAAGACCGAATATTGAGTAGAAATCCTCGGCAACAGGACCGATATGCCATGCACCGGTGTCCGTCTTATAAACCCACTTCGTGATCGGAAGAGAGGCGATGCCACTCAAAATCGCTTGGTCATCCACTGGCGTAAAATCGGTCTTGAGATCACGACTTGAACCATTCACCCAAGAACTACCAGAAGTGTATTCGCCGTGACCTCCTTTAAAATCAATGCCGGTTCCGCCGCTCGTATAGGCATAAACACCTATACCAGAGGTACCACCAAGGCCCTCAACACCAGTGGTGTTAGCGTTGGTACCGCCGCTAGCACCAAGAACGCCTATTGCGCCCCCCACGCCCACCACGCCGTTGCCTGTGCTTGAGTATTCACTTTGACCATATACACCGTCGTTGCCGCCAACGCCTTCTACACCAAAGCCATTGGCTCCCGAGGCATTACCCTCCACTCCATAACCACCGGCCACGCTGTTCACACCCATTACGCCGCCTACATAGGCAAGCCTGCTCACTCCATAGACGCCGTAGCCGTTAGTCCCGTCGTCGCCATAAATAGCTATCGATGGATCGCCCACGCCACCGACGCTCAACATTGAAGCAGGTGCCGTCGTCCCAATCCCGACGCTGCCTTGCACCGCCAATCCATTTGCTGGTGCCGTGTTTGGAGTGGCAGATTGTGAGATGTACCCCGAACCGATTAACACGCCACCGCCTGCAGACGCGTCATTAATAGTCATTAAAGGAGTACTAGAAGCATAATCAAAGAAGAGAAATCGTGTCGCATTCGCAGCGGACATCAAACCAAAAACTGCGGAACTCCCTCCATAAGCATTTGGGCTATTGAATTCCAAGCGCGCACTCAAGCCAACATCCCCATTCACTCCAAGCGCGGTACTTGGCGTCGTCGTCCCAATCCCAACATTTGCAGGAAAACTGTAATTGCCTCCTCCCGTATTCGCACCGAAGGTTCCGGCAGAAAGATTTGCTGCCGACGCAGTGCCCGTGTAGGAACCGGAAATGGTGCCCGTCACCACGAGATTGCCATTGGTCAACCGCATACCCTCACTGCCCCCCGTAATCCAGCGGATATAACTTCCTGACGATGTAATGGTCGCGCCTGTGCTCTCGGGGCTTATTACATAACTTGAACTTGAATTCCCTACCTTGATACCGGCACTGGTCCCCTCAACATCTAATTCCGCACTTGGCGATGCGGTTCCAATACCTATATTGCTTCCGCTGACGTTGATGATGCCGGAGCCGGACGGGGCTGCGGCTGTGGGGCCAGTGAAAGCTTGCGCCATCCCGGAGATATAGAATACAAAAAATACAGCGGATAGAGCTGTTGTTAGAAGAATGGCGTGATAGATGGCCTGGGTGCGCGTGAGCATAGATAATAATGTTCATGTGCTCCCAGGCTGCTACTGCCTTGTCTCCTATGAAGAGACCCGTCGCTGAAGATATGTACGTAGCATTGGGAAAATAGCTTCAGCAGGACTGTGCACTCTTAAGTTGTAATTTAACTTAATCAGATTCAAAAACAAATTGCAAGTGTGGATAACGCCATGCCTGCGATGATAACCAGTTATAAAAATCAGATAGAAAGAAATGGACTCCCGAGTTTGACTCAAGGAGTCCGAGAAGTGAATGATAAAAAGCAGATACTCGATGTGCAACTACATCGCATGGTTATCGCTTCGATTACAATGTGCGGGCGACGGCCACGCGACCGTCGGGAAATCCGCTCCCCAAGCTCCAGTCTCCGTACCATCGACCACCGACGCTTGGCAGGCACGACGGCGCAAGTAGGATGCCATTTTTGTGCACTACCCTGATTCCGGGAAAGTCGATATGCACCTTGCCGAAGAGAGCCATAAGGGAAGGCAGTTCAGCTTGGTATTCGAGAAGCCAGTGTAGATGTTGGTATCCGAGGAGGCTGCTTCGTAGACGTGCAAGGCGGCGGTCGTACTCCGGATTAACGACGAGCAGTTCCTTCGGGCGAAGGAGTGTGACAAGAACAAGTGTGACGGGATGCTCCGGCGACGTATCCCGTTCGATGGAGCGGATAGAAGGATAACGTTCCTGGATTTCTTCGAGCGTCGGGCGCGGGAGTGCGGGAAGCGCGAGAGACAATTCGCCGGTTTCTCTGAATGCTCTCTTCCGATCAAAGATGGAGAAAAGGAAGTTCACGGTGGTCTCCTTTTACGCCAGAGGACCACTCGTGTGGTCATAGCCAGAAAACACCGACTCACGAAGTCTGTATCTTGTGGCTATGACCATGATGTATTTCAAGGAACCGTCATCAAAACATACAATATGCCGCATAGTTGTCAATACATGCAGGTGATTTGCGCCGCAGCGCATTCCGCAATTGTCCTTGTTTGCCTTTCGCTAAAGGACGTGACCAAGGCTCAAGAATCGTGAAACGGATCGGTTGACATCCGCATCAAACAATGTAAGCTGACAATGACGGACACATGAAAACATTTGGTGAACAGATCAGGAATCTTCGGGAAGCAAAGGACATTTCCGTCCGCGAACTCGCGCGGCAGTTGAAGGTATCAGCTGCCTTTTTATCTGATGTGGAACTCGGACGCCGCCACCCTTCGGATGAGATTTTGCGGCGGCTTGCGGAATGCCTTGATACGACTTCGGAAGACTTGCAGAAATATGACGCACGGCCCCCGGTTCAAGAACTGAAACGCATTTCTGCAAATGATCCCGCAATGGGATTTGCGCTTCGCCGCGTCGTGGACGAAGGGATAAGCTCCAAGGATCTTCTCGAATTCCTCAACAAGCACAGGGACAAGAAAGCATGAGAACGTATCGCGCGAAATCCGGCCCCTTCGCCAAACAGCCCTTCTACAAGCTCGACGAAATCGAATCGATCTGCGTGGAAGCACTCACAAGCGTCGAACTGTTTCCCGCATCGCCTTCTCCGGTGCGCATCGACCGGTTCATCGAGAAACGATTCAAGGTGCAGCCCACATACGACGCGCTGCCGTTGGGCATTCTTGGATTCACGCGTTTCGGTACGAACGGGGTCGAGGAGATTATTGTTTCGCAGGCGCTCGACGAAGAGGGCACGACTGCGGCCGAGCGAAGGCTGAGAACCACGCTCGCCCACGAAGGCGGTCACGGCCTGCTCCACGCGCACCTGTTCACCCTTGGTGATCGTCCCGATTCTCTTTTTGCAGGTGAACTCGCCACGGACGCCCCCAAGATCATGTGCAGGGATGACGCCCAGACAGGTGGAGACTCGGGCAAAAAACCGCCATACCGGTGGTGGGAATTCCAGGCGAATCAGGCGATGGGCGCGCTTCTTCTTCCCCGGTCCCTTGTGGAAAAAGCGCTCGAAGGATCGGTGGAAATGCGGGGACTCCTCGGTATACCGGTTCTTCCGTCCGGTAGCCGAGAATCTTCTATCCGTATGATTGCAGACACATTCGACGTGAACCCCATCGTTGCGCGCATCCGTCTCGAAGCCCTCTATCCGTCCTCGGCGGAGCAGCAATAGACACTATAATTTTTTTTGCCTAGACTGTAAGCAATGAAAGCTGACATAAGCTTTTCATTGTTCAGGAAGGCGGGATAAAGAGCAAACGTATGAAACCACGGTCAAATCTAAAACCCAAAACTCTTCCGGTTGCAGCGTCGCCGATAAAGAAAACCCGAAGCGTGCCTCAGTTTGTCCGCCTTCTCCTCTTCGTCTCGGCTGGGGGGCGCTGCGAATTCGACGGATGCAACAAATACCTGCTCGAACATCACGTCACCCTTACGGCTGGCAATTTTGCCGAGATTGCGCACATTGTCGCCTTTCAGGAGGAAGGCCCTCGGGGACGGAGCGAAACCCGCCCAGACGACATCCATCAAGCCGACAACCTCATGCTTCTTTGCCCAGGATGCCATAAAACCATCGACGACCATCCTGAGCTGTATCCCGTGGCAACGCTCAGAAAATACAAGACAAGCCATGAGCGGTACATCTATCACATGACCTCGCTCCGGCCCGAGAACCGGACTTCGGTCCTC
>Ga0316217_10004565_pt1 | contig 14852 bp, 15 predicted proteins | sample 1anoAmetaG_FD_203633 | JGI IMG/M metagenome (GOLD analysis project Ga0316217, IMG submission 203633) | Freshwater microbial communities from Trout Bog Lake, Wisconsin, USA - 1anoA | ecosystem: Environmental > Aquatic > Freshwater > Lake > Hypolimnion/Profundal zone | place: USA: Wisconsin... | reverse complement strand
TCATTGCTGCTGCAGGCAATGCCAATGGCGAGCAAACCCAAGGCAAGGCCTCCGAGGAGGGGCTTCAACATGGTTTTCTCCGATGAAAAGACGTGGATTGAATGGCCCAGAACCGGGTCTTCCCGGCATTTGGCGATCGCGGTATCCACCGCGGGTGTTCTATTTGAAGAACGGATGTACCCCAGGTTCCGGATGGACTCCACCCGGATTTTTCTCATCACATCAGCGGGCAATTCAGAGCCACCTGAGTGGCGAAGCTTGGGGCGAAGGCAGCTGCCATCCGCCAGAAGTCTGCGTGACCCCGGCGTGACCTCCAAATCGGGTCCCATTTCACCAAATGCTCCCCACAAAACCATTTGTGTACCAAGTCCATGCAAGCTAAGAGGCCCGACGCTGTTAGGTTTCGGGCCTCTTTGACTACTTGATTTGCTGGTGGTCCCGGCGCGACTCGAACGCGCGACCTTCCGCTTAGGAGGCGTGAACTCCAGTGTTTTTTGAAATGTAAGGTAAGCCACCTTTGATATATTATATTAATTGTTAGCGTGACCTCTGCGTGATTTAATCGTTTTTTGCATTCACGCTGGAGTCATCAAGTGTCTAAGAAGATTGATAGAGATGGCTTTATTCACTATGATATTGTCATAAACAAACAACGGTTTTGCGGCAACACTGGACAGAAGGACAAGAAGAAGGCAGCCGTATGGATTGCCGACTTCAAGGCTAAGGTCCGCAGGGAAATGGCTAATGAGGTCATTGGGATCAAACCTGAGGTTTGCCTCACCTGCGAAACATTGTTCAGGGACTGGCTCAATCATCACAATGGTAAACATGCAGTAAATGTAAGTGGAGATTGGAATAACTATATTCTACCAAAAATTAGGAACATCCCAGTAATGAAGACGACATCAGGGATGGTAGAGGAGATCAGGACAACATTTCTAAAATCACCAAGTCTAGTCAATACCAAAGGAAAGGTTGCTGATCAAATCAGATCGAAGATTGAGAAAGCAAGAAACTCAGGCGAGAAGGTGGTTCTCAATCCAACCAGGCGCCATTCCAATGCTGGGGCCAACAAGGTCCTGCGCCACCTCTACTTTGTGTTCGGTTGGGGGGTGAAGACCGAGCGAATCCCGAGGATGCCGTTCCGCAAACTGAAGGAGCTCACCGAGCAGGAACCTGTGAGGACCTTCCTCCGTCCTGAGCAGGTGAAGCCCTTCCTCGCGGAGATCGATTCCCTCAACAACCTGCCGGTCATGGTGGCGGTGCGGGCGATGCTCTACATGGGCCTCCGGGAGTGTGAGGCACTCACGATGCAGTGGACCGGCTTCGACCAGGACCGCAGGACCTTCACGGCGATCGACACCAAGACCGGCGAAAACAGTCCCCTCCCGGTTCCCGAGGATCTACGCCCACTGCTTGCCAGGTTGCGAGAGAAGGTGCCTGAGGATTGCTGCTGGGTCCTGCCCGCCGGCTTCAACGAGAAGAAGCGCAAGTGGGAGCATCGCTACAAGCAGTTCACCGCCAAGGCCATCGCCAGGGCGGCGAAGAACCTGGGGATCACCGGCCTGACCCCCCACAGGATGCGAGGCACCATGGCAACCCTCATGGCCCGATCCGGGGCCAACGCCTTCGTCATCAAGAAGGCCGGCCGATGGAAGCGGATGGACACTGCCCTCAGGTACGTTCAGGTGGTTGAGGACGATGTGGCGGAGGCCCAGCGGAAGGCCTTCGGGTTTTCGAAAGAGGTGGTGGTGGATGAGGGTGCTGAGGGCCGGCCTGGGGCCCTGGAGGCAAAGGAAACGTAAGAGAAGGCTTTCCGGAACGGTCGAAGAGGCAAGGGGGCGAGCCTGGTGAAGGTGGAGGAGCTGGAGGAGCTGAGTTGGCTCGCCAGGAGGTTTGCCACGGCTCCCGGGTGCTCCCAGTCGGAGACGAAGGCGGAAGGGTCCAGGTGGGAACTGTCCTCCAGCAGGCAGCGGTAGGTCGGCCGGAGGTCCTTGGATGTCTATTATAGTTTTACCACCCCCCAGAGAACCTTGGCGCAGCTGTAGCCCGGCATCTCCAGGGTGAACCCCAACCCAAATATTAGATTAATTAGCAACTGCATAGCCCTGAGAACCTAGGCTATGCCAGGATTGCAAGACAGTTGCCCCAAGACCAAAGCGTTCTCCTGGACCTTCCGGCTCACTGCGTGCATGAAGGAGGCTGGCAAGAACTAGAACGATCGCTTGGCCTTTGTTCGCACCTATCACGCACCCAAGAAAGAACAGGTGGCACCAAAGGATCTAGAGCATTTGACTCCCCGAGATCCAGGTGGAAGCACAAGGTTTACTATCTAATATTTTATAAAGCTATCGGGGAGACTCGATTGACACCCCAAGTAACACGAATGGACGTTTCAGTGCCAATATTTGTTCAGAAAAAGGAGCTATTACAGTAAAATCGGAGGCAGGAGCCTCTTGAACTCCTGGCATGGTTAGACCGTTGAGCGGGCCCCTTTTTAGGAATAAATCAGGAGCAGGTTTTTCGGTTCCTTCCTTAGGCTTGAACCAGAAAAATCCCAAAAAGACGTCAAAGGTATTATTCTTTTTCTTGCGTTCAGTCAATAGCATTGATAGCCATGTCTGGTCCATTCCATTGGCCCGAATGCTTGCCCACTTCACTTCAATACGGAGCACATCCTTGTGCAAACCAGTCTCCTGGTTCTCAAAACGATAAATGCAAATATCGGCAAGGGAATTCCCATGTTGAAACAAATTTACTTCAGTAGTGGCGTACCACCCTGGTGGAAGCCAGTCACGATTCATTACCTCCGCCAAACCAGCACTCACGCATTGTTCCTTGGCCTTGAAAACACCTGGCTCAGCCCAGTATCTTGAAGGATGAGTTCGGCAGAAACCGTCAAGTAAATGCTGAGTATGCGAGGGAGAAGTGAACCAACTCAACATTTCTTTCTTATTCTGCGGCAGATATTCACTTTCTTTTGACATCAGATAACCTCCCATTATGAAATTGATTGGCATTATCCAATAATTAAATACATTTTAAACTAGTAATTTTCTGCAACCATTCTATGGAAGAAACTTGCGAATCATAAGATCGCCATCCAATCGGGGACTTGGCGAAGACAATCCAGTACAATTTCTTGGTCTTCTTTCGCACCTTCTACTTCCAAAGTAAGGATCTGGTGACGCCTGAGTATTTGGCGCCACCGTTGTCAATAGAAAAGCTGGCAGTCAAGCTTCCATAGAAGGAGACGAACAAGCGCTTTAGGTTCGGTCGGTGGTGCCTAGCCGGCGACCAAACATTGAGCAGAGACAATGAATTACCACCAGAAAGCCTAGAGGTTGCTCGTGTCGGTTGGTTCAGGGTTGGACGAAAGGCTGGCCCTGAATTAGGGATTACGCCTTGGGTAGGGAATTCGTAATCGTGGCAAGAAATTGTTGTTGCATTTCTTTTCGCCGCTTCCCGTGGTGAGCTTCTCGGTGATGATTGGGACAAAGCGCTATTACATTTGTCTCAATATCATTCCCGTTGTTTGAAAGGGGAATAATATGATGAACTTCAAGATAAGGTTTTTCGGCCATATTGAAAAATGGAGCTGCGCCACAGCCCACACATTGACAGCACCCGTTTGCACGAACAAGGGCCAATTGCACAATATATGGATTTCTTTGAACTATCGAAACTGGTGTTGATAAACTGACTTCATGCACGGGTTTAGCATTGAATTTATTTGCAAGTATTCTAAGCTGTTTTATATCACGAAGGTCATGGATAGCCTCAAGTTGATTTTTATATAAATTGGTTAGATCAAATTCAGATGATAATTTAGCTCGCTCAAGATATTTTGAGGCCAAAGTTTGAAGGTAGGAAGTTTTCCCAGATTCACCAAGAAGATTGTTTTCTTTTAAGATTGTAGCAATCGCATTTGCAGTGTTATAGTGTGCCTTTCGAATTTGAGCTATGCGATCAAAATTCTTGGATATTGTTTCTATTGATTCCATTCTTAAATTTTTATTTTCCTGGTTCTCGCCGACCTTGATTTTGACCAAACTATTTGTGATGTCTCTAATAAAAAATGTGTTGGACGCAGACTGGAGTGTGACAAAAGATTCGTTGACAACAAATAATCTAGCAAATTCCTCGGAGAAAGTCATTTGTGCACCTTTGTTGGTGGGAATAGCTATGAATGTAACAATCGGCACGAATTTGATTGTAATTTCGCCTTAACAGGTAATCGGAAAGACCTAACCATCGAAATGCCTGTAGAGACCGAAAAAGCTCAACCTGGTTTGGCAGGCCGAAAATTTGTGGACGATGGAGGAATTCTACCCGAAACGGAGAAAGTAAGGAACTTTCTAGGCGGGGGAGGGATTATCTCCCGGAATGGGATGCATGCGACCTTTTCCACCACACCCAATCCAGCCATCGTTTTCCCTACCTTGAAGGTCGGGGAGTCAAGTGCTCCAGCTCCTCCAGCTCTCCGCCAGGTGGCACGGGAGGTGCTGGAGGATCTGCTCCTGCCCCCTCGAATTCACTGCAACGGGGGGTGGCCTGGTTTTGAAGAGCAGATTCGAGGCATCCCTGGAAATTTACGCCAACATGCCCCTTCGGATCCTCCAGAGTCTTCAGCCTGCATGCAAGTTTCCTGGTTCCGCCATCTGCAGATCCTCCAGATCCTCCAGCTTCCCCATCAGGTGGCACTCGAGGAACTGGAGGGTCCGTTTCCTGTTGCCCATCGCGGTTGCTTATCTTAGAATTCATTCACCAAATTACCAATAAATTTCCATCAAGCCAATAAGGGTTATCTCTCTCGATGGGTCCGTGCTTGCAAGCCTGTCTCCTTCATGGGAGATAGTTCATGGAACCTTCTTTATATTCAGAACGATATTTTTCAAAAGTCCACGGATAGAAAAAGTTGTGTTCTACTCGATCCTTGAGGTGTCCTGTTGTCAGACTTTAAACTCCCCGAGTCAGAACTGGAAAACAAGAAGCGACAGCACCTCGCTGCTCTGGCAGACGACCTCTTCTCTCGTCATCCCAAGGCCAAACACTCTCACCTGATTGATCCCCCTCCAGCAAGGCCAGAGTTCCCAAAGGTGAAACATTCTAATCTGGCTAAAGATGAGTGGTTGGAACAACTTGAAGTAATCAGAGCCGACTACCACAAGGACCTGATGAAATTCAACGAGGAAACCAGAACTCTTGAGGATGTAAGAGTTGTTAAGTCTTACCTTACCAGAATCGATCTTGCCACTGTGGAACTGCTCAACTCCATCAAGGGATTGAGGGGAGGAGCGTTACAACTGTTGGACGGAGAAGGATTTAAGAAATTTGCCTGGGAGAAGGAATTGGCGATCTTGGCTGTCCAGGTAGCCGAGGCCCAAGGAGGAAGTCTTCCTGCCCCAAGGAACCCCAACGATTGGATGGTTTGGCACTGCTTAAACATATTGAATAATCATGGACTAGCAACCCAGAAACTTGGAACCTTGATCGTTAGTGCGATGCTCAAGTGTGAAGCTGCAACAACCACAGAATTTAATGATATCCATGACAAAGCTGGTCGTCACGTTGTAAGGCTGTTCATGCTGGACAACCCAGACCTGATGCTGAGAGAACTTGATTGGTTTATGTTGAGATCTGAGAAGATCAGTGATTAGACTCGACATTATCTGAGAGTGAAAATTTCCCTTGAGGCAGGACAGCTGGTGCACCGGCTCAACCCCCCTGACCCAAGGAGATTCAAAAGATGTCTACCAAAAAGAAGGTTGCTGTCGCGGCCACCCCCACCGACCTCCTACACCCCAGCCAGGACCTCTCCCTCCTAAAAAACACTCCCGCGAACTGGACCCGGCTGCTGGAGCAGAACAAGGCTCTCAAGACCCACCTCAAGGAGGGGGCGAAGGTCGGTTTCGACATGATGGAGGAACATCTGAAGTCAGCGAGTACGTAGTAACGCTGACCACCGATTTCATTGCCGCCATGACCCTGCTAGGTCAAAAGGCTTTCCTCGCCGCAATGCTTCAAAACCTCAAGATCGTCTTCACCACCAAGTAAAATTCCACTCCTACCAAAGCAGACCGTGGGTTTCGTTCCCAGTGGCCTACGGTCTGCTCATTTTCACCCAATAAAGGAAACGACAATGACCACTTTCAACACCACTCTCTCGCAAAGCCAGCTGACGGCCATCTTGACCATCCTGTCTGGAAAGCCTGCCACCTACGCTCAGTTCTCCGCGCTGCTGAAACAGGGAATGCCCAACACCTACACAGCATCCTGGCTGACCCGGCCCGCCCGTCAGTTCAACCTTGACGACGTTCTGGCCTGGTTCGCCAGCCCACGGGAAAGAAAAATTCCCAGCCGTCACGGTGTCCGCACAGAAGTGAGGCCCGGTGTCGTGCTGGACGAGGCCAAGATCTGGGAAGCCCTGGCGCAGGTGCTGGAGCCGAAGAAGGTGACGCCTGTCTTCCCTGAGTTGGCTTCGGACGGGGTGCCGGAGCAGATCGAACCCCACGCGGAAGAGGAGGAAGCCCCTACGGTGTTCCGCTTCAATGAAGACCTCTACGCCAACGACAGCAACGACGGCAATGAAGTGAACCAGGAAGGCCAGCCGATCGAAGCGCAGGACGAGTACTAGTCATCAACACCGCAGGGTGGTTCCAAATCGAGAGCCTGGGGTCACTCGGCCCTTTCTGGAGAACCACATGATTAAAGCATTTGAAGATGCCAACCGCGAAGCCGAAAAACGAAAATTTAAACGGGAGAAGAAGGCGACTAAGTTTGCCGAAGATTTCAAAAATCCATACGGCTATGACTATGTCCTGCCTGATCCAGAGGAGACCTTCCGAGAATTCTGCGATTTCCTGAAAACTAAATTTCCATCGTTTGTCTCCCCTTTGGATCTTCAAGGCTCCATTAAACCGACCATTCCTGTAACCACCAAAAAAGAAGACGAGATGAAAAACTATGAGTAGTCGCCAGCAGTGGGCAAGACAACAACGAAGGCTCGCCCAGGGACCCCAGGACAGGAAACTAAGCCCTGCCTCCCAGGCCAAGCAGGCAAGGGAAGAGAAAGAGCGCCGGATGGACGCCGCCCGGATCAAGCTCCTCTCCGTCCACCGGGTGCTCTCGCGCACTAAGGATCCCATCGGGATGCTGGCCACGCTGGAAGCCAAAAAGGCCGCCGCCCTTGCGTACGCCGGGAAACCCATCCTGGCTGCCATCGTCAGCCTTCCTATGGATGACCATCAGATCTCCGACGATGTGGCCTCCGAGAGGCTGGCAATCCCCCAGCGCGAATTCCCGCTGGGCAGTGTGGACGCCGACACGCCGGACTTGAAATAGCCTTCCTGATCTCAACGATGCGCGGCCCAGCATCCACCCTTTCGGGGGATGCCGACGCCATCCGAAATTCATCAAATGGAATTCCAACCCAGTTCCGTCTCTACCGCGAGGCGCCCAGCAAGGACTATTCATATCCCTTTGCCCCATGGGCTTTGGGCTTCTTCAACAACCCTCACCTTCAATTTTTAAGGCTTGGGATTCTCATGGAGAAAACCATCATGGAAACCATCAGGTTCGAAGATCCTTCAAACATCGTCTCCTCCCAGGAGGCGCCGACGCGGACCGCTGCCTCCGCTCTCGACCAGGAATTCCAAAACTCAAACCTGACCGTCCCCGATCGGCTCCAGGACGTCGAAACCAGCAACCTGCTGACCTTCTTCCACCAGTTGGGCGGACAGACTTTCGACGACGCCCTCGACACGTTTGAACTGCAGTCCGAAATGGATGAGGATCCCTCGGAGTCGGACATCATCTCTGGCCCCGAGTTCGAAGGCGAGGAGGAGCCCTGGGAATCGGGCATTATCTACGGTCCGGAATGGCCCGCTCCGGACGAACCTTTCGAGGACCTCGATGGCGGCGACGAGGTCGAACCTGAGACAAATGACTCGACGGAGGGTCCCCAGATGAGCGTTGCGGCGGCTGATCCTATTGCTTACCGGGAGCAGGCCAACTTCGCTTTCAGGATGGCGATGGTAGCTCAGGGCCTGGTTGTGCCCTCCACGCTCCAGGCTGACGGGCGCAACCACCGTTGCGACGTTCAGGGGGCCGGCGGCGAAGGAGATGGCAGTTACCGGCTTTGCCTGGACGCCATCCCCAGCGGCGGATTTCAGAACTGGAAGGATGGTCACGGTTGGCAGGCTTGGAGCTTCGAGTTCGGCCCCGGTACACTCATTTCGCCAGAGAAGCAGAACGAGATGAGGAAAAACGCCGAGGCCCTCCGTAAGGTCCGTGCGGCCGAGGAGGCCGAGGCGAGGAAGAGGGCCCAGGAGATTGCCCAGGCAATCTGGCGGCGGTCTCTGCCATGCACCGAACACCCTTACTTGACCAGTAAGGGTATCAACCCGCATGGCGCCCGCCTGGTTTCCTCGGGGTTACGCAAGGGGGAGCTGGTGATACCAGTTGTGGATTCTCGGGGGGTGATCCACTCGATCCAGACCATTGACGTCGATGGTGGAAAGCACTTCCTCAAAAACGGCCGAAAGCAGGGCTGCTGTTTTCCCATCGGGAAACCGAAGACTACGCTGTTCATCGCTGAGGGGTTTGCCACGGCCGCGAGCATCCACGAGGCCACGGGTGAGGCTGTGCTCGTCGCCTTCGATTGCGGGAACCTGCGCCCCGTGGCTGAAGCACTCCTGGCGGCCTACCCCGACTATCCCATCGTGGTAGCCGCCGATGATGACTACCGGACGGATGGCAACCCCGGGCTCACCAAGGCCATCGAAGCTGCCGAGGCAGTGTGTGGCAAGGTGGCGGTTCCGGACTTCGGAATAGAGTTGGAGCGCCCGGAGAAGGCGACCGACTTTAACGACATGGCCCAACAGCAAGGGCTTGAGGCCGTAAGGGTATGCATCGAGATAGCCCTCGAAGTGCCTGATCCATGTTCCGGGCCGAAGCCGATCATCTGGGTCCACCCGCCCGAATGTGATGTTGTGAACGAAGTCCTCGTGTCGCTTTCCAGGGAAAAATGTGTTTTTGAGTGGGGGTGTCAGCTGGCTCACATCTCTACTCCACTCCCGGCCGCAGACCAGAGGAATTCACCGAGGCCGGCCATCATCCTGGCCAATGCGGCCTGGATACGGTGGGAGATGAGCCGGGTGGTGGAGTTCCGCGTGCGGATCAAGAAGGGGGAATACAAGCAGATTTTGGTTCCGGAGTGGCTCCCGAAGATGACCCTCGAAAAGTCAGATTTCCACGGGATGCCTAAGCTGCTTGGCCTTGCCGAAACTCCGCTGCTTTTGGAGAACGGGACGATCCACGACAAACCAGGCTTGGACCCGTCCACCGGGATCTTTTTCGTGCCTCTCGGGGATGTGCCGGCAATCGCAGATGAACCCAGTCGGGAGGATGCCGAGGCTGCTGCGGCGGCCTTGTTCAACCTGGTTTCGGATTTCCCGTTTGCAAATGAGCCTAGCAAGGCTGCTTGGTTGGCCCTGCTTCTGACAATTCCCGCCCGGTTCGCGATCCCCGGTCCGGTGCCTTTCTGGTTAATCGACGCCAACGGGCAAAGTGCCGGAAAGGGATTGCTGACCCACATCACGAGCATTATCACGTTGGGCCGCAACCCGGTCGCGATGGTCGGCAGCCGCGACCCCGAGGAGTTCCGGAAGAATCTTCTCAGCACCTTGATGGAAGGGCGGCGGCTGGGTTGGCTGGATGAGGCAGAGTCTCCCTTTGGAGGGGGACGATGGAATGGCCTAATGACATTCACCACTTATAGTGATCGCATTCTCTGCACCCAGAGGAACTGGGATGGTCCTCATTTCACGGTCTGGGTGGTGTCTGGCAACAACGTCCAGCTGACCTCGGATACCTCTCGGCGGTGCGTCCATGTGCGGCTTGAACCGCCTGAGGAAAGGCCGGAGGAACGCGGCGGGTTCAAGATCACGGACATCCTGGCATACACCCGGCAGCACCGGGCCGAACTCCTCAACCACGTGCTGGTCATCCTCCGCGCCTACCACTTGGCCGGGCGGCCGAAGCATGACCTGAAGCCTTGGGGCTCGTTCGAGGATTGGTCCAATCTCGTGCGTGAGGCGGTCTATTGGTGCACCGGTATCGATTGCGACACCCGCAGAGAGCTGACCGCTACGGCTGACCCCGTCCGCGAGATGTCCGGGGTGATCCTCGAACAGCTTGAAAGGCTGTTTCCAGGAGGGCAGAATTTTCTGGCCTCGGAGGTGATGGCGGCCCACGAGGCGAAGGGGATGGATGGGCGCTGGGCCAACCCGGACCTTCATGAAGCTCTGGAAACACTCAACACCAACCCAAGAGGATTGAACTCCAAGAGCCTTGGCAACCTGCTGAAAACCCGCAAAGATCGGAATTTCAATGGGCTCGTCCTAAAGGGCAACCCCGGCGGCAAGCAGGGCATGACGTACAGGATCGTCCGGGTCTCCGGGGAGATGAGCCCGGTCGGAACCAGGACCCCTGAGCTCCCACTCCCCATTGGCCCAATGCCCGATTTTCCCGGCCTTCGTGGATGGCTCCCTCCGACCATCCCGACCAGCAAACCCGAAGCAGTTCCTGTCGCTCCGATTTCTGGTGCTGCTGGGGGATCTGGGGGATCCGTTCTCCCCACCTTCGAGGTGATGTTTCCCGCCGGCGCCGATGACGTCGCAGGCGGTCTCGAAGGGGGCAATGTTTTCGGCGGGAATATTTCCCAGTCTGTGGGGGCTGGCGGTGCCAGAGGATCTGGAGCATTTACAGTCCTGAGTTCCGGGGAAGGCCTCTTGTAGGTTGTCCAGCTCCGACCAAGTGGAAGGTGGGACCTGGCCTTGAAAGTTGGGCCCCACCTTCCCCCTCAGCTCGCGGGCGACCAGGAGGCCGCAGCCGTGCCGACACTCGGCGGGACGAAACCTGGCTGGAGGCGCTGCTGGAGGCCTGGTCCACTTCGACCAGGTGACCGAATTTCGAGAGTAGGCCGGGCCTCGCCTGGGTTCACCGGCCGGCGCATTCGCTGATGGGAACAACCCCGGGAGCATTCACGGTTGACCGATGGTCCCCTGGAACTCGGGGAAGAAGATCCTCCAGCTCCTACCGCACCACCTTGGAGGCTTGGAGCCTTGGACTCGTGGCGAGTTGGGCTGGGGGTTCTGGAGGCTCTGGGGTTTCCAGGTTAAGGAGGGGACCCATCGGAAAGGCACCGCCCAGTCAAACCCCGATCACTTCCTGCCACCAATGATCATGGCCGGTTGAGATGATAGGGGGATTGCTGGAATGTCTATTATAGTTTTACCCCCCCCAGAAAACGTTGGTGCAGCAAGAGCCAGACATTTCTATGGAAAATACAATTATTAGATATTGCAGAAGACATTGATTGATTATTCTTACCTATTATTGTTAATTGTAGATATTGCAATATTATCTATTGCATTCATATATTGTGCCGTTGTAGCGATTATGTTTTAATTATCTTCTAGTTGTGAGTATAAAATGAATCTAAAAAATACCCGATATTACATAGTATCAAATGATCAAATAAGTTACGATTATATATTAGATAAATTGGCCAATGATTACAGAATACCAATTCTGCTAATAATGGAAATAATTAATACACCCGCCACCAAATTCAATCAAATTTCAAGTCAATACGATTTACCAACCTCTGACATTATCGAAATTATCAACTGCTTCATTGGACTTCAAAACAACGAAAATTGAAATCCAACCAACCACTCTCAAGGAGAACTCCTATGATTACCTCGCAATCCAAGTTCCGAAACACCACCACCGGTACCATTGTCACGGTCCAGAAAACCGAAAAGCGTGGGCGGTGGACCTACATCACCACTGAGACCGGCGAGATGGAGGAAAAGGCCTTCAACAAGAGCCATGCCCCTCTGCTCGTAGAAACCGCCGATGCCGAAACGAACCTTCAAGACCCCTCCACCTCCCCTGCCATGAAGGCCATCGCTCGCGCAGATGACAAGGTTCGTCGCCAGGACAATGGGGATCGCATCGCGGAGGCCCTCCGATCCGTCACCTCGGTCGAGCAGATCTGGTCTGTGCCCCTGGTCGTGGAGTTCCTGGATGTTCCGGTACTGAAGGCGAAGTACGGCCACCTGAGCCCTGGTCTGATCAGGATGAACGTCGGAAACATGCTCCGTAAAGCGATCGATCGCCTGGAAGCCATGCCCCAGGATTCGGTTGCTGAAAATCCTGAAACGAAGTGAAGGTTGAAATTCTCCTCAACAGCGGCAGATCATATATGTTGATTGGAATTACCGATGTCGGCCGCGCCAATAACAGGTTTCGAGCGGATGCTCTGCTGGGGAATCCCGGGCATCATCGGATCTTGGCCTCTGCTGGAGTCAATGCCATGGGGCCCGAGGCCGTCCAGGGGATTCTCCTTCTGGTGCTTTCCTTCAAGGATAAGGATTTTCGAGAGAGTTTTGACCCCTGGGGTGACCGAGACTTCATTTCAGTCGAATACCGTGGGCAAACATTCTTCGCGAAGATTGACACCTACGATCCGAGCATGGAATTCATGAGCCCAGACCCAGCTGATGATCTTGTGACGGTGCGGGTTTTGACGGTGATGCTCCCGGACGAATATTGATTCGTGCCCTCGGGTTTCGAAATTCTCGACACCCAGCGCAATGGAGAAGTTCGTGACTGGCGGCCATTCACAGGAGTGACTATGTATGGATGCAACCTCACTCGCCTAGAAATATTCCCGAATAGAATCGCGGAAATCTTGTCTCTCCATATTTTTCCTACTTATTCAGGCCTCATCGAAGGATACCCCGACAGGACCTTGAATAATCGTGTCCTTGACCATCTGGTAAGTGAGGCGAGTCGAATTTACTGTCTGGACTGCCTTGTGGACAATGAGGCGGCCTCAAAAGAAATGAAACCACTTCGACGTCCGCTCCTTATCGAGCCCAAGCGTATGCCTTCTCCTGCCCCAATCTCCAACCCCCACCGCCAAATTGAAAACCTCCCAGCCTTCACATGGTTCGCTCTCCTTCAGTCTGGACCCAAGTTGGGTCAGCCGAGCGATACAACCACGGAGATGGTCGTAGTTTGGCTTCAAAACAGCTTCCAGTTTTGTCCCGATACCGCTACCAATCTGTGGGGTCTTCCATGGGACGAATGGGCCTGGTCCTTTAGAGCAGGCGATATTTGAGGGACCTTGGAGGGTTCAGCACGAAAGTGTCGACGGGTCCAATCCGGGTGGAAGATCGTCAATGGACCCCCTGACTGATCAAAATTCCTCCCCCCCTCCCTGGAACTCGGGGAAGGAAATACTCCAGTTCCTCCACCATCACGACAAGGGTTTAAAGGTTCTGCAGACTCTGGGTTTTCGAGGTGGAGGGCGAGAAGATAGAGTCCCAGGCGCCAGCGAGAGTTTGGCCTCTCTGGTGCCCGGCCAGACATGTTCAATATGAATCCCCAGGAAGAGTTAATCATTGTCCAGTTGCCCCATTGCATCCAAACTCTGATTGATCTAATCCTTCAGGGGAACCAATGACCGATACCCAAAAACCAGTGCACCTTTCCATAGAAGCGCAAGGAATGCTGTCATTCCTTCTCGACCGCTATCACGAGATTAAGAGACTTGGCATTGATTCCACTAATGCCCTGGCCTTCGGAATCAAACCCGACCAACTGTCACCATTGATGGGAACATCCAATCCCTGTATTGCTTACAAACTCCTCTGTAATGAAGCAGGTTTCCCTGGCCAAGAAGAATCATGTGGCAATGATCTTGATGAAGTCAGGAACTGGTGTGAAACGAATGGTCTCCCGGGCCTCCATTGTCTGGCTGTTAACGGAGCAACCAGATTCCCCGGTTCCAGTTATCCAACCCGCCCAGGTATGCTTCTCAGCATCCAATGGCGCGATGATATCGTCGCCCTCTTGGACACCTTCTCAGGCGAGATGCCGACCGGTGAGAACTGGAGATCTTGGAGAAGTAAGAATAACTAGTCGCAAGTCCTCAGACGAAATTGAATCAGCACGAGTGGGTTTCTGAAACCATGGCTATGGCCGTGGGCATCCGACAGCGGTTCCGGCTGGACCAGGCCTGCCTCTTGCCATGCATAATCCCAGACATCACCGACAGAGGCGCCAACGTGGTGTACCTGCATGCCGCTCAGACAAGATGCTGTCCCTGGTCGCGGTGATCTCCGTTGCTGTCAGTCAGGGGCTTCAGCGTCTCTAATGCGCCGGCAATCATACATGTTCGATGTGCCAGTTCCAGATCTTCAGCATCTGAGCCTCACGATCTTTGTCCATGCATCCATCAAGGCTGTAGAACCATTCTTCAAATGAATCCTGTGTCAGGTGGTAGTTCGATTCCTGCAGGAGGATCCGGTTCCAGGTGCCGGCCTCGATTGATGCGGGTGGAATGTGGGCTGCCTTCTTGGGGAGGTTCGCCAGGACCTCCTCGGCAAGATCCTTCAGCACTCCGATGACCTTGTAAGTCTTCGCCATCTTCCCGCCGAACCATTTCCCGTTGACCACCTCCAGCAACCCCATCTCCTGGAATCTCTCCAGCGCGCGAGAAACCTGCCTTTGGCCGGCCACGGCATTCTTGAATGCGAATCCATACATCTCGGCCTGCCGAACCAGGTAGGGTTGGGAGAGGGCGATTTGAGTCAGGGCCAGTTTCGAAGATCCCAGGATGTACCTGATGATGAATTCCTGGAGGTTGTTCAGGCCCATGTCCGGCACCTCCCCCGCAAAGAGATACCATCTCGTGGCCTCTCTTGGTATCTCCGTTGAGTCGAGGATGGCTGGGTGCACTGGGAGTAGGTTCAGGCGCTCCTGAAGCAAGGGAA
>Ga0316217_10004564_pt1 | contig 14853 bp, 12 predicted proteins | sample 1anoAmetaG_FD_203633 | JGI IMG/M metagenome (GOLD analysis project Ga0316217, IMG submission 203633) | Freshwater microbial communities from Trout Bog Lake, Wisconsin, USA - 1anoA | ecosystem: Environmental > Aquatic > Freshwater > Lake > Hypolimnion/Profundal zone | place: USA: Wisconsin... | reverse complement strand
GTCATTCAGTTTTTGGTATTAGTATTGCGTTTTAGTCTTTTCGTTCTAAGCAGCTAGCACATATCTTTTCATTTAGTTGATCTAAAATACTTTTCTTTCAATCTATTTTTTAAGATATTATATCTAAGCGATATTTTTTGTGTTTTATTCCCTTAATATATTTGTATGGAATTTTTATTCCTTAGATTATGCTTGGGTCTCAGTAAATTTTTTAAGATTTTGCTCCTTGAGCAAATTTATTAGCTTCTTTTACTCTCTAGATTAAGCCTAAAGCTGAGCAATCTTCTTAGTATTTTGCTCCTTCAGTAGATTTATAAGCATCTTTTACTCTCTAGATTAAGCTTAAAGCTAAGCAATTTTCTTAGTGCATTGCTCTTTTAGTAAACTTATAAGCATCTTGTCCTCTCTAGATTAAGCCTGAAGTTAAGCAATCTTTTTGTCATTTTGCTACTTCAAAAAGGTTATAAGCAGCTTTTACTATCGAGATTAGGCCTAAAGCTAAGCAATCCTTTTATCGCTTTGCTCCTTCAATAAGATTATAAACCTCTTTTATTCGCTAGATTAAAGCTGAAGCTACATTATTTTCTTTTAACTAGCTATGTTTGATGCAACCAATTCTTCTCTTTGGCGCTGATATTATTGAAAATACTTCTCAGCTTGAATTTCAAAAGCTAATTTTTAAGTTTACAAGTTATAAAGTCTACTTTCTAAATTTTACCTCTGCTCTTTTAAATTAGAAAATTTAATCTACAATTAATTGCATTGATTTAAACTTTTTCTCAGTTAGCATTATATTGTTAAGCATTGTTCTTAAAGATTCTAAATTTTAAAGTGCTGAGCATTGAGCAAATTGTGATTCTAGATTATCTACTTTTACTTTTAATCTAATTCTTTCTTCATGTTTGCAGCTAATTATTCTAGAGAACTTACTTTAATCAATAGATACCCCATATCTTAGCTTATCTCTTTTTATTTTCTCTCCCAGATGTCGTTATTTATTCTTTCGGTTGCCTCTCCTTTCTGCTATTCAATTTATTTCCTTTCAGTAGTGTTAGAATGTCTGTAATTTTTAAGTTATTACAGATAGTCCTACATGCATCTTGTAATGTTGTTGATTCTTTCTTCATATTCATTCTTTAAGAGTTGCAATGAATGAGTTTATACCTCATTCTTGATTTGCCTCACTGAGTAATAATTGCTGCTGAATTAATCTTTTTCAATTTTTCGTTCTCTTTCAGTCAGCATTTAGTCTTTGCGCTCCAAAAAGGAAAGAATATTATCTAACTCTTGACGATATTGTTTGTACTTGAGTTACATTTCCATAATTTTCTTGTTCTAAATCAGCAAAAGTTCTTCTTTTTATCTTTGCATCTAAAACCTTAGTTGCCTCTAGGCTTACAAGATTTTGTTCTGCTCCATCATCTCTTTCCTGATTCTATCTTTGGCTTCTTAAAACGAATGAAGATTCATTTTTAGATTACATTCGCTATTGATTAAGTCCAATAGTTCATTTGCGAGATTATTTTTTATCTATTAGCGCGACAAATACTACTAGTTGAGCTTTGATTCGATTAGGTCTATTTTAAGCAAAAGTTGGCTGTTTATGCTTTCGAGACACAGTTTATCATTTTCTAACTGTTTTATGATGTCTTCAAACTGCTATGTTTGTTCCTTCACTTCTTCAGAAAATTTGTTAAACATTTAAAACTCTTTCTGCTACAAATTACATTGGATATCTATACTTTTGAGGTAAGGGGAAGGATGACGTTCTCTCAAAATTTATAATTTTTGTTACTAGGCTTGAACCGATACTTATACAGTTTATAGGGCATTTTTCGATCGAAGTATGTCAACTTAAACCTGAATCTTTTAAATATATTGCATTTGGATATCCACATTTTTCTTCAAAAAGCTGTTTTCTAGCTAAAGATCGCTTACTCTTTCTTCCAACTTTTATTTCAATTTTAGCCATTGTTAGACGTCCTATTGACAATTGATATAATGGCTTTCAACTAAGCCCGGCGTCTCTGTATTTCTAACCTGGATTCGTATTATTTCTTTGTCAATAGCCATTTTGCTGATTGGCTACAGCGCCTTTTCATACTATTGCTTAGTCGCAGTTTATTGCTTCTGTTAAAAATCAAGCTTGCGATTGGAAAGATTTTCATTTTCGTTGTTTATGCCAACGAATCTAGGGTCCATTACCTCATACTTTTATTTGCTTTGACTATTTATTTTGGAGATCCTTGTGATTCCCTTTTTCTTTTAAGAGGATTTTCTGCTTCTCCAGTCGGTCGCTGTATATGTTTTGACGAAGCTTACAACGTTCTCAGCATTCATTTGCTAGAATAGATTCAGACGTTAAATTATAATAAAATGCCTTATAAAAGATTAATTAGCAATTATGTAGAGCTAATCTTTTCATACTGAAATCGTCTCCAGCTTAAAGCCTTTAGAGCCCATCTCTTTATTCAAAATATTTGGTCACTAAGTTTTCTCGTTTTAATTAGCCCAATCTCCCAATTTGGTTGATTGGAGTGGGTTTTATACCCAGCTCACTCCAGAGCATTCACTAAGATATCTGACCAAAAAGTGGAATGATGGTGCTGATTTCGGCTGCCTTGTTACACTAACCCCTGTTAATCTTAGCCTCAGGTTGCTTTAAGTACAACACATTAATCTAGCCTCTCCAAAAATATCAGGCTAGGAAAAAGCTATAAATTTAAAAAGGCATCTCAGGTAAAAATATCAATAGTTTCATGATATAGGCAATCACTTATTGCTTTAGTATTTGGGAAAACATTTAATTGTGCTGAAATGTATTGACTGTGAGGACTAATAATACATTATTCCCCATTAAATGCTCAAGTAGGCCAATTTTGCCTTTAAAAATTGTATGCAGTTTAAAAAAAGTCAAGACGGTATGCTTAGGACCATTGGCTATCGAATTTCTGAGTATTAATGGACTAAAGTTCCCAAAAATTATCAGTTCTAGCCATATTTGATTTTGCAAGATCAAGAAGTAAATAAGCAATTAACAACTATTTTAGAAGGCAAAAGCAACTAATGATGCCATCTATCGTGATATTTAATAACTGGGTAGAAATAAGTGCAAAGCTTTAAAGTATCAAGGAAACTTAAGTTCTACCTGAGACAACTGAACGAACTTAGGTAGAATTGGATAGCTATTTGTGTTCTATTTTTATTGAGATAGCTTCTACAATGAGTTAATCATAGGTTCTATATTGCTAAACCTAGATCTACTTTTCAACTGCAGTTATATAGACCTTTCTTGCTTTAGTTAGCTTTTCTAAACAAAATTAATTTCACGATTCAAAAGTGTATTAGTACTAACATCTATGGCTAGTATATCCAAAAAAGTTTCATAATCTGATGATGAAGTTTCATTCAAGCCAATGAAGGTAGTGTTTGCGACTTAGCTTTTTGTTAGCTACTGAAAATTCATCTCCTTTTTTATCTGTTCATTTTTTGAGGCTTAATCTAGGGAAAAGAATGAGTAGACAGCAAGCTAAGAAGTCTTCGGCGATTGGTTGTAAGGGTTCAAAGAGCTTATTTGAGCTACTAAGGGGTTAGAAACTTTGTAACAAAGGTCAATCAGATTGAGTTCCAAACTATTCAGTTTGTTGTTTAAAGTAACTGAGAAAGTTTTGTTGGAATTGACTTTTAGCATAAAGATCATAAGTTTATCTTCGCTGCCAACACTATAACCATCGTATGATTTTTCCCCGACTGTATAGTTGTTGATCCAGCCATAGTAGCAAAATAAAGCATTACAGCTCAAATTGTTACTCGCAAGAGTGAAAAAGACAGAAGTTTTGGAAGTTTAGTTTGAATCTGAGCTGAAAGTGAGGGAATAGATCAAATTTTGTGTGAGAGTTCTAATTTGCAAGGGAAACGAGATTGGAGGAGTGAGTTTGGTATCTTCACTTTAAATGATGGCTGTTTAGCCTTTTATCACCAAAATCGTCAAAACAAGAAACCAGAACATATATTATTATGGCTGATAATACAATTTCAAACATTCATTACAAATCACTGATTTCCATTTAAATTACCAACAACTAATTTTTTTTCCCAACAATCAAAATAGCATGCTTCTTATCTATAATCCTGATCTGACAACCGATTTGATACCATAAAATGTAGTGGTTTTTCTTGGATAAGTGTTAAGAATGAACTTTAAAAAATCATTAATATTCTTTCAACACTTTAAGCTGCGGAATATTAATCATCCTGCCTCTCCTCAGCTCGGAGCATTCCTTATTATGCTCCTAAAACACACTCTTAATCTAGGCAAAGATGTTGTGTTTGCTTTCTTCGATCACCCCTGAGGAAGATTAGCTCAGATCTACAGTCATATTCTGCTTCTATTGCTTATACCGATTGACTGACCGCCGATTATGCAGTTCGATCTGTCTCTGCAGAAACTATCTGTCTATCTCATCCAGTTCGTTGCGCTTTCGCTTTCTTCTTTCCTGTCGCACGTATAGGCAGCTTTCGAATGTTTAGGCTTATTCTTCGCCTTTTTACTTTTTGGCTGGCTTTTATTATTTTTGCTTTCCTAGGCTTTAGTTTTAGTAGGTTTTCAGCTGTGGCAGAATCAGTTCGGCTGCTTCATAGCTCTGCTGCTTTTTCTTGCGCTCACTCATATCCAAAGATACCCTCAAAGTAATCAAATCTCTGGGTATTTTTTTGGCATATTTATTGACAGGGGAGGCTCTTTCGTATATCTTGACGAATTCCTTTCTAGTTCTCCATGGGTGCTGGTCAAGCGTGGCAAGCTAAGGATTATATTTGACTTTAGGTTGATACGATCTAGCTGTCAGCGATATTTTCTTATAGTTGGGCTACTGCAAGATTATGTCTTCCACTTCTTTGCTTTAAATTTCAAGGGGGATTTACTCTAGAAATTTATATTTCTTAGGCATTTAAATTGAGTACTTTAGCCTCTTTGATTTGTGTATGATTGATAATGTCTAAATTGTTTCGTTCTGGGTTGAATAGTGAGTCTTTATCAGATTGGTTATCTAAAGGATGGACTTTTGGTTTTTGATGCTTTGGATCTCTGTCATATTCCAGCAGTTTTTCCAAAGATTCGGCAATTTCAGTCCAAATAACTGCTCATATTTTTAGTTCCAAAGCTTTATGAAGCCATCTTTCGCAACAGTAAGCGTAGTGTATATCTCCATCTTTATTTTGAGAATGATGACAATTTGCTTTTAATGCGCTTTTTGGAGAATAACCTAGTTCGGGTTGAGCCTGTATTGGTTGGAGGATTTAAGAACAATTTTTTGAACAGTGTCCTTCTGGACTTAGTAAGACTACTTGATAAATGGCTTAAATATCTTTTATTCGATTTTGTTGTTTAGAAATTTGCTGAGAAAGCATTTGTGAGTGTTTATATCTAAAATGTAGCCTGTTTCATCTGTGACGGTTATGTAGGTTTTGTTGGATCCTTTTTCCCGGAACAAAGAGTAGGTCAGTTTGTTAAACACTAGATTTTTAAGTTTGAATGGCAGATAGTCAGCCAACTTGAGAACCGTATAGTTCTAAGGGTTGAGCCTCTAAACCACATAAACCTAATTCTTATTGTTGAGCAGAATCAAAATCTATAGTTCAGAGCAATAGTCAAAATCTATAATTAGAGCCTAGACGATATCCTTCTACTATCTCTAGAAGGTGAATGAAAAGCAGCCGCTCAATTTGGACTAAAAGTTTTTGAGCTGATAGACTTCTTGGTTACTTCCAAGCATAGTAATCGTCTTGCTTTTACTGCAGAACCGAGCTGCGGTTATTTTGGAGCAGCCAACTAAATTCACATAGTTTATTATGCTGAAGGAGTTGTTGGAGTCGTTTCTTATCTGGGCTATACAGTCATTGGTAACCGCCATGAAATTTCTCATCTCCTCATCGTAAAAATAAGTGACTGCGTCATTGATGAGCAGCTTCTTTTTGTATTCCTTATTTTCTCCCTCGATCTCTTCACTCCTCATGTACAACTAGTACAAACTTTTATTCTTATCGAAAATGAAGGGGCGCGTCTTGCTGCCGATGAAGAAGCAGTGGTGGCCGTGAATGTTGGAGGTCTAGATGCTGTAGTTCTTCCTCAGCTAGCCGAACAGCACGGAGAAGCTGATGAGGTGGTCGTTGAGGCTGATGTAGAACTCATCTTTTTTGGAGTCGAAGTAGAAGTAGGGCAGGAAGTTGAACTCCATTTCTTTCTCAATCGCGATCTTCTCCTGCTTCAGTCCGATCATATACGTCTGGAACACCATGAACTCGGATTTTGAGATTTTATAGCTTTGGATCGTTTATTATTTCATTTTGACGATGTGGGCGTAGGACTGCTGCTTGTAGACTGTCTTGGTGGGTTCGTGTATCAGCCGCAATTCATGCGTCTAATCACAGACGAGCAAAGTTTCGAAGAAGGGGAAGACTTCGAAATCGGTGATGACTTTGTTGATGGTGAAATTGCTGATTTTGAAGGAAGTCTTATTCCTATTGATAGTGAACATGGTGATGGTCTTCTCATAGTTGCCGCAGAGGTAGAACATGTTCTTTTCTTCGCAATACTTGACCTTGTAGATGATCTCGTGGTGGGAGTATTTGGAAACCTTCATCTCGGTTAGATTCTAGTTGTAGAAGCTGATCTAGTTGCCGGCCACCACGCAGATCAGCGAAAGCGGCACGATTTACAACACGTGGTTGATTACTAGTTCGTTCGTGTCGATACTCACCTTCTACATGACTTCCTCGAGTTTCAGCCTCACCTTCTACATGTCGAACAGGTAGAGCTCGTTTATTTCGTCGGAGAAAGTCACCCACTTGTTGAGCATCTGGATGTAGTGCACCTTTTTCATGAGTTTGGGCAGGGGGAAGGCCAGTTGGTTCAGAGAGGATTGCTAGAACTCGGCTTGGCTCTTGTGGATATAGTTGGGCAGGTGCACTGACTCGATAGTCTTGTCTGTGAAGATGATACCCAGCCGCATGGTGAGCTAGCTGTAGTCGAAATCGACGACCTGGGGCACCCGGCCGTGATGCATATCTTTCCTGGGGGTGAACCTGTTGATGTTTTTCATTTCGTGGTCGTAGATTTTGATGGTGTTCTAGTTGTTGTCGAGACTGAGGACTAGTTTGAGGTCGTTGGAGTAGAAGACCTTCTTGATGCCGTTGTCGTGGAGGAGGAAGTCCTGCTTCTTCTTCTACTCGAACTGCACGTGGAACTAGGTGTTGCGCTATTCTTCCTTCGATATTATCACCTCGCCCACCACATACTTGAATATTTCTGGGAAGGTGATTGTCTACTTGGCTTCATCTGCGATCTCGCGGAACATGTCCTTCAGCCCCACCATGTACAGCGGTATCTTCTCGAAAGGCAGCTTCAGTGCCTTCAGCAGTATCACTATGAAGTGCTAGATTTTACAAGCCTGCTATGGCAGCCTGCTCACTTACTGCTGTATACTCTGGAGCTACTCGTCGTAAATCAGACGGCTGATTTGAATGGGGGAGTACTACTCCAGGGACTCGGTGATGGTCTGGCGCTGGAAGTACTGTTCGCAGTAGTTGAGGGAGATCTTGATGGACTAGTTGTGATCGATGAGGCGCTTGAGGCTGAGCCTGTAGTCCTGGTCCTGCTTGTCCTTCTGCTCCCGTAGTTTCTAGAGGTCTTTCTGCTTGGCCTTGCTCATTGATAAATTTATTTTAACTAACGCAAATATCACGCATAATGCAGCCAGCATCAACCTGGGCTGCATTATGCGATCGGTAGAATGATGTTCGGATGCAACCTAGGATGTTTAATCAAACGATAGGGTTTATTGATTGGGGGTGAAAATGATGGAGGTAGAATCATGAGCAATTTAATCACCGGCTTATTGGTTAAATTAAATTATTATCAACCTGTCTGAATATCAGATTGGGGAATGGAGACATACTTACATTCAAATTGGCAGTTTCGATTAATAGTATTAATGAGTTAGTTGGATTCCAGGTTGGGTGATGATAGTTCGAGTATGTTATATGTTGTATGTTGTATGTTGTGGTGAGGGTTGAAATGACATAATTTGTTTGAAATTTGGTTTAGTAAATAGGCCAATAATGATATTCCTAGCCAGTTCAACCCGATCCTATCAATGCTATTTTGATGCGCCATCTTAATGAACTACCCATTCTTTGTAAAATGCGCTATCCATACAACATATATTGGTTGTTGTAGCAATACAAACATAACATAGTGGTTGATCCCGATCAGCTTGATAAATATGGGTAGATATTTCAATATGGGTAACCTACGCAATAAGTAAAAATGATCAGTGTTTGGGTTTGTCCTCCAGAAACCGAGCTATCGCGTACTCATTTGGTCCGGGCACCGGCTAGAACTTTGTCAGGTATTCTCTCTTGCTCTTGGGGATGGTGCCTTTGGCATTGAAAGAGAGCACTCGTTTGTGGTCAACTTAATATGCTGCGGGGCCGGGCTTCATTCTGGATATGATGATAGCTACTCTTTCTGCTGGTTGAACCGGCTTAGAGCCTTCTGGAATGAATACCTAATTTATCGCTTCTTATTCGCAAATGATGGTTTGTAGAACCCTGGCCCTGGATTCCTCATCGTGTCTTCAGGCTGGTAGGGCCGATGCTTGCAATGGTCGACAAAACTCTTGTGGTAGTTCTAAAATTTAGCGAACTGTATCCCCCTTACCGCGTTCCCTTGGTAGCTATAAGGTTACTGTTGGCAGCTGAGTAGCTTTGGAAGGTGGTTTCGGTTTTGAGTCTGGAGTTCTGGGTCTTATAATGGGTTTCGTCCATAAATCTTTGCTGGCTGTAGGCGGAGGGGGAAGGGTTGAGCGAGTTGACTCGTATGAAATGCTCCGGCCGTTATGACCTAGCGAAGCTGACCCCCCGCTATCTATCGAAATGTTTGTCCTGGTTCTTGGCAGTCTGGGTTCTGAGGAACTAGAGGATGGTGGTTTGAGGTTGATAATCTGGCTCTGAGTTGAGGGTGTGGAACCTCTCTGCCTTGGGGATGCGGTGGCAAGGAGCTTTGTCCCTGGTCTGATTAGGCCACAAGTACTAGGGAAGTGGAAGATTCGTTCCAATTGAGCACGTTGGAGCTGAAAGGCTAGTAGAATGTTGTATTTAGAGGCTTCTCCTTGCGGTCTTTGTGGGTATGGGTGATCTAGGTGGCCGTTTTGAATAGGGAGGGTGGCAGCGATTTGTTCTGCCGGTCTTAATGCTGTTAATTCATGCGTATAAAATATAATAGCCAGGATAAACTGTAACATCTTGTTCAGGACATAAACCAACACCCGGACCAACCTTTTGAGCTGAAAGACACCTTTATAAGATGTTTGCTTAGGTCTGCTTTGCCAGGAATTAACTTGCGATGATAATAGTAACTAGCTGCGATGGTAATAATAACTAGCTGCGATGATAATAGAAGTTTTGACAAGCATACCTAGACAAATCATTTTATTTGCAGATCCAGACACTTGATCGGCGTGTAAGACCTCGAAATGATGGACTAGCCGATTTCTTAGTAATCGAGTTCTGCAGTCGTGCTGCTCTTCTGCAGCTCGAACACCAGATTGAAGTACTTTTCCATCTTCACATACTACATCTGCACTATCTGCTATATGCTGCGCCTCAGCTACTTCGTGCAGCCTTCCAGCTCGCCCATACTCACCTCAATCCTATCTGGCCACCTTGAGACCTATTCGTTTTTCATGCCGTGCAGGTAGTGGGTGACCTACTCCAGCTTTTTGCAGCGCTATTCGAGTTTGCCCAGTTTGAGGTGCTAGTTGTACATCTCGCTGTAGAAGTATGCGATGGTTTACCAAGAGAAGGGAAAGTAGTTGCCTCCAATCATGTTCTAAGTCTCTATCTTCTCGCAGACTACAACCATCCGGAAGTAGCACTTCTAGATGTTCATGATCTGGAGTTACTTAAGCAGGGATTTGAGCTGGAATAGACTTGCTTTGAAATCGAGGACGAAATGGCTGATTTTGTGTTTGCTTTTGCTGACCTAGACCAGTGGCTTGAGAGTGAGTGCGCTGAAGTCTTGCTGGTTTTAGATTTTGAGATGATGGAAATGGAGTGAGAGATGGTCATACTTTATTTTGAGGTGCTCAATGATTCTGGATTTGATTTTGCAGTCTGGGAGCAGGAAGTTGTAAAGGATGATAGTGGAGCAGTTAATAGGGCTGAGTTCTTACAAAGAGAACGTGCCTGCCTGTTGGAGAAGCGTAGTGTTCCAGGGCAAAGACTCTCCAAATTTCTGCAGATCTATCTTCTTGAGTTCAGCATAGAGGGTGAATTTGATGATTTCCATGCACTTTTATTCTACCCTATCGGACAACTTGCACAACTAAATCACCTCAAGCGATTTCTAGAAGGTGCTGAGGTAATGTTGAGTGGGGAAGGGTAAAGTGCATTTTTTGTACTGCCTGAGTTTCTAGAGGTAGCTCTTGAACAGTATGGCTTTTTGCTACTTCGTTGATGAGGATAAGAACAGTTCTTTCATGAATGCGAGTATGACATCCTCGATGGTTAGCACATGGAAGCAGGTGAGCACCTTCTTGTCAAAACTAGACACCAACAGCACAGTGCATCTGCCCAGCACTTTGCTCTTATTCTAGCTTACATCTGACCGCACATTCGATACGATGTTTTCTAAGGCTCGGATGATCTTATCCTGGTTGTTCAGGACTGATAGCGTTTTGATTTTGGTGAACACCAGCCCACATTTCTCCAGCATTTACTTGGCGTCGAATGGGTCTTCGCAATGAGATTCCAATTTGGATGTTGAGTTTACCGAGTACCACCTGATTTGTTTAGTCTGACTGTTGAGTTTGCCACAGATTGTGTATTTGGCTAGGGTCTGCTTGAGTAATGTCACTTTCTCACCCACCTCAGCCAAAAGTTGCTCCCAATTCTCAATGGCTGGCTGATTCTTTGAGGATGCTTCGAGAGTAGGTGGCAAGGGATAAAGGGTGGTTTGGCTTTGACCGGAAATAAGCCATCTATCGATTGCGACCGAATAACTAACATATATATCATCGCCGGTGGGGCAATCAACTCTGATTAGTTATACCGATTTAGTATTTTAGTATACATTTTTGAGTTCTAACTTAGTAAGCAGTTACCTTCGACTAAGCTCTCCTCCCTTTTCTCGCTCATCAGCTTCTACTTACTTATCTCTGCCTTCCTGGGCTATGAACTTATCCCGTCGAAGCTGTATTACTTGGCTTGAGTTATCCTCTGCGCACACTCCAACTCTAACTTATACTAATCCTACGCCCCAGCGATGAATTTGCTATCAGTACGAGCCGAGTGAAGTTGAATAGAGTCTAAGACCCATGCCTGACGGTTAGCTCGGATACATGATAATCGTGATGGCTGGCGGTGATGGTGCAGGTTTGGTTGGCGATCTTGATGAGGGGTTGGTTACTGAAGAGTGGGTGAGGAGTGAGTTGAGATAGTGTTGCGATTACATTTGGGTTCGGGCCAGAATATAATGCGAGGTTTATTGGATAGGCATATTTATAATATCTCTTTTAGGAGACATACCGACCAGGGAGTTGTTTATCTATTTAATTCTTTGACTAATTTAGCACCACAATTCAAAACTAAGCCATATTAATAAAGAAAAGGTTGCTCGCCTTGGCTGTAAGTTTACTCACTTATCTCTTATAATTATGAGCAGATTGGTAATTGTCGCTATTGTGGATCAAATAAATCTACACAACTACGAATCAGTTCTCCGCTGAGGATATGTGTTGTCTAGTAAATTGCTGTTTTCTAGAGATTGCGGTATCCCAAATCTGCATAGTTGAGTCCTATTCTTGAAGAATAACAAAAAGACAGGTTGTAAAGATCAGCTGTCCAAAGGATCGTTAAACAGCGACTCATCTCCTTCCTGGTTCACCCAGATATGGTTCTCGTTGATGTTCTTCAGGTACAGCTTCACTATGTTCTCAAAGTACAGCTACTTATCCAGCTACAGTCCAGACCAGTTCTTGCCTTTTACTATCTTTATCGAAGCGCCTCCTTTTAAAATCTGCACGATGAAGTAGTATTCGTCATCCTTTATGCTCTACCACATGGGACGCAGGTAGGGGTACTTGAAGGTCAGCTTTTCTTTGGGGTTGTGGGGCAGTCTCACTTTCTCGATTTCAGGAGCAGGGTTGTCTTATTCGAAGCCAACGTAGAGTGGGGTAAAGGGTTGGGCTTTTCTGAAGGATTTTTCGATGAGCTCTGACTGCAAGTTACTCGAGACTATGCTCTCGATAAACTTGAAGCAAAATTCGTTGTTAAAGGTAGGTACACGTTTATTTCTATTCAGGAACTAAAATCTTAAGATAAGGGGGATCATCTGCTTAGATTTAACCAAGAAAGCCTACTTCATCTGGGCCTAGAACTATTTGCCTAGGTACACGTTTATTCCCTTTACTCCTTGCGGAATCTTCATGCTTGATTACTTCTCCCATTTCTAGACAGATTGCGTTATTATGCCAACTAGTTGGTGGCTCAGCACTATGTAGCAGTGGTGATTGCTGTTGGGGAGAGATGTGAGTTGGTTGGGGTTGGCTATTTGCCCTATCTTCATATCCAATTAGTTACGAATCGGCTGATTAAGGTTTGACCTGGGCAGCAGTGGTTGTTGCTCACTTGGTACACTCTCCAGTTGTTTACGTTGATAGACACACCATAGTTGGGAACTGACGCCATCAATAGTCTCCCCTATAGTGTCAACAACTGGTCGGCGTAGATTTTGTTAAGCAAAAGCTAGCCCTAGTTCTGCTTGAACATCTTGTAATGTTTACTCACGACAGAGAATGCCTTTTGGTAGGTGTAGAGGTATCTCGCCATGAGATAGCCGATTACGACTGCACAGTTTTAGTCCGAGAAGATGGACCCTGCGGAGTGGATGATGACTCGGTTGTTATGCGCATTATTGGCCTTGTTGTTGCTGGTGAGGTGCATGATGGCTTGGGTAATCTCCAGGATGATATGTTCGACGTTGTACTCAAACAGGACTGCATCGGCTGGCACCTTATTAGGAATGGGCGAGAGGTAGTAATAAAGATAGTTGACCTCATTGAGAAAGTAGTTATAACAGGAATGCGGAGCAAGATTGATTATCAGTTGAGCGTTATATTCTGTGCATTTTTTAGATTCTCTTATCGAAGCGTAATCTGTAAGGACCAAGTAGTCTTACTAATCGCAGATTATTTTTACGAATTAGCAGTTTGGCCTTTCGTTTAGGACTGAGAGTTCGTCCATGATGTTGGATTGCTATGCGGCATTGCCTTTCTTATCTCTAATGTTGATCTAGGTTATCTAGCATTGGAAGGGGAGAGACTCATTCAATTAAAGATCTTACTTAGGAACTTATAATTTTGCTTTCACTTCCTTCACTTTCTCAGCCCCTTTAAGGATGAGTTTTTTGTTTGTAACTACTTCACATGTTACATATAGTGGTTACTTTCGCTTTCCTTTCCTACTTTGTAGGACATTCATCCTGTTCGTTGGTAATTTCAGAAAACCTTCCAAAAATATTTTGTTGATTAGAGTATATTTCGATAGCTTTCTATAGATAATATCGTTCTCTTCTTATTCACTTCCTTTGCCTTTACTAATAGACTACTTCTCGCCCTGCTCCTAAAGGAGAGTACTCAGGGTCACGTAGTACTCTTCCTGTTTTAGCAAAGAAGAGGGCAGTCTGATCTAGTTATGCAGTTCTACAACATCTTAATACTAATGATACAATTTGCTGATGGAACACAGTCCACCTCTTGAAACGTAGCGACTAAAATGTACTCCTTAGGCCATAAGTTTAATTTTTGCTTAAGAACTCAAATTCTACCCCACATAAATGTACACTTTTAACGAAAGCACTTCGTTTACATACTTGCTTTCATTCTACAACACAATATCCTCCACGAAATACTATTCGATTTCTCCGTGGAAGAATGAGTACAAAATTTCGAGCATACTGATGGTTGTCTTGATTTAGCCTATTCGCAAATCCACATTGGTATGGTTTGATGGATTGGCTTTGATGGCGTTATGGTTAGTTATGGTTGCTATGATATAACCTTCGTCGGAATAGAATTTGAAAGGCCATCGCAAGGGCTCACCTATGGATTGTTTTCCTGCCTATAGTTCCTCTTCTGTGAATTTCCAAATGGATATCTGCAGAGGTAAGTGAGATTTGGGGTGAGTAAAAGAGTATTTGGAGTCAATGATGCTTTTGAAAGGTTTATGGGTGGCTGCGCCCATAGTGTTATCAAATTAAAGAAATCAATCGATAGACGTTTATTAACAATTTGAATTATAAATTGGTATGAATCACGAATCTGAGCAGTGTGCGATTTGCTCTCAGCAGCCTGAAGACATGCTAATCCTTTCTTGTGCACATAACCTCTGTCTTGACTGCGCAACCTAACTCTTCTCTGCCTCCTCCGATAGCAATAGTCTACAATGCGAGATATGTCTATCTACTACTCCTCTCGATGAAGACACTGTCAGTTGTTTAAAGCATTTGGCAGCAAAAGTTCCACTTTAGGCTTAATAAATATCGCCATATCCTAGCTTACCAAAGCCAAGTATTAAGAGGAATCTATGGTAATGCTCTTAACACAATTAGCAATCACTGTATTACTGCCTATAGTGTAATGATGTGCGTATTTGTTCGGAGTGCATTTTAGCAAAAAAGCACTTGAACCATAAAGTAATGACAATTAAGAAAGCAGGTGTTTTTCTAATGTAGAAGATTGAAGCGAATAATAAATAACTTGAAGTGAGCAAGAATGAGCTAAAAGAGAGTTAGGA
>Ga0316217_10004563_pt1 | contig 14855 bp, 12 predicted proteins | sample 1anoAmetaG_FD_203633 | JGI IMG/M metagenome (GOLD analysis project Ga0316217, IMG submission 203633) | Freshwater microbial communities from Trout Bog Lake, Wisconsin, USA - 1anoA | ecosystem: Environmental > Aquatic > Freshwater > Lake > Hypolimnion/Profundal zone | place: USA: Wisconsin... | reverse complement strand
CACGCGCAAGTTTCAAAAACGCTTTCTCCATTGCGATGGCGGCCCGGAACGCTTAAAAGCGCTGATCTTCTCAAATTCCCCGGTTTCGTGGCGTTCAGAAATTTGAAACGGTGCGTCCTAGCCTGACGCTACGCCGCACTTTTCCCGCCTTGTCGGCGGCGGAATCTCCGCTATCCTGTGGGCTTTGTGAGCATTGCCAAAGAAATCGCCCGGCGACGCACGTTCGCCATCATCTCGCATCCGGACGCGGGTAAAACCACGCTGACGGAGAAGCTGCTGCTGTACGGCGGGGCGGTGCAACTGGCCGGCTCGGTGACGGCGCGCAAAAACCAGCGCGCCACAACGAGCGACTGGATGGAACTGGAAAAAAAACGCGGCATTTCCATCAGTTCCACCGTGCTGCAATTCGACTACGCCGGCTACCGCATCAACCTGCTGGACACGCCCGGCCACAAGGATTTTTCCGAGGACACCTACCGGGTGCTGACGGCCGTGGACTCGGTGGTGATGGTGATTGACGCGGCGAAAGGCATTGAGCCGCAGACGCGGAAGCTCTTCGAGGTGTGCCGCCAGCGCGGGGTGCCGATCTTCACCTTCATGAACAAGTGCGACCGGCCGATGAAGAATCCGCTCGAACTGGTGGACGAACTGGAGCGGGTGCTGGGCATCGGCGCCTTCCCGGTGAACTGGCCCATCGGCGACGGGTTTGATTTTCGGGGGGTGTTCGACCGCCAGACGAGCCAGATGCATCTTTTCGAGCGCACGGTCGGCGGCCAGTTTCGCGCGCCGGTTTCGGTCGGGGGCGTGGAAGATCCGGCGGTGCGCGGCCAACTGGATGACACGACGTTCCAAAAAACCGTGGAAGAACTCGCCATGCTCGAACACGCGGGCGAGTTGTTCGACGATGCCGCCGTGCTGGCCGGCCAGAGCACGCCCGTGTTTTTTGGCAGCGCCAGCAACAATTTCGGCGTGCAACTGCTGCTGGACGGTTTTTTAAAGCATTCGCCGCCGCCCAAGCCGCGCGTCATGGCGGGCACGCAAATTTCGCCTGAACATCCACAATTCAGCGGCTTTATTTTCAAGATCCAGGCGAACATGGATCCCCGGCACCGCGACCGCATCGCGTTCATCCGCGTGTGTTCCGGCAAATTTGAGCGCGACATGACGGTCCATCATTCGCGGTCGGAGAAAAAGGTGCGGCTCTCCAGCTCGCACAAAATTTTCGGCAACGAACGCGAGACGTTGGACGAGGCGTTTCCCGGCGACGTCATCGGACTGGTGGGCCACGACAGTTTTGGCATTGGCGACACGCTGACGACTGATCCCACGATCCGGTACAAGGAGATTCCGCGGTTCACGCCCGAGGCGTTCAGTTATTTGCACAATCCCAATCCAGGAAAATACAAACAATTCCGGCAGGGTCTGGAGCAACTGTTGCAGGAGGGCGTGATTCAGGCGCTGTATCTGCGCAATTCCTCGATCAAAACGCCCTTGCTGGCGGCGGTCGGCCCGCTGCAATTTGAAGTGGTGCAATATCGTCTGGAAAGCGAATACGGCGCGGTTTCACGGCTGGAGGCGACCCCGTGGACGGTGGTGCGCTGGCTGCCGACGAATATCCAGGAGGACGCTTTGGACGCGCTCTCGCTGCCGACCGGCGCGCGGATGGCCTATGACCTCGGGAAAAATCCCGTGGTGCTGTTCCAAAACGAGTGGTCGGCGAACTATTTCGGCGAGACGAACAAGGCCGTGCCGCTCTCCCTGCTGCCGGTGCAGACGGCCAGAGAGTAAACGAATCCAAAGCTCGGGCTAGCGCACGGTGGGAAAGCGCCAGAGGGCTGGCGCACTCCAAAACGCTGGCGCGTAGGACGGTGGCCCCAGGTTCGCGAAGCGTTCTGAGTGCGCGCGGATTACCTAACTTGGTCCTCGCTGCGATGCCCGTATTATTTATTGAACTTCGGATTTCGGGCTTGGGGATGCATCAGTCGTAACGCCGCAGGCCGGGGCAAGACCGCTCTGGCGGTCAGTGTCCGGCAGGTCCCGCAACCGCTTGAGCGCGGTCAGGGCGGCGTGGCTTTCGGCGGCTTTCTTGCTTTTGCCGGAGCCTTGCGCCAGTTCCACGCCGCCGTGCAGCACAGCGCAGACAAAATTCGGGTCGTGATCCGGGCCGGCGGCGGAAATCAATTGATACACCGGCGCGACCGGGGATTGGGCCTGCAGCCATTCCTGCAATTCCCCCTTGGGATTCTCAATGCCTGCCGGCAGGTCGAGTTCGGCGAAATCGGCGGCGAATTCCCGCAGGATGAATTCCCGCGCGCCGTCAAAACCGCCGTCGAGAAAGATCGCGCCCAGCAGCGCCTCGAAGGCGTCGGCCAGGATGGAGGGACGAATGCGCCCGCCGGTGTTTTCCTCGCCCCGGCTCAGGATCAAATACGCGCCCAGGCCCAGCCCCCGGCCATGCGCGGCCAGCGACGTGGCGTTCACCAGCTTGGCGCGGGATTTGGTGAGCAGCCCCTCGTCGGCCCCCGGGTATTTAACATAGAGCCACTGCGACAGCACGGCGCCGAGGATCGCATCGCCAAGAAATTCCAGCCGCTGATTGTGCGGCGTAGCCGTGTTCTGCTCATGGGCGATGGACGGATGCGTCAGCGCGAGACGCAGCAACTCCTCGTCCCGGAACAGACAGCCGAGGCGTTGTTGGAGTTCGGCGAGATCGGGCATGAGATCAATTGAGGCTGGCCAGTGGCTCAGCGGTGGGGGCCGACGGTAGCGCCGCCGTCCCGGCGGCGGGTTCTGGCGGCGTCTCGCCGCCAGTTCTGTCGCCGAGCGGGACGCCTGCGCCAGAGGGTTCTTGGGCCGGCGGCGGCGGGTTCAAACCGTGCTCGAGCAATTGCGCTACGTCATGCTGGACGGCTTCGAGCTGGTTCAAATGCAAGTCCGGATCGGCGATCGTGAACACGTCGCCCGTCTTGGGATGCTCATAGACAAACACGCGCCGGCCCTCGCGTTGGATATGCTCCTTGACTTTCAGCAGGCGTTTCCGTTCGAGCATCACGGCGAGAATGAACGCGGCGGGCGCATAGCGGGGGTCGTTTTGTTCAATCAGCTTGCGCAACAGCGTTTCCGCGGATTCCTTCTGGATGGGGTCGGGCGCCTGGGCGGGCGGGGCCTCGTAGCTGCCCTGCCAGTGCGAAACAAACCCCTTGCGCTCGCGGGCGCCGTCGCTAAATTGGCTCTGCCAGCAGGCATCGCAGACATCCAAGCGGCGCAATTGGTCCGCTTTTTCGTCGTAGAGCAGGGTGTGGTACGGCTGCCGGTCGGCAAACGGCTGGGCACACGCGGCACAGACGTGCGCGCGGGACTGGATGTTCCACTCGTTCATGACGGGCCATTCTGGCAGGAATGCCGCCCCATGGCACGCAGGAAAATGAACCCGGCGGGACTCGGTTTGCCGCCCCGCAAATGGCAAACCCGCAACCGGGAGGTTGCGCAAAATAAAATGCCCCTCACGGGGCGACTCACGGAAAGAATCTGCCCGGCTTGGCGCGCTTGCGGCTCCGGCTGCGGGAGCAAATGCGCCGCAGCCCGATTGCGCCGCGCCGCAGTTTGTGAGCCACCTGGAAGCCGCCTTCCGCGCCAGGTGGCAGCGGTGGTGCGAGCCGCAACCGGGAAAGGCATGATTTGCGAATCCAGCCGCCGCGCGCATTTTCGCTATTGTGCGCTGGCCAGATGGTGTTAAATTCAATCAACGCACATGAGTGAACCTGGCAAACCTCTGAAGATGGTCACTTGCCCGGGATGCGACGCCAAGACGTTCATCCCCGGCGACCTGCCCCCGCTGGCCACCGAGCCATGCAAGAAATGCGGCCACTCCATCATGATGCCGATGCAGTTGCGGCAGTTTGAGCTGCGCGCCAAGGTCGGCTCCGGCGGCATGGCCACGGTTTATCGCGCCTGGGACACGATGCTGGAGCGATTCGTGGCGGTGAAGCTGACCAAGAAGGAAATCCAATTGGAGCCCAATGCGCTGCAGAATTTTGTGCGCGAAGCCCGCGCCTGCGCCAAGCTGAATCACACCAACATCATCCACATCTACACGTTCGACGAGTGGGAAGGCGAGATGTATCTGGTCATGGAACTGGCCGACCAAGGCAGCCTCGACACACGAATCGAGAAACTCCGGCAGGTGGATGAATTGAAGGTGCTGGACGTGGGCATCAAAATCGCCCAAGCGCTGGACATGGCGCTCAAGCACGACATGCTGCACTGCGACATCAAGCCGGGCAACATCCTGTTCAACGCCGATCACGAGCCCAAGCTGGTGGATTTCGGCCTGGCCCGCAAAACCGATGCGGAGATGGAAACCGCCGAATTTACGCGGGGCACGCCCTATTACGTGGCGCCCGAAAAAATCAAGCGCGAGCCGGAGACTTTCCTTTCGGACATGTACAGCCTGGGGGCCACGCTGTATCACGCCGTGACCGGCCAGGTGCCGTTCGATGCGCCCACGCCCGAAGAAGTGGTGCAGGCGCACGTGTACACCCCGCTGTTGCCGCCGAATCAGGTGGAGGGCGCGCAACACGTTTCGCTGCCCACGAGCGAGGCCTTATGCCGCGCGCTGGCGAAGAATCCCGCCGAACGTTTTTTAAGCTACGACGAATTCATCATCGCCTTGGAATCCGCCCGCAGCCAGTTGCTGGTCCAGCAGAACCAGATGCCGCAAGAGGGCCAGGAGCCCAAACGCACGACCAGTTGGTGGAAGCGCCGGTGAGGGGCGATTCAGCTATCCCGTAACTGGACCGCGACCGGTCCCCGGTCGCAGCACACTGGATTCACACGCGAGCTCCCGAGGTTCGCCATGCGTCGTTTGTTTTCTTCTCTGCGTTCTCTGCGCCTCTGCGTTTCGCCGAGTTTGACCAGCAACCGGATAAGCATGGAATCACCCCGTCAAATCCATCAGCGCTGGCAAGTGCTGCCAGGAAATGACTTGGGTGGTTTTGCGTTGGTGATCTTCAGTGCCGCCGTAAACCAGCCAGGCCCGGGGTTGGCGGGGTTGTGCCAGGGCAAGCCAATCCTCCAACCCGGTACTTCACGTTTGACCATGCCGCAGCTTAACCCATTCCGGCAGATTGTCAATTTGATTTACAATTAGCATTAAGCACTTGGTCCAAGTCTGCCGCTGACGCCCGGCGAGATGCACTGCTTGAATTTGCGGCGGAGGGCGAAATTCAGGCGGGTTGATCCAGGCGGTCACGGATGGTCTGTGCCAGTTGATTCGCGTTGAACGGCTTGGCCAGGTAATTAACGCCTTCTTTTAGCAACAGATCCTTGCCGGCGACCTCCGCGCTATATCCGCTGGCATAGATGACTTTCAATTGGGGATTCTGCTGCAAGAGCTGCGCGGCCAGTTCCTTTCCCGTCATCTCCCCCGGCATCACGAGGTCGGACAGCAAGAGCCGGATTTCGTCGCGGTGTTGTTGCCAGACCGCCAGCGCCTCCGCGCCGTCGGCGGCTTCCAACACGTGATAGCCCAGCCGCGTGAGGGTGATCCGCACGGACGAACGCACGGCCAATTCATCCTCGACCAGCAAAATGGTTTCGCTGCCGCCCCGCAGGGCGGCCCGCGGCGACGAACCGAATTCGGGGGCGTTAGGCTTGGTCTGGCGCGGCAGATAAACCCGGAAGGTCGTGCCGCGTCCAGCCACGCTATATACGTTAATCCAGCCTTGATGCTGCTGGACGATGCCAAAAACGGTGGCCAGCCCCAAACCGGTGCCTTTACCCACCTCCTTGGTGGTAAAGAAGGGTTCAAAAATCCGCGGCAGAATTTCCGGCGGAATGCCGCAGCCGGTGTCGCTGACCCCCAAACACGCGAACCGACCCGGCCGGGCTTGAACGGACTGAGTCGCGGTGACTTCGTCAAATTCGGCCACGGAGGTTTCGATGATGATCTGGCCGCCCGGAGGGAGGGCGTCCCGCGCATTCACCACCAGATTCAGCAGGATTTGATCCATCATGCCCGGATCGGCATGGATGAGCAGGGGTTCCCCGGCATACTTCAATTGGAGTTGAATCTGCTCTCCCAAGGTGCGCCGAAGCATTCGCGAAATATTTTCCACCACTTCCTTCAACTCCAGACTGCGCGGCTGCATGCTCTGCTTGCGGCTGAAGAGCAGCAGTTGCCGGGTGAGGTTGGCCGCGCGCGCGGCCGCCTGCTCGATCTCCCGGGCGGATTCAAGTTGTTCCAACGACAGGTTGGATTCCGCTCGCAGCAGCCCGGCCTGCAATTGGATCACCGCCAGAATGTTGTTGAAGTCATGCGCCACGCCGCCGGCCAACTGCCCGAACGCCTCCATCTTCTGCGACTGGCGGAATTGCGCCTCCAATTTGCGGTGCGCGGAAATATCGCGTTGGATGGCCAAATAATGCGTGATTTTGCCTTCCGCATCGCGCAAGGGCGCAATTTGCCATTCCTGCACATATTCCGTTCCATCCTTCCGATATTGAATGGCTTCGCCGTCAAACACTTCGCCGCGTTCGAGGGTTTCTCGGAGCCGGGCCAGCAAATCTTGATCCGTGCGCGGCCCTTGGAGAATCCGGGGGGTTTGGCCGATCACCTCGGCTGAGCTGTACCCGGTCATCTGCGTGAACGCGGGATTGACGAAAACTATTTTCGGCCCCGGCAAGTCAAGCTGCGCATCGGTGATCATGACCGACTCCTTGGCTTGCCACACGGCGGAATTGAGCAGGCGCAGCTCCTCCAACGCCCGCTTGCGTTCCGTGAGGTCGCGGGCGATGCCTTGGATCGCAAAGGGCTGACCCGCGCGGTAAATCAGCGAGGAGCGCGTTTCCACATAAACCTGGCGGCCATCCTTGCCGCGCAGCCGGAATTCCGCCGGGCGTTTCTGGTGCCCGGTGGTTTTGATTTCTTCCGTCACCTGCATCGCCAGCGGCAGTTGCGCTTCGGCAAGCAAGGCCGCGAAGTTGAGCCCGGCCAGGTCCGCGCGCTGGTACCCGAGCAAATCCAGCATGGCCTGGTTCGCGTCCAGAAAATTTCCGGCGAAATCGTTAAGAAACACGCAGTCGAGCGACCGGTCAAACAACGCCTGGTAGCGCTCCTCGTTCTCGCGCAGCGCCTGCTCCCGCGCCAGGTTGTCGAGCGCGAAGGAGACATCGCCGGCCGCCTCCTCCAGCAGGGCAATTTCCTGGTTCCGGAAAAAACCGGCTTCCCCGGAATAGACCGTCAGCGCGCCCCAGACATTTCCGTTCTGCCGGATGGGGAAGGCGGCCGCGGCCCGATAATCCGCCCGGCGCGCCCAGGCGCGCCACTGCGGGTGGCCGGTGTCGTTAATGAAATCATTGCGCACATCCCGCGTCCCCTCGCGGATCGCCACGCCGGTCGGCCCGTGCCCCTCCGGCCGGTCGTCCGCATAGACCATCACCTGTGCGAGCGCGTCGGTCTGGTCGCCCCAGCGCGCCACGACTTGCACGCGCCGGGTCTCGGCCTCGGGCTGGCCAATCCACGCCATGCTGAAATGGCCCAATTCCACCAGCACCCGGCAGACTTTCTCAAACAGTTCGTCGCGGCTGCGCGTCCAGACGATGGCCTGGTTGACCTCGCTTAACGCGGAGTAAAGCCGGGACAGCCGCAGAATCTCCTCCTGCTGGACCTTCTGCGCCGTGGTGTCGCGCGCGATCTTCGAGGCGCCTATGACGTTGCCGTCCGCATCCCGGATCGGGGACGTCGTCACCGACATATTAATCAGCCTCCCGTCCTTGGTCCGGCGCAACGTCTCAAAATGCTCGACCTTTTCCCCGCGCTTGATTTTCCCCAGAATATAATCCTCCTCCGCCTGCCGGTCCGGAGGAATCAGACGCCGAATGGAAGTTCCCACCATCTCGCTGGCCGGATAGCCGAAAATGGTTTCCGCCCCCCGATTCCAACTGATGATGATGCCGTTCAGATCCTTGCTGATGATGGCGTCGTCCGACGACTCGACAATGGCCGCCAAATGGCTCCTGACGGCGGCGGCGGCTTGGTCGCCAATGCTCTCAGGGGTGCTCATAAGGCTGGTTCACGTTTAGTATTTTGAGCCATTATACCACATCCGGGAAAAATCCAAACCCAATTTTCCCTTGGCCGGGAGCGCGCCGGCAAACCAAACGATTATACTTCCCGGCCGGCCGCCAGCCCCTTTCGCCAGGCCGCCTCGCGGCTCCCCGCCGCCGTGCTTCCCCGCGGCGTTTCCCGCTTGTCCCCGCCATTGGGCGGGTTACGCTTTGGCCCATGCCGGCAACGAATGCGGAACATTTTTTTGCGCGCACGCGCGCGGCGAAGAAAGTCATGGTCCTCGACCTCGGCTTTCTGGGCGACACCGTCCATTTGCTGCCGGCACTCTGGCTGGTGCGGCAGGCCTATCCGCAGGCGGAACTGCACGTCACCGTCGCCGCGCACATCACCTCGTTCATGGACTGCGTGCCGTGGGTCAACCGCGTGTGGGGTTACATGCGTTACCCGCGCCACGCCACTTGGCGCGAGAATCTCCAGATGGTCGCGCGCCTGCGCCGCGAGAAATTCGACGTGGTCATCAATCTCAACGGCTCCGACCGCTCCAGTTGGCTGACCTGGCTAAGCGGCGCCGCCGAACGGCTGGGCCGGCAGCCCGACGACGGCGGCCCGCCGTTCTGGAAGCGGATGTTCACCGCGCAGGTCTCGCATCCCTTCTCTGGCGAGCCGGTTTATCTGCAGCGCTGCCACTGCCTGCAAAAAGCGGGTTTGCCATTCACCGCCCCGGAATTTCACACGCACGTGGACCCGGCGGGGCTGCGAGCCGCGGAAATTTCCGCAACGGATGCTTATTTTCACCTCAGCCCATTTACCACGGCGGAGGCCAAGGAATTGCCGCCCGCGCAACTGGCCGAATTGATCGCCGCGCTCGGCGAAAGATTTCCGGACAAGCAACTGGCGATCTCGTGCGCGCCGACCCCGCGGGAACGGGAAAAGCTGGCGCAGCTCCTGGCCCTGCTGCCGCGCCGTCCGTGGCGCGTGTTCGCCGGCAATTTGAACTTGCTACAGCTTGCCGCCGTCATCCAGCACAGCGCGGTGCATTTTTGCGGGGACACCGGGCCATTTCATCTGGCCGTGATGACCGGCACGCCAACGGTCGCCTGGTTCTGGCCCAATCCCGGCATCCAGCAATGGCTGCCGGACGGGGAGCAATTCCGCGTCCTGGTGGGCGCGAACGAGCCGGGCGCGCGGTTCCTTGGCCGCGTGGCCACCAAAGATCTGGTTGCCGCCGCGGAACAACTGGCCGGCGCACGAGTTATCCCACCTCGCAGCGCTCCGCCCGATCGAGGCGCGTAGATCACGCATCACGCCACACCGTTAACAAGGTTGCCTCGCGCCGGGTTGCCGGGTAGATTGGTGAGGCCGACGCATGAATACGTTTCAAATCATTTTCACGCCCACCAGCGCCGCCGAACTGGGGCGGATGCCCAAGGAATTGCAACTCCAAATCCTGGGCGACTTTCGCGGCCTGCCCCAGCATGTCATCGGCAGCGAACTCGATGATTTCGGCAAGCTGGAAAGCGATGGCCATATCCTGCACCGATTTCGCGTGGGGGATTACCGGATTTATTTCGAGCGCCACCAACTCGGCGTGCTGGTGCATCGCATCTTGAGCCGGCACACGCTCAAGGACTTCCTCTTCCGCTCGGGCCTCAAAGGAGGCGAAGACCAGACCCTCCAGGAGAATCCAAAGTTCTGGGAACTCATCGAGGCCGCCAAGAGCACGGAAAGCTAAAAATATGTTTGAACGAATTCCCTCCTGCCCGGTCTGATTCTATGTAGGTGATTGGGATGGGTTGAAAGAGCCTGACTTTTTAGTGGTTTTTTAGTCAGGCTCTTTTTTTATGCCTTGGCGGAGCGCGGACATTCCAGTCCGCTTTTTCGTGCCGGCGGGGTGGCATGGGAGCGCTGTTCCGCTGTAGGTGACTGTGGGTGCGCGGGCGGACACGAATGTCCGCGCTCCGTCCTTAATGCTCGACCTTGCAACCCTCGTCCTCCCCATCGCTTGCTTCGGGGGCGAGGAACCGGGTGACAAAAATATTGATTCCGTTTGAACGAATTTCGTCCTGCTTGGTCTGATTAAATGTAGGTGATTTGGTTTGGGTTGAAAGAGCCTGACTTTTAGTGGTTTTTTAGTCAGGCTCTTTTTTTATGCCCTTCGCGGAGCGCGGTCGTCCTCGGCCGCAGCAAGGTTCAAAGCTTACCACGCCTCCGATTTATCGCATACGTGTCCGGCGGAGAAGCTGCGGCGGGTCGCAGACCCGCGCTCCGTCCGGAGCTGGCAACCTCCCGCGACGAAAAATTCCCTTTTGTTTGGACTGCCATTGGGCTTAGAATTCTCTCTGCTCAATATGAACTACAAAATCTCACAACGCGCCGCATCCCTGTCCCCCTCCCTTACCCTGGCCATTGACGCCAAAGCCAAGGCCATGAAGGCCGCAGGCGAGGACGTCGTGGGTTTCGGCGCCGGCGAACCGGATTTCGACACCCCCCAGCACATCAAGGACGCCGCCACCAAGGCGCTGGCCGCCGGGTTCACCAAGTACACGCCCAGCAGCGGCATTCCCGAATTGCGCGAAGCCATCGCCGCCAAGTTCAAGCAGGAAAACGGCCTCACGTACAAGCCGTCCCAGGTCATTGTCTCCTGCGGCGGCAAACATTCCTGCTACAACGTCATCCTCGCCACCTGCGAGGCGGGCGACGAGGTCATCATCCCCGCGCCGTACTGGTTGAGCTACCCGGAAATGGTGAAGCTCGCAGGCGCCACGCCGGTGATTCTGCCGACCAGCGACCGGACCGAATTCAAGGTCACGCCCGAGCAGTTGCGACGGGCCATCACGCCCAACACCCGGCTGTTGGTGCTCAATTCGCCCAGCAATCCGACCGGCAGCGTCTATACGCCGGAAGAAACCAAGGCGCTCGGCGATATCTGCGTGGAGAAAAATGTCCTCATCATGAGCGACGAAATTTACGAACATCTGCTTTATGATGGCGCGCAGGTCCGGAGTGTGGCGAGTTTCTCGCCGGCGCACTACGACCACACGATCATTGTTCACGGACTGGCAAAAGCGTGGAGCATGACCGGCTGGCGGCTGGGTTTCCTGGCCGCGCCGGAGCCGATTGCCAAGGCCATTGACGCCGTGCAAAGCCACAGCACGAGCAATCCCACCTCGTTTGCCCAAAAAGGCGGGGTGGCCGCGCTCACCGGCCCGCAAGATCATCTGCCGATATGGCTGGCGGAATTCGACCGCCGCCGCCGCTATGCGCATCAGAAACTGAATGCCATTCCGGGCCTTTCCTGCGTGAACGCCCGGGGCGCCTTCTACCTGTTCCCGAACATTGCCGGCACGGGCCTCAAATCAGCCGACTTCTGCGCGAAACTGTTGGAAGCGGAAAAAGTGGCCGCCGTGCCCGGCATCGCCTTCGGCGCCGACGACTACATCCGCTTGAGCTACGCCACCAGCATGGCAAACATCGAGAAGGGGCTGGACCGCCTGGACAAATTCTGCCGGACGCTGGTGAAGTAATTCACTGGCGCGAAGATGAGCCGGATGCCGGCGGTGGATTCCGCCTCAGGCGTCAGCAGCGCGGCGCTCTTCCTGCGTCACCGTTTTGGCGATAATGGCCTCGCGTTGGGGGTGGGTACAGTAGGCCACTTCATTGAAATAGCGAACATGCTCGCATTCGGTTGGGTCGCGGACCAAGCAGTAAGCCATGTCCGGCAATTTTGCGGGTCTGGCGCGGCAAATTGCCGGATTGGGTAACTTCCCCCCCGTGTCGCGCCCTGAAGTGTGCTCGCCTTCGCTTGCCATGCAATAGTTTCGCATCCGGCGGTGAATTTGTAAAATAAATTTTGCCCGCTGCCAGAGCGAAAAACCAGTCTGGCAAGCGGGGCAATGGAAGTTTGGCCAGCGAAGGGGGATTTCCGCGCTGGCGTACCGGCCGTTTTTCTGTAACATCCCGCGTAACGATGAGCAAACGGTTTTACATCACCACCGCGATTGATTACGTCAACGGGCAGCCGCACTTGGGGCATGCCTACGAGAAGATCGTGGCCGATGTCATCGCGCGGTCGCGCCGCAGTCTCGGCCAGGAGGTTTTCTTCCTCACCGGCCTCGACGAACACGGCCAGAAAGTCCAGCAGGTCGCGCTGGCCCAGGGGAAAAGTCCGCAGGCTTACTGCGACGAACTCGCGGTGGATTGGCAGGCGTTCGTAAAAAAGCTCGAATTGACCAACAACGATTTTGTGCGCACCACGCAGCCGCGCCACAAGGAATTCGTGCAAGCCGGCCTGGCCAAAGTGATGGCCGCCGGCAAAGTCTATAAAAAGACCTATGCGGGTTATTATTCCGCCCGGGAAGAAACCTTTCTGACGGAAAAAGACCGCCTGCCCGACGGCACGTTTGACCCCGCTTGGGGCGAAGTGACCGAACTTCAGGAGGAAAACTACTTTTTCAAGCTGAACGAACAACAGGCGTGGCTGATTGAATACCTAGAGGCGAATCCTGATTTCATCGCGCCTTCCTACCGTCGCAATGAGGTGCTGGGCTTCCTCAAGAACAACAAACTCGAAGACCTCTGTATTTCCCGACCCGCCGCGCGCTTAAATTGGGGCATTCCCCTGCCCTTCGACCCCGCGTATGTCACTTACGTGTGGTTTGACGCGCTGGTGAACTATGCGAGCATTGCATTCGCGCATCCGGACCTGGAACTCTGGCCGGCGGACATCCACCTCATCGGCAAGGACATCGTGAAATTTCACGCCGTCTATTGGCCGATCATGCTCAAGGCGATGAACCTGCCGCTGCCGAAACAAATCCTGGTGCATGGCTGGTGGCAGAAGGACGGCGCGAAAATCAGCAAGACCACCGGCAACATCGTGGACCCGATTGCGGTCATCAATGAATGGGGCCTGGACGCTTTTCGCTTTTACGTTTTGCGGGAATTGGACATCGGCCCGGACGGCAACTGGACGGACGCCGGTTTCAAGTCGCGTTACCAGGCTGAACTCGCGAACGGGCTGGGCAATCTGCTCAACCGCTCGCTTTCCATGCTCAAACGGTATCGCCAGGGCATCGTGCCGGCCAGGTCGGATGAACTGGCCGCCGACGCCGCCAAGGCCGCGGATGAAACCCGCGCGCTGCTGAAGCAAAACCAGCTTCAAGCCGCGTTGCACAGCATTTGGGGACTGGTCAACCGCGCGAATCAATACGTGGACCAGACCAAGCCGTTCAGCCTGGCGAAGGACCCGGCCCAGGCGCAGCGGCTCGACGCGGTGCTCTATAATCTGACGGAAACCTGCCGCGTGCTGGCGGTGTTGCTCTGGCCGTTTCTGCCCGGCACCGCGACGCGGATTTATGCGCAGCTTGGCTTGAGTGGCGAACCCAGCGCGCTCAGCGCCGCGGCGTGGGGCGGTCTGTCCGCCGGCCACGCCATCGGCGAACCCGCGCCCCTGTTCCCGCGCAAGGATTGATGGATTGATGGATTGATGGATTGATGGATTGATGGATTGATGGATTGATGGATTGATGGATGAATGGAATGAATATTTTTGTTGCAGTTGACGCGGCGGGGGCGCAAAGTAACCAGCAAAAGGAACAACATGTCATTCAGCATTGAACTTGAACTGCAAAATTATCCGAAACATCTATCCCTCAAGGACGGCAAGCCGGCGGTGCTCCGGCCGCTGAAACCCGATGACGAAAAGGACTTTCACCTGCTGTTTCATGACATCCCCGAACCGGAGCGCATGTTCATCAAGCATCGCGTGCAGGACGCCAAGGTCATCCGCGAATGGTGCAAGAACATTGATTATGGCCGCAATCTGCCGCTCCTGGGCTTGCTGGACAAGCGGATCGTCGGGGTGGCCACGCTGCATCAGCAACTGGGCGGCTGGAAGCGGCATATTGGCCGGGTCAGCGTGTTGGTTCACCCCGGGTTCCGGGGCCGCGGGCTGGCCCGCGCCCTGATCACCGACATTCTGGAAATCGCGCGTCACGGAGGGCTGGAACGCGTCGAGGCGGAATTCATCGGCGAACAGGAGGCGGCGATGAAGATGTTCGCGATGCTCGGCTTCAACCAAATCCTGCGGCAGGAGGACTACGTCAAAGATATGCAGGCCATCACGCATGATTACATCCTGATGGGCCTCGACCTGCGAACCGACGAGGAATACGCGGGCGTGGGCGGCTGAATTTACGATTCACGATTCACGATTTTTGATGGGCCGCGAGCCGGCGGGTGTAGTGGCACGGGCGTCCCGCCCGTGAGTTTCAACGGTGAGACAAAACGGCGGAACTGAAACCCACGGGCGGGACACCCATGCCACTTCGCGGGTCAGCGCTTTGCCCCAAATCACCAATCGTACATCATCAATGTCTCCAGCGACCTGCCCCAATTGCGGCGCGGACGTGCCGCGCGGCGCCAAGTCCTGCCCCGAGTGCGGCGCGGATGAAAAGACCGGCTGGTCGGATTCGGCTTACGCCGACCGCCTCGGCATCCCCGACGATAATTTTGACTACGATGATTTCGTAAAGGCGGAATTCGAACCGCCCCGCGTCAAACCACGCGGCATTCATTGGCTCTGGTGGGTGACGGCCTTGGTGCTGATTGGTTTGCTTCTACTTTTCTATTTCCACTAAGCCATTCATTCCATGAACCGGAGCGCGGACATTCCTGTCCAATGTCACTAGGATTTGGTTGAGCGCTTTTGGGCAGCAGATTTTCTAAGTGCCACAGCCGGACCGGTTTGGGCCGGGTTTTGGGCTCGATATTCCTCCAGTAGGGCTGG
>Ga0316217_10004562_pt1 | contig 14858 bp, 21 predicted proteins | sample 1anoAmetaG_FD_203633 | JGI IMG/M metagenome (GOLD analysis project Ga0316217, IMG submission 203633) | Freshwater microbial communities from Trout Bog Lake, Wisconsin, USA - 1anoA | ecosystem: Environmental > Aquatic > Freshwater > Lake > Hypolimnion/Profundal zone | place: USA: Wisconsin... | reverse complement strand
ATCTCTATCAGCTTAGGAATGCATTTGATTAGTGTATAGTATTTGGCCAAAATGTGATAAATGCCAAGTTTAACATTGTTATTGCTATTTTCAGCAACCCTGAGTCCGCAGCAAAGTGATTATAAACCTAAGTTCACAGCAAACCATTACAAGTCTGGGTTCATATCAAACTATTACAAGTCTAAGTTGATAGCAAAGTGATTAGAAAGCATGATAAACCTCAATCATAGGTCAGAAAATCGTGTTTGAAAGCCTTCCTTATGCTTTCAGCCGTAGAGTGGCGTTGGGTATCCACGAAGGATCGAAGCATGGTGGAGATGGCCACTCTTGCATCCATTTCGTTCGTCTATCGGCGGAGATGCATTCTTGCGTTTGCTAAGTTACAAACCACTTACCTTATGCGATTCTAATCATCGACTAAAGATGTCTCACCACTATCGTCAACCCTCCATACCTGGGAGCACATTCTCTAAGTTTCTTGTAGAAGGCTTTGATGAGTTCTGATGTTTTGGTGGAAAATCTCGGCTTGCATTTTTCTCTGGCATACTTGATATACTATTTAATAAACTCCGGTGATTACTCCAAAGTTGTAGCCTCACACTCCTCCTCCAAAAACTACTTCTCCTCTTTTTCTTTCCCCTCTTCTTTGCCTTACTGCTCAGCTGATTAGTAGTTGTATATCTCTTTGTAGGGATGACTCTTCATATGCTGGTTTATGATGAAGCTAGACAGTCTACTGTCAATACTTTTATCAGGTTTGTCTTTGATCACTGCCAGCAAATCAAAACGAGAAAGGATGGGCTCTGAGAGATCAATGTTGTCCCTAAAGGATATCTGCTCATTGTAAACGCCGCCCAGGGGGTTAGCAGCAGCTATGACCGAGCAGCGGGCATTCAGGGTGGCAACTATGCCCGCTTTGGATATTGAAATGGTCTGCTGTTCCATCGCCTCATGAATTGAGGTCCTATCTTGCTCACTCATCTTATCGAATTAGTCAATCAGACATAGTCCTCTATCGGCCAGAACCAAAGCCCCAGCTTCTAGCCTCCACTCCTTCGAATTACTGTCCTGCCTCACAGCCGCAGTAAGCCCGACCGCCGATGCTCCTTTTCCTGTGGTATAGACACACCTTGAGAACATCTTTTGCAAACTTTTGAGGAACTGGGATTTGGCGATGCCTGGGTCTCCCATAAGCAGCACATTTATGTCCCCCCTCGTTCTGTGCAGATTCTTTTCGTTGTTCTTCTCAACCCCGCCAAACAGCGCAAAGGTCAGTGCCTTTTTGACCTTCCTGTGCCCATAAATCGAAGGAGCAATGGTGTTGAAAAACTTCAAAGCAAAGTTGGGCTGCTTCGGGAACTACTCAAACAAAACTTCGTTGATATTCTGGAACTGCATAAGCCGGTCAGCAGTTTCAATATAGTTGACCTCAATGAAGGTATGGAAAACGGGGAATCCATTTTTGATGTTGAGTACTGATTGGAAACGAGTGCTGAAAACGCCAGTAGCTTCGACCTAGTCTCCAGGTTTGACTCTGTCGATGTTGTCTCCAACTAAGATAGCTTCCTTGCTGCGAGGGATACGTCCCGCGGCCACCGTTGAAGGCGCCTCCTGAATGGTGATAATTTGGTAATTCCGATAGACAGAGCGACTGTTATGCATCATAAAGGCACCATTGACATGGCAAGAGTGGCAAGAGCCAAGCTTGATCTTGATGGATTGGTTAGGGAAGAAAGGACCCTTGAGGTAGCCACATCTCGTGCACTTGTAGTAGACTTTCCGAAGCTGGGCGTAGATGAGACTTGCACTAGTCACCACTCCGCGAACTGAATAGCCCCATGTGTACCCTTGATCAGTTGTCCCAAGTGGTTGTAGGAAAGGATCCGGATCCTATCCTAGATGGGCAGTTTGGCGATTTTGAAGTAGCACTCAGGCACAAGAGTCTTGTAGGTTGGGTACATCTTGCAGGCATGGGTGTAGACAGCCGCACTGTACTCAGGCAGCACATGGATGGGATACATGGCCAGCCACTCAGCAAGTTTACTGTTGAATGCTTTGAAGTGGTTGTAATCCACTACAAAAGACTGCTAGTTGTTCAGACACATCCTCCTCAAACTTTGCAAGTAGATACGCTAACCGTTCTAAATGAACCCGTTGATGAACTTTACCAGCATGCGCTTGATGTAGCTGCGGGTGGCCTACTCTGTCACCCACACCTCGAAGGGGCCACGCTGCTCCTCTGCGTCGATGAAGTCGATTGCTTACTATTCGTTGCCTTATATGATTTCGTAGTAATGCATCCGATTTCTGTGAAATTAAAGCTATTCCTAATCCTCTTATAAATAGTTGTCCAATCCCTCCATAAACTGTTCCCCCCGCTCGTTCTTCCTCAGCTCCTTCTCCGCAGCCCGTCTCTCCTCAGGATTGACTTCATAGTACTAGTCGTCAATACTCTCTTCCTCGTACCTGTCGAGTTCCTGAGTGTTGAAGATGTTACGGGTATGGGTTGGTAGTCGGCCTCGGCCTCGGCGTTGTCGATGAGATCCTCGCCCTCGGATTCGCTGGAGGGGGGTCGGGAGTGTTGGGAGAGCTGCTAGTTGACCTCCTCGGCCTCTTCGTCAGAAGAGTTGGGTTGTAGATTGCGTCTGATCATAATATAATTGCGCCTTAGGGTTGGCGCGAGTATTGAGATTGTTATTATGGTGTTGCTCTATATTTATAGAATCAAGTCAGCCGCCCGACAGCTACAGCACCAGCTTCAGCTTGTAGCCGCGCACTTGCTACCCCACTCGAATGTCCTGTATGCAGTTTACCTCCCGGCCATTGTTGTAGAATCGGAACTTTACCATAAAATTCTACAACTCGAACACTGTTGTCAGCAGTTCCCGCAAATCCCCTAGTTTTTTAGAAAACGGGAAATGGAGCCGTTTCGATGTAATTCCACTCCTTGATACTGAACACTAGATTTAGATTTCGGCTGAATCCTTGTAAAACAACATTCTTTAACTTATTATAACTCAAAACTCAAATGAGTAGAGATGTTGTTTTTTCAATATATAATAGGGAAAATTCAATAAGTTTTGTTCTTTTCTGAAAGAAAGGCATAGAAAAGAAATAGAATTAACAATTCTCTTACAAATACAAATACCAACCTTTATCTGGCTTCTTTTGTTACTTGCATAAGCATCTTGCAGAATTTACTGTCTAACTGTTCATGAATAATTGAGTAGTTCTGTTAATTTTATTACTATCAGACGATTTGATTTGTATACTTGAGTATTTAAACTAAATGAAGCTTAAATTTATTTTATTAAGCTTTATTATTAACCGGATTACCTAACTGCCCCGCCCTAATCCGAGATATTTCTGTGTTCTTTTGATATTGAAATCAGTTGTCCCTTAAGTTCTCTTTATTCTCTCCATTTTTGACTGGGATCTCGGCTTCCTTTTAAAGCTCAGCTTGATCGGGGTTGGAACAGTGCTTGAGTTTGATGTGCAGCTTGAGTGCAACCTCAGAACCATACTTCTTCTCGCACATAGGACACTAAGTGGGCGCAGTCTTACCTGTTCATGCTTTTCAATGTCCCTATCGCACCTGCGATGCTTCTTCTGATGGGCAGAGACCTTAGCTTCCAACTCTGCGATTTCTTCCTGCAGCGCCAGGACATCGGCAAGTGAGTGGTTGTAGCGAATCCATTAGAGTAATGCCAACCGATAATAGTCTGATGTTGACATTTTATTATTTTAATTCAAATATATAATCCCAATGCTTGCGGATTCATTGCCTGCTGGCTGCTGCTCAACCCCACTCAAGTATGTTTGCATTTAAGATTGAACCAGAGCCATTAATCCGCCAAAATGAAGAGTATGGATGATCACGGCTGGGTGACTAACCCCAGTTGCTTTATCTTTTCCTGCTGCCGCTTGAATTCTAGTTGGAGCTAACTCAGCTCATCTTTGTAGCTATTGTTCTTGCTGCGATGCACGGAAAGCTTCTCTTTTGCCTTCCTGTACTTCATCTCAGAATGCGTTAACTATCTGCAGCTCCGGTTCTACAGGCACTCGCTTCTTTGTTTGAAGTTGCCCTAGCTCTTGATATTCGAGTTCAGCATTTCTGGCCGTAATGCTAGCTAATGCGCTAATTGGCTGCTCTAAGTCTAATGCTTTACTTATGGGATACTTTTGCACTAAATGCTTGAAGAACATTGCTTTTGTTCCTAAAAAGAAGCATTCAACGAGGAGTGCCCTTTGAATATTTCCAGTGTGTTGGCTGTAAGTGAGTTGGGTGCCTTGAGTATGGTGTTACCTATTGCACTGCTGTCTCGCACCATTCCCTCTGCTGAATCGGATGACTACTGCGTAGGAAACGCTCTGTCTTTGGTAGAGTAGATAATAAAGCCGTTTTGCTTGGCGACCCCTTTCAAATATTCCTTCTTCTCATGCAGTTACTCACCCAAATAAAGCGGAACATAGCCGATACTAACCACCCTGTTGTCAGAGCTGACCACAATCAGGTAGAGTGCCAACTCGTCCCTCTGCTCGCTTCTGTAGTCGAACTGCAGATATTCGTTAGTGGCAAAATTCAAGATCTTGCTGCCCAGGTCAAGTTCAGGGCTGGACAGGGTCTGCCTTTGTCTGCGTTTGACGAGGAAGTGGAGTCTGGCGTGGACGAAGGGGCACTTGGCGTAAATTTACCTGACGTATATATACTTACGAGGCATACATATAACTATCAAGCATCAAACAAGTAATGCTGCTTCAGTCAATAAGTAAAGACTCAGATAAATCTCAGATTTGACCCAGTTTCTGGTCCAATTTGGTCATAGGATGCGGGATGATGCCAAATAAGTAAGTATAAAGAATAGCTGCGTTTATTCGAATCAAGTCATTTGTAATTGATGATGTTATAGCCAGCGGCCTGCTTTTATTTGATGGCTGAATCAAGGTACAGGTACACTGGGGGCTGCAGTAGTTGAGAGCCAACTCACTCACATCCTTTTTCTTCTGGTCTTTCTCTACGCTCGATGAGCCAGTTTTCTAGTTGAAGTATTGCTGCTTTTTGAAGCTCTCGTTCTTTGGCAGGTAAATGAGTTCCTCAGGGGAAGGCAGTGAATGGGCCAAATTGGGGTTGATGAGGGGCGTCACTCCCAATGACACACTTTATATCAATCCATCTACAGTGTGGGGTTGGTGAGACGCGTGCCGTATGGGATAGGTTTGGGTTTGTCACCAAAAAGTGGCATCTATATATAAAATGAGGGTGGATCAACTAAACTTATTTGTGAGTTATTTAGAGTGTTATTTAGTGAGTTATTTGGTGCTTTATTTAGGAGTGGATAGTGCTAATTAGGTGCCGTATAATATAATCGAACCCGCCAACCATGCAATAGGTTTAGTTATTCCCCCGCTTCATGGGCCACCAACTGCGCACCCATCTGCTGGCCACAGTCGTCGGCAAACTCGTCTAACTCAACCCCAAACGCAACTCAGTGATCCTTGAAACCGACAGCGAAAGTAATCGTACTAAAACTCAGGCAAACTGAACATCGAGGCGTTACTGGGCGAGTGGTAGGCGTAGCAATTCAAAGTGGGCAAATTCTACGAAATACGAGGGGTGTGCCGCAGCGGGAAGGAGATAGAGATGAGAGGGTTCACCTGCTTCGGCTCAGATTTCGGTAAGCCTGAGACTATGTAGATTTGTTGAGCTACAACCAGATGCTGCAGCTGGCCACCAAGGAGTTCAAATCCATATTCTATTCGTGATCCTCTGCTTTGTTATAAGTTTACATACCGTTAATAATCTATGAATAAACACTCGAGGAACAATATCAAGGCCAACTTCTAGCACCTCATACTCAACAAAACCTCACTCTCGTCCCACCTCCCCAAGAACCAGCCTCTCATCGATATCTAGCGCATCGGTTATTAAACTCCTATCTAGCCCACTCCAAGCAGTACCATCCAACCAAGAACAACTAACTCTAATAAGAAACCAACTACCTCCTCGAGGCGGTAGAGAAGCACGAGAGGTACTACCTTCGCAAAATGGAGCTGTAGCAAGAGAAGTACCTCAACCACTTCAAGATCATGCAACGCACCCTGTAAGACGAGTGCAGTGCCGGTCTCTTTCATATCAACAGCTGCATTGAGGATATCAGACAGCTCTTCAGATGCAAAAGGACTCAGATCAAAAGCAAAAAGTAGCATCTTGAGAGAAGAGTGGAAACCTCTATGGACTAAAAGCTTGAGGAGCTGAGAAAGTAAACTACCTTCTAGGCTATCCTTTTTTAGGTGCATCTCAGTGACCTCACTACCTTCCGCTAGGAGATCCAGAAATACACCATGAGTCCTTGGTAAAAGCCTATTGTCAGTTCAGTTCGGAGTGATGTAGACCAATTTAGGGCTTCCAACAGCCGCTGCTCCCAAGAACTACGATAGTCACTCGTTGTAAAAGAGGAAGCCACCCAAACTGAGTTCATAGCTCCTTTGGATGAAGAATAAGCACTTGAAGACAGCTCAAATGATATGTTGTGTTGTGAGGAGGAGCTAGGCCGCAGAATAAGCAACACTTCTCGACGCAGACGAAGGTACGCAGTGGGGCGCAGAGACGTAATCAAAGAGTAGGAGGAGTGGGAGTAGGGTAGCAGCCTGGTGAGTGAAAGTGAGGTGCTGGGGGAGTGCTGATATTTTTGATTTATTGATGCATTCTGACGATAAATACGTCAAATAGTTAATATTATGCTTTATAATGGTGAGTTAAACCTTCGGAGTGTGCCTACTTGGCCCCCTCATTTACTTCATTTATCGCAAAGAGTATCTCAACGACAACGAGCGCGCCATGTTGGCTATCAGCACCTTTTTAATAGTCATGACTGGGATCGGCGGATGGATGGGCCAACTTGGATACCTAGTAGGCATCGGATATCACAACGTCGTCCTGCTGGTAGCTGCAAGGTCAACCCAAATGTTTCGGAATAGTGCTAGGCAGTAGAATTGGCACAGACTCATCGAACTATTCTTTACAGCAAACGCCAACGAACTGTATTTATTGGTATATGCGGTGTTCTTTTGGATCGCAGTCAAGATAACCTCGCTGAAGAGTCTGTCCTTCGACATGGGAGGCGGCACCTTCGTGAATCTGATCGATGGGTGGAACTGCACACTCAATGAGCTCTGGGCAATCTACCTCATATGGCTGCTCATCACCCTCCTCTCACTGCTCGCCTGCCTCTTCCTAATGGCCTATGACACCAAAAGCGATAACCTCTACAAGAGCTATCTGCTCAAGTACAAACTCAGCTGGGACCTAGGGGTGCTTCTGTTCATAGTGGGGTATAACTACTGGGCCAACCAAAACAGCTCATCGCTCATGGACTGCCTCGTGCTGTATAGGCAAACTGGGTGGGCCAGATGCATATGGTTTTGGGGGCTGCCGGCCTCCACCGTTCTATTCTTCTACATGAAGCAAGGACAGTTCAAGTAGGTGAGCAGTGATCGGACTGAGAACCAGAACGAGCTGGAGAATGAGCTGAATGCCGTGGAGATAGACAGGGAACTCAACGAGAGGTAGGCGCACTGATAGGAGATGGATTAGAAAGAGAACTGGTGATGATATATGTTCTTATGTGGGAGATCGGATAGGTCAGAAAATGTGCCGATTTGTTTTTTATTGGTTTTGTGGTTAGATGCGGAAGAGGGAATAGGGTGGCAAGGGTATTGGGTGATCGTGGATGATATAAAAGGGAGCTGTTTTTTGACATTTTTCTATTATTAGTGTGTATCTCACCATAATTTCTAAATAGTTCGACCTATATTCGCTTATCTTCGATGGGAGTATGCGGCAGCCAGCAAGACATCGCAACAAACCCAAGTAAAAACGTGACCCTAATCGACAAGACCCGCACCTCGCTTCAGGACATCCTGGACGAGTAGAAGCGAGCCAAGAGACAATCCCGCCTTGACCTCAAACAGTACGCCTACGGCAAAATGGACAAACCCAACAACAAAGTCGCCCCTCTCGCCTGATCCCTCTATACTCCTTTTATTGTTAGCTCCCTCTATACTCCTTTTAGTGTTACCTCACCATAATTAATCACCATGATTTATCCCGAGGAGGACGAATTCAACCGCTTCCACGGCGACGACATCACCTTCCCCTACAACCTCAACTCTCTCAAACACACCTCCCCCACCCTGCCCCTCCACTTCGACCGCCGCTACCTCCCCCGTACCTCCCCCATCATCCAGGCGATCTCTGCGAAAAAGAACTGCTTTCGGTCACCGAATGTCTGCTGCTGTACAACATCAACCAAGAGTAGCTGCAGGAGATGTGCAAACTGTAGGCTTCGAAGTTCGAGAGCTGCAGACTGAGACGCGACATGCGCATTTTGGGTGGCATTTATAAGTGGTAGACCCAGCACTGGCGGAATCTGGACCAACAGAACAAAGGCATGTACCTACTCGGTCTCAACCGCAAACTCAACCGTCTATCCGACGACTACAAGCGACAGCCCTCCACCACCCTCGGCATCCGACGCTCCCAGGCCATCGAGAACGAAATCAAGGAACTCCGCTGGAGAATCTAATACATCAATAAGATCAAGGCCACCCTTTCAAGCTGACAACTGATCTCATCTGCATCCACTTACATCTACAACTTACATACTATGGATTGCTACTTGCCGGACTCAGTTCAGTCCACTCAAGTCCAAGTTATGTTTGCATATTAATAATGGTACTTCGCATATTACTGAGTTTGGTTGTTTTGGCCTGTGTGGCCCAGTCCAACCCCATCATCCGCATCCCCCTCACCTATGCCTTCGACTGGGACTTGAAGACCAAACTCCCCATCGAGATCTCCTTCAACCACTCCAACATCTACTCCACACGGCCCACCAAGTATCTTTTTCTGCTAGGCCATAATCTCTCAGCCCCAGTCAAAAACTTTCCCACTGACCAACCCAAAGATAGAGTGGAAATCGGGCTCAAGTTCCCCTCTGACTTCGTTGCTTCCCTCTCCAAGACCTATGGAGTTAGTTACGAGGCAGTTGAATTATAAAAATAAAGCTATTTGTCAGCCCTCGTTTTCGATGACAACTACGTCGAGAGTTGGGACGTCTGGAGTGACGGCTCCCCCTACAGAGTGCATGTCAAGTATAACTTTGGTGACGATTTGATGATAGATAACAAGCCTATGGGTCTAATCGAGGGGGAAATCGTCTACTTCTAAGAATACCTGATCCGAGAAGTGCTAAACCGAATGACCAAAGAAAACGAGATAAACTTCCGCTTCAACGAAGAAACCAAGACAGTTCAGCTGCTGGGAAGGGTCTAGAATCTGCCCCAGCTCACCATCGTCAAAGATGACTACATCTTCAAGATAAAGCTGGGCGAGGACACCCTCCACTACATCCCGGCCATCCAAAACAAGCAGAGGATGACTTTGGTCGGCTACAAAGCTTTGCACTTGTTCAACAAGATGAAGTTTAGGAAGTCGGGGGAAATCATTTTTAAGAGGACCTCGCTTGTCTATCAACTGTATCTCTTTCTGCTTTACTTCACTTGCTTGCTCCTCTTTCTTGTCTACGTGATTAGAAAGAATCTGCATGACAGCACGCAGTTCGTGAAGCATGTCCTTCGATGGGTGTTCTTCAAGGACAGGAATTCAAGGGTTGAAGTGCTCAAGACTGAGCTTGAATGATTTTTACTTCATAAACACGCCAATTCTAAAAATTATGCACTAGGAACTTGTTTTAGATGGCGGCCAGACATGAAGCAAGGTGGTTTAGTTCTGGCAAATGAGGAGAGTTAACAATTGTTGAATAAAGGTGATGGAGATCAATCTCCTAATTCTATTATTGAAAATCAATAATAGTTGGTTGGATCTTCGTACAGCTCAGCAGCCAATTCTTCGCAATCCGCGAATTCTTTGTATCTCTAAAGTTTGAAAGTTTTCCTGTTCAACTTCCTCACATCTTCTTCTTTGGTGAGCAGCTCGAGATACTTCTCCAGCTCTAGCAACTCTCTGTCCTCTCCCCCAAGGTATGGCAAAATGGGCACTGCGTTTTCAGGCTGGCAGAGGAAGGAAGCTGCTGAGTTGTCAACTAGGATCATTTGAGAAAGATCTCTATTGATAATCCTGAGATCTTTTGTGAACATGCTTTTGCTCATTTTGAGGCAGTGTTCGCGATACAATCGATGTTTGATTAAACCTTAGCAGTCCAGCTCATTGAGTACTGCATCTGCATAGTCTTGTTCGCTAGCAGTAAATACGATAATCTCGTAAATTTTGCTCATCTTCTTCAAAAAACTCAAAGCGTAGGGTCTGATTGAAATGAATCCTTTTTCACCTTCTCCCATTTCGACCTATATGTCACAGTTTGAAGCACACTCAGGCTAGCAGTGGATCAAAGTCTCGTCCATGTCGATCACTAAGACCTTTTTTAGTTTATCCATTGGGTGGCATGAAAGATTCAAAGGGCTAAAAGTTTTCGGAGGGGTAAAACCGTTATTACAGCTTAAAAACTGATGAGATTAGTACAGATGTTCATAGGCTCTATCGTTTATCCCGATCATCCCCCTGACGACTGGTCCAATATAGTAAAGCCTAACAGTGTTTGCCCACAATATTTTCTCTTTACAGTTGGCATGATTTTTGAAAATTTTACGACTTTCCAAATTTAGGGTACTTTCTTCGTTTGTTTCATGTTTTTTGCTTTGAGGAAGAATTTAGGAAAATTGAATTTACCTTTAGAAGGATGTGGTTTAGGGTTTTTAGAGTTTTTGTGTTGAAAAACTTTACTTTTGAAGCAAATTTTTAGCGTCCGAAATTTTTGAAGATAACACTTTCAGAGTTTATATGAGTGTTGAGACGTTTTTTGGTTACCTTTACTAAGAGATCATGTTTTTGGAGGTGATTTCCTGTTTTTTTGGAAAGGAATTTCTGTTGGAAAAACTCGAGAGATCACTACTACGAAAATTTTCTGATGGTTAGAGCGAGTTTCTGAGAGACAAAGGGGAAATGTTTGCCTAAAGTGGAGCAAAGGAGAGCTTGAGGCATTAGTCAAACTACTCGACTGCCTTATTGCGTCTATGAGTTTTAATATTTAAGCGCATCTCCTCTAACCTTTTATTTATTACCATTCATAGAGTACTAAAACACAAATACGAAATATATTTCTTTAAATAGTTTCTATCTTTTTTACCCAAAATAAAGCAATTCAAAACAAGATCTGGACTTTAGCCTTAGTCCACAGCTATATTCCGCTTAGAAGGCAAAATTAGGCAGAAGGTAATTTAAGGTAACACAGAGCTAATAGATAGATGGTAACACAGGGTAATATAAAAGCCAATTATAAAGAAGATTTCATAACTAAAAGTATGGAAATATCATTTAGAGCACTCTCTGCACATCTGCTTCTTGATTTGCTCCTTCCGCGATCTATTAGTAAACCTCTTCTTCAGGAATCCATCCTCAAGTTCCTGCCTGAACAGCAACAGATACTTCTTAAACTTGATCTGGTTCCTTATCCTCCTGAAACTCAGGTAGTTGTCGATATTATGCTAATTGAGCTGTGACAAAACCAACTCTGTCAAATAGTGCTTAGCCTCGCTGAGTTCTTAGAAAGTTGAACCCTCATAGATCCCGGCAAACCCCAGTTCTACCAGCTATTTGTGTGTGATTTTGTACTAGTTGAACTCATTGAAGATAAAGTGAAGGATTTTTTTGGTTGAGAGTGTGCTTTCTCTGAACACTGACCAAAGATCATGGGCAATAGAATGATAGCGGGGTCGGCAAAGATCCAATTGAGGGAGTCTGATGAGTTGTTTTAGAGTGGAGTTCAGGTGTTTTTGGTAGTTATGGTAAGGACTGGGCTTTATGATTCTTTTCTTTCTGTTTTTCAGGGTTTTTCTGGTTTCATTGGTTTAAAGCGCATCAGACTTTCTCTAATAGCTCTCAGAGAAATTACACTCATTTTTTTCTGAGCAAACTCCAGGCTTACTAAGTTGTTGATGTCTTTGTTAATGAGGCGATAGGTTAACGTTAGTTGCTTCAGCATTTTAAATGATAGGAGCGCTGAATTATAGGTCAGCAAAGCACTGGGAATCAAATCTGGAGTCAAGGATCCGGAAAGGAGAGTCCTCAGCCTCAATTTCCCATAAATCATAGCAAAAGTTCATTTTCAATAAAAACTATGAACAAACAATTAAGAACGTGCTTAAATTCATTATATTACGGTACATCTGATTAAATTCCTAAGCAAAAACAAAGTTGGTCGGTTCCTCAATAAAACAATCCTTTGAACAAAAGGACCGAATCGGCTAAGGCTATAGGTAACTATCGTATTTTTGCATCTTTGAAGGTTCTATTTAGGGTTTTCAAACAATCCAGTAATTTAGCATAAATTCAATTATGATCATTTGTTGGCGAACCTGGACACGATTCTCTCGAATTCTTAGAAGGTGATACCATCGTTGGCTGAAGTCTTTTGGCTCACATGGGTACTGTGAAGCAATTCCAGGAGATCGTCATCATTGATGCCATCTTTAATGATCTTTGCAACTGCCTTGAACTCTTCGAAATCAATGACTCCGTCCTCATTGGTATCATAAAGCGCAAAAATCTTCTTAAGTCCGTCTTTGGTTTTGGTCTCACCAACCTTTGAGCCGACAACGTCAAGGAATTCCTCAAAGTTAATGGGTTTGTTCTTATCTCTCAGGCCATGAATAAGAGTAAGGACTGTAGGGTTTCTCTTGTCAAGTCCGAGTTCCTCAAGAGCTTTGTTGATCTCAATGGGGTCAATGGTTCCACTTCCGTCCTCATCAAAAACGTTGAAGGTGTCTCTGAGTTCGTTGTAGTCTTCTTAGGTCAGCCTGTCTTTCCAGCTGGTTGCTTTGGAGGGGGCTGGTGCCTGGGGTGCTTTAACTTGAGATCTGCTCATTAGATCGCGGTCAAGTAATAAAAATTAATATAAAAGATCTTTAAATCTGGGCCGAACTTAACCAGAGCCCATTTTACTGATTTTCGAATTTGAAAAATAAAATTTGAGAACTTACCTTAGTCTCTAAAATCACTTTCGGAGCGTTTTCAAAGGATCACGAAAAGTCTAAATGATCACCAAAGCAATCAAAAAGTCTACAAAAGTATTCTTTAAAGGTTCGTTGGTTGTATGTAATCATTTGGTAGTGTAGATCTTGACTTCCCCGTTAAGGAGATAAACATTGAAGCCTCCATTGACAGTGATGCAGTCTGTATCGGGGTAGAAAATGTTGCAAATAATCTCTCCATTCGAAAAGGGGTGGTACGAAATGAATTTCTGCAGAGTTCCTGACACTTTGTTTGTAATGCACACTAAAAACTTGCCTCTTGTGAACGCAAAGAACTCATTGTCTACGTAGCGTTATACTTGAACTTAGTTCCAGATTTGGAACTTTTTACGGGCAGCATTGATTTTGCTAAGGAAAACATACATATCTGACTTTTTGTCTAGATTCCTCCATAGAATTTACCTATTGGCAGGATCATTACCTCCTGCAAAGTATTGCTCAGCCCCATAATAAACAATCGGAATACCCACAGAAGTCATGGCCATTGCGTGACAAGCCCTATGATGCTTCTTTTTATCGTCCCAGTTGCCTGTCCAACTCAAAGTTCTAGCATTGTCATGGTTATCACAGAAGTTGCCCAAATAGTTCAACTTGTAGAGATTCAAATTTTTGCCCCATTCGGTGTAGTAGTTTATCAAACTGTACATATCTTTCTGGTTGAAGAGTATGTCTCTGACCCAGAAGAAGAAAGGGTAGTTGAGAATAGCGTCCACGGAACCAATGTACCCTGCTACGTAGTTCATATTCCCGTCAAAGACTTCTCCTACTGAGTAAACCCCTGAGGCTTGGGAGAACTGGCTCCAGAACCATTTGGGGACTTCCGGCACAGTGTCTATCCTAATTCCGTCAATGTTGTATTTGCTCACTAGATCTCGAATCCAGCTAAGCAGAGTTGTGCGGACGTACTCATTCTCTTGCTTGAGATCCGCCAATTTAGCTAATCTACAGTTTTCAATCCTATCTTGGTTGTGGTTGGCAAAGTCTTGGTCCGAGATCTAACACCAGTCATGGTAGTGGCTGGCATCGTTAAAAGGAGTGTTCACTCCAAAATTTGTGTCAAGATTACCCATATGGTTACCCACCACGTCCAACATTACTAAAATTCCTCGTTGATGGCACGCATTCACCAAGTCCTGGAAATCTTTTTAGCTGCCAAAGTGGTCATTGAGTTTGTAAAGATTCCTGCTCCAATAGCCATGGTAGCCACCATCTCTATTATCAATAATGGGGGAAATCCAGATCGCATCGAAACCCATCCCTTGGATATAGTCCAAGTTGTTGATAATCCCTCTGTAACCACCTCCGCAGTAGTCTCCTGAATAGCTGATATGTTACCTAGATTGTCACATCCGTATTGCTGACCATCGTTGCGAGCGAATCTGTCAGTAAGCAGCTGGTAAATAGAGCGTTTCCTCCACTACTCTTTGTCAGCAGTAAGAACGAAGCTGCAAAGATGGATCCAAAGGACTAAAAATTTGAATCTCCTCATTTCTGATCTAGGTATGATTATTAATCAATTTGTGAATGAAAAATTCCTATGAATGAAAAAAAGAAAACTGCAGAGCAGCGATTTTTCGAAACAAAAAAGCAGATATTTTGTGATTAGGTAAAAATTATGGAAATTTTACATATCAATTTTGATGGCGATTTACCTAAGAATATTGCGATTGCTTTAGGATTTTGCTTGATTTGGGATTATTGAAGTAGGGAGAAGATACTAGTTATTGAAAATAATGCAGTACATAAGACGA
>Ga0316217_10004561_pt1 | contig 14858 bp, 17 predicted proteins | sample 1anoAmetaG_FD_203633 | JGI IMG/M metagenome (GOLD analysis project Ga0316217, IMG submission 203633) | Freshwater microbial communities from Trout Bog Lake, Wisconsin, USA - 1anoA | ecosystem: Environmental > Aquatic > Freshwater > Lake > Hypolimnion/Profundal zone | place: USA: Wisconsin... | reverse complement strand
TTGCCTAGCATACATTCATAAGCGATGATTCCCAAAGCATAAAAATCAACAGGAAAAGAGTGCTGCTAGCGAGTGATTACCTCTGGAGACATGTAGCCAGGCGTACCTGAAGTATCTTTTTGATTCTAGGGTGAATCAATTCTAGCAATTCCCATATCTGTGAGTCTAAGATATCCTTTGCCATCAAATATAAGGTTTTAGGGTTTGAGATCACGATGTATAATGTTGTTTGAGTGAAGGTACTTAAGACTGAGAATGATGCAGCAGACAAAAAACTTTACGATGTGTTCAGGAAATTTCTAATATTTGCCAATTTGGAAGCGAAGATCTCCTCCAGGCATATAGTCCATGATGAGGTACAAATTGTTGCGATCTTGGAAAGCAAAGACCATATTAACTAGAAAAGGGTATCTTAGCTCAGCCAAGAGATACCTTTAGTTCATTACTGAAGGCACGCTGTTTTTTGTCAGGATTCTAGATCAGTCTATTTTTACACTGCTTTAGACATTTATTTCATTGCATAGGTTGCCCGGTTTTTGCGGAATTATACCTTGTAGACTTTGCCGAATCCTCCCTTTCCTAAAATCTATATCACGGAAAACTGCTATTTGGTTAGAGCTGTAGCTTGGGGAACATCACCATGCGACATTAAAGCAGTGATGTTATCCTTGTGATTCTCTCTATAAAGTAGGTAATTTAAAAGAGATAAGTTGTTGATGGGTCCACTGGCGTTCGCTTTACTATCCTTCCGATTGGGCGAAGCAAAAGACATCCTCTTTTTGATTTTGTTCTGCAGAGCTATGTCAACTTGCTTCTCCTTGGATTTTTGCGTCGGATTCTTCTATTTTGATTTGCTTTCGGCCGAATTCTTCTTAGATCTAGCGGTGCCGAGAGCACTAAAGTTTTTTTTATGATAGTTGTTTCTTTCCATCTTTGAATAATTATAACAAACCTATTTGCTTTATTTAGCATTCATATACAGTTAGTCCTGCATTGATTGACGGGCATTCTTAGTCTTTGAAGAGCAGCATTTTTTGAAAAAGAGATCTTGTTAAAAACAAGCGAAAGGAAATCAAAATCTATTTTGGAGAATACCAAGATGCATAGCTAAGAATATCCAACAAAATGAAGATAATATTTGAAGATGATGCTATTCATCTACATCTAAATTGAAACAATTCATCATTTCTTCAATTTTTCTTTTGGAACATCCTGTGTTTTTGTAAGGCTAGCTCCTTCACTCAATAAGTAGTTGGGGAAGTAAATTTGCTGAATTTAGATCAATACGATTTTCCATGATATTCTACTGAATAATTTTTACTTGTTGCCTATTTTGATGAAAGAACCGGTTAAAACAATCTCAAATGTTGAAACCTGCCTCACATTCATTTTATTCAGATAAAGTCCTTAAATGATCTTCAAGAGAATAAGGCTTATAGTAAGTATTTTCTAAGACTTTTGTAGTCCAATAAGTCGTTTAGAAAAGGAGCAGGCAATTGTGGAGGTGTTGGCGACCCTACTCTCCTTGATTGGTTGCTCTTAATTAGCCTCATTTTATATTTATTATCAATATAGATAGAATTAAATTTGTCAACATTTAGCACTTGAAAATTCTTAATAATTCAAAATTTACTATTTCGAGATTTTTTTAGACCGAATTAGGCAAAATGACAGTCAAAGTCTTATGTTCGAGAAAAGTTGAAATGCCTAAATGCTCAAAATCTTCAACAAATGCAGCACTTAGGAATTCACTTTTGCTTTGTTTTTTTTCTTTCTAATCCGACAGCAATTTTAGAGCTTTGAAACTTCATTGGATTAAAAAAAGATGGTTGTAGTTTTTCAAAGCTTAGGGACTAAATGAATTCAGTTTGGATCTTAACATTAAGTTACTTTGCCAATCATTTTTGTTATTTCATCTTTTACTTTGACTGAACCCTATTTAAATTTCCCCTTTTCTCTCATGCCTGAAAACGCCCAAATATTTAAAAATAAAATTTCAAGCTAATGCTGAAATGAAGGTGAGGTGGATTGCTGTCATTCTCAAAAAAACAGTTTTTAAGATGCTTTCAGTTAAGAAATTGGCGTTTTATGCAACCAAAGAATGATTTTTAAAATAGCTAAGAATGTAAAGATATAAAATAAAGATATTAAATTGAAAAATTCTGAACAAGAGGTCCAAACTCTGACATGTTCAGTGTTTTCAACAAAGCAACTCTTACCTAACCTGTTGTTTGTTTTCTATGACCCATTTTGAACGATAATCTTCTTTGGGTTGATAGCTCATGAATAATCAGGAAGTTCGAACGCAAACCAAAATTGATGTAAAAAGACTGCGACTATTCATGGGAAGGAGCCTTAGTGAGAGGACAATGTGTTATAAGTTGTGTTCACTGCTGAATTCCAAAATTCTGTTAAGTTTTTTTTTTCTCGAATACATCAACTCAACAACAAAGGAAAGTTTGAGGTCAAAGACACTCTGGTTGAAAAATAACCTTGGTGGAGAGCTCCGTGCTGCTTTTCTTCATTCATATAAATATTCTTATCGACCAACTTCCCTACTTATTCCCAATGTTAACATATAATCCGTATAATCTTTAAAATGTCAAAGTCAGAAATCGATTAATCCGATGAATTCGAACAAATGAAGCCCTTCAAAGCCAAGTACACCAAAACTTCCATGAAAGTAACCCCTCTCACATTTAGAAGAAGTAACTCCTGATCGACATGGTGGTTAACCAAAACTTCTCCATCTACAGGGCCTCCAAAAAGCTAAAAATCAGTAATTCAACTGCCAAATCAATCATTACGAACTATAACAAGTATGGCACTATCCTTGTGAGGAATACAAAGTCTTCGATATAAAAAATCTTTACTTCGAACCAGAAAGAAGATGAACAAATGTTGAGAGAGGAAACGATTAAGGATTAGCCTCAGGTGAAGCAGGAGGAGGTTGATTAGCCTATTTTTAAGTTCAGCTAGGAAGAAAGAAGAAGAATAATCTAAAAAATGGGAATTACTCCTGAAAGTTATCCTTTTCTCGAGGTCCCTCTCCCCTTCTTTTATCATTTGTATGAAACCTGATCTTTGAACTATTTTGCTATCTTACCTGCCTTATAAGCACAATATTGTCTTCGTTAACTTCGTTACTGGGATATTGGTCAATTTATATTTTTACTTTGCTTTTTTTATGTAAAGTTTTGCATCCAAATTTCAATTTCAGTTTTTTATCAATTTTTTGTGACTCTTTGCCGGCATTTATACTGGGATGCTAAAAGTATAACGAATTATGGGTATTTAAAGAATTATTATCCTTTTGCATATACCTTTGATTGTCATATGATGTTGGTAAAAACAAATTCTCCTTGATGAAATTTTAGAGACATTTTGGTGAATTCCCAGTAAAAACGATGTCAAATACTATATTACGCAAGAAAAAGTTTCTTAAATTAAGTAAAGTAGCCAGGATGATGTAAATAGTTTGCCAGTCCCAAAAAATATAAAAAATCTGTTAGGCAACCAAAAAACAATTGAATGCTGTTCACCCAATAACTTCAAAGCATGGGCACAAAAGATATAAGCAATTAAAAATGAAATAAAGCTGAATCCATTTGAATTGTGATTGAGTTATTAACACTAACAAATAGTTAAAAGAGTCATCCAAAGTATCTAAGCCATTTCTTAAGGGTCAAGAAACGTTAATTACAATGAAATTTGACTGAAAATGGGCTTTGATTAAGTGTTTCAATCTTATCAAAAAAAAATTATTTTTTTATTTTCTTTCTTCTTGAAGTGAGAAGACACTAAAAACAACGTTTCGTGAGTTAACACGCAAAGCTATCATCAATCCATTATATTCAGGGTCTAATTGGCCCTAAATAAGAATCCTGCTCAAATTTGATTTTGCTTGATTTTTTTCTTTTTGGCTCATTAGAGCCAATTTCTAAAAGTATTTTCTTATACTCAGTTTAGAGTTTATGCTTTTGAAACTCTATCAACTATTTGAAAGTAAGAAATCTATATTAACGATTTCGATTTGATAAGTTTTGTGAAATCTGATTCACATCAACAACCAAGAAGTCTCTAACTAAACTTTTTGCGATTTATTTGAGAGATTCAATCTTGATAAGTCATATTCTAAGCATTTGATGATAAATGATCATAGTTTGGATGCAAAGGAACTTTATCTAAATCTTATTATGAAGCAGCTAACTTCAGCTATCTCAAATTGAACCTACAAATAGTTATCTAAATCATAATTTCAGTCAAGATCTTTATTGTTTTATGGTAATTTTTGTTAAGACGCTAAGATAGGTCTAAAAATCTTCGTTTAATTGAAAGATAAGTACAATTTAAAAATTGATTAAAAAGCCAAGATATTCAATATTTTCAACTAAAAAATTCAGAACTGTCATTAATGCCAAAAAATTCATTGAGGAAAGAAAGGGTTGAAGTTCATTACTGAATAAGATTTAAGTCTCCTACTTTTTGCAAGTGTGGAGCTAATATCTTCAACATTTTCATCAAAACTCTTCCTGATTCTTATGAAATTAGTTCGAAAAGATAAATATTTTGTTAGTTAATCCTGTTCAGATTCATATCTTATAACTTATAGAATGATGCCTAATCAAATCTTTGGGATTTTCACGTCAACACAGCTTAGTTCGCCATCGACCAAAGAGTACTCGTAAACAACTATTTCTGCCGACTTGAACTCTAAGATCATGAAGGAGGGCACTGCGTTTATCTTCAATGCACTATAGGCGCCAGTCATTGAGCCCGGGTTGAGAAAGTAGTGCCCATTGTGTTGCGAAGTTTTCAGCTAATGCGAATGGCCCGTTATTAAAATCTGAGCTCCAAGTTCTTTGGCTTTGTTCTCGAGTGCTTCCTAGTCCCCCCAGGGAATGATTTGATGTCCATGGATCACTCCTATTTTGACCCCACAGAACTAAAATGCCTACATTGACAGAATCTTACCTTTTATTAAGAGAACTCACCTAAAGTCTCATCTTAATAGTCTCCTTTGACATAGTGAAACACACTTGCAAGAGATTTGCACCAGTCAAAGATCTAGCGAGAACCAATGTTTCCAGTACAAAACACCGCAGAAACTTTGTTCGGAGTGATCATTTCTCGATACTTAGCTGGAACTTAAGAGCAGCGGAGCGGGATATGAAAATCTCCGAGCACCAAAGCAAGCTGGCCCATCTATTCCTCCTCAGCCATGTTGATAAAAACTAATATTATATGAGAATGATCTATTGTGCCAAAGTATCAACCCCTGGAATCACCAATAAATTAAACTCCATGATTTGCATCATAAAGATCGGATTTAGTATGTTTGTTGTGATAATTAAGGGAGTAGCATTATTACTTGTAATGAAGGAACAATAGCAAACAGCTTCGAACAAAACACAAAAAACTTATACTGTATGCTGTTATACCGTACTTGTCTCATAACTCAGGTCGATGCCAACTAAGATGACGAGGGAGATCAAACTAAGCCATTTTTCGAAAAGGGGCCAATGCTTGTCCGGGAAATCGCTTCGAAAATTGTAACTCTGAGTGTATTTAGCGCTTCAAAAACCTCTAGCACAACCATAAGGAGCCCATCTATGAGTTGCTGAATGATCTTTACTAAGGAAAATATGCCTCCAATATCTATTCTCTCCTAGCCAACAAAAGAATCAATCCAGTGATTCACGGCAACGAATAAAGAGATGACCTCTAGTACTACATCCCACAAATAATAACCTATATGGTGCTTGAGCGTAACCTTGAGGACGAGGAACTCATCAACTTTGTCTTGAATGGCTGTTAGACTGACTTCTTCTTCGCACATCGCGTCTATTTCTACCTGAAATCGCTTTCTACTGACTACAACCGCAGGAATATCCCTACAGTCTGCTAGTTTTTGAATGACAAATTGGTGGAAAAGATGATGATTTACCAAAACAGCAAATTATCGGGAATTTAATTCACCAAGAGTATGGTATTAATGGACAACGATTTCAAAGCTAAAAAAGCTTTTAACCAGATAATAGACTAATATGAACACTAGGACTAAAAAGAAGATCGTCTGGAAAGATAGCTAATCCACAACAAAAAGATCTGGAGAGATTATGGCACCAAAAGGTACCCTTCGCCGCCGCCTATCAACCCCTAAACAATTTCGAAAGTACATAACAAACGATATTGTACTCATGGCTTTATGGAAACCCCCCAGTTTTGGGATGATTTACTCGAAATCGGTAATATATAGAACCTAAATGAGTAAATTTTGATAAACGGACTCATGGAGATCAATGAAAAACTTCCAGCCAACGTTTACATCCCCTTTTTCAAGGAAGAGATAAGATTGTACACGATCTTAGCTGTTTGGAAAGGCAGACTTTTTTCTACCAAGATGAGGTCTCCATACTCCATTTGGATATAGATTTATAGGGAAGAAGAGGAGCTCAATTTGGCAAAGGTTGAGTAATAGGAAATCCAGTTAGTTGCTGAGGCTGAGAAAAAGAATAAGAAAAATATTCTCTAAAAGATCTATTAAACTCTAAGCAAACCTTTCAGCATAGCTGGATAAAAAAATACCCTCAACTTTAAAAAATTTTTCACTTAGTAGCTGCCGCCAATCGAGGAATCAGTCCCTACAAACAGCAAAAAAAGCTCCAAATCCAAAAAATCCAAAGTCTTTTCCTCTTTTAATGAAAATAGAAGTCGACATGTTTCTATTTCCGAAGCCTATGAAGAGTAAGCCCAAGCTAGAAGCGAGGGAAGATAAAGCCGAAGCATCTCAATCAGTTCAGTGAGCGAACAGAATGATGATCTGCATCCTATTGCCAACCCTGAATAGCTAATGCTTTAATACTTCGGGCCTAAATCTGAAGACTTTATCAACCAGATTCGAGACTGCTCAGTCTACAGGGACATGAAAAGCTGGAAGCTAGTGCATCTTATGATAAAAACTGGAGATGACATCAAGCAAGGTAACTTAGCTTTAATTTAGAACAATTTGCGATGCAGCTTATTAGTCGCTTTCAGTATGCCTTCAAAAAAGAGAAAATCGACTGCCTTGTCTTCCCTTATGAAGTTATTTCTCTTGGCCCAGATTCTGGCATCATTTAGATGCTAAATGATATCACTACCTTAGACTCACTTTTCGAAAAACTACGCAAAAAGGGACTAACTCTAAGGCAATTCTTCGATAGTGTCTTCCCAAATCCTATAGAAGCCCGCAGAAACTTCATGAGAAGTTTGGCTGGCTACTCCATTCTAACATACTTCTTGCAGGTGAAAGACCGGCACAACGGAAACATCCTCCTCAGCCGCGATGGACACATTATTCACATAGATTTCGGATTTTTTCTATCTAACGCGCCCGGAAGAGGAGTCGAGCTTTAAAGAGATGTCCCCTTCAAACTACTCACCTAGTATGTGTAAGTAATCGGTGCTCTAAACTCCTAGTAGTTCTTTGAATTCAGACAGCTCTTCTACAAAGGTTTCTCGGCTGTCCTGAAGCACAAGGAAGCAATCTTGACCTTGGTAAAGCTGATGTATAGCAGTCATATGTAGAGTATGAGCTGTTTCATAAAAGGCTATGAGGCCATCGAGTAGCTCTAGCAGCGCTTCAACATCGAGCAGAGAGTGGAATCCTTCTGCTATGATCTGATCAATAGCAGTTTGGACAACTGGAGAGCCCGTTGGTACGATAAATTTCAATACTTCCTTCAGAAAATCTACTATTGAAACTCAAATGTTTTCTGTATCTGAACCTATGATATCAATCTCAATTAGTAATACCATCCTATCCCTTAAATATCTTCACTGCAGTTGTTTAGCATGATTGGGAGAAAAGAATTTTGTGAAGAGATGCTTTTTTCTTTTTATAAGTTTTATTCATTTAAATGCTCAAAGAATAGGAGTAAGAGAACACAGAAATGCAGGGTCCCAAGCTGCAACTTGACATGAAGCTTATCGAAAAAAAATACATAACATATCAGTCAAGACCCGAGCTATACCTTCTGTCCAAAATTGAAAAGCATAATCCCTGGCCTCAGCATAATCTTGGCCACATTCAGATCTTTCTGGAACAAATCACAGCCCTCTACAACTCCATCCCATATCATAACATCACACACGCCTTCGATGTTATGGTGGTACTCAATTATTAATCAAGCATTTGGACTTGTATCTGGTTGAATACGGATGGCAGCAGCGTTTGGCCATTTCGCCTGAAAAAACCATACTCATGCTCATTGCAGCCTATGCTCATGACTCCGGGCATTAAGGACTCACCAATTCATACTATAAAAACTCCAAACACCCACTCTCCTTATCAGCCTAATCCCCTCTCGAAACTATGCATGTGAGCAATCTGATGCGACTGCTGAACCAGAACAACCTATAAATCGAGCTGGGTACTAAACAGGAGCTGACTGAAATGATCCTCAAAACAGACAACTGCTATCATCATTAACTTATAGATTCAGCAAAAGACCTATAAGGGCTGCCTGCTAGTCAACTATAACTACACAAAAATGCCTTACTGATACAGTGTCTGCTACTGCACGCGGCAGATTTGAATAACACTGCCAAATAAACTGAACTGAGTGTGCTTTGGACCAGTAAGCTCTATGAGTAATTCTAGTATCAAGTAACTCTCATATTAGATAGAATAAGTTATAGATCGAGAAAGGACTACCTGTGAGCTACACTCTGGGCTCAGAATAGGAACGTTTTCGCTCAAACATCTCCTTTGTGGACCATCTAGCTTTGCCCCTATTCCGCAGTATCTCCAATATAGAGCCAAAATTCGAGTAGATAATCGCCAAGATAATAAAGAACAAGATGTATTACGAATCGAGCTTGTAGAAATTCCAATGATGTTTTTTTCAGCCACTTTTATTCAATCTTTTAAATTTATTAGTCCATGTTGTTTCGCATCTTAGCTATACTTATACATTTATTTGAAGACCGCACTTGATGGAGTACGAATAAAGAGCAAATAAGCTCATGGCTTCTGCCTTGAAAAACATCAAAGATGAAGATATCCTGCACAGGGGCTTTCTCAAGCCTTTTGAAATCGCACTGAAAACTTACAAAACTGAACCCAACGATCCCAAGTTCAAACCTGGGTCACTCGCCAAAGGGCTGAAGATCGCAGTCAGAGAGAAGCTCAACGAAGACAAAAGAACCTTCCACAATATCTAAGTCATAGGTGAGAACACATCTTACGAGATGCTAAAGTAAAACAACCAAGATAACATGGTCGCTTTGATGAAGCATGAATAGGGGATAAAGCTGGCCATTTGTGTGTGCATGTACAGTGAGGACAAAAAAATGTTGAAGAGCACCTTGAGTGGAGTGGCCGACAACATCGCCAATCTAGTCGCCTATGAAAATATGAACCCTGATCAGATTGGTGTCTTCGTTATGATGGACGGAATAGAAAAAGTGGACCCCTCTGTCATAGATTACTTTGAAGAGTTGGAAAGGAGCAGCAACATCAATTTGGGAGATAACATCGTGCCTGCCTTATCTATGGATGAAATCGCAAAAAGATCATTGAATATGACCTAAGAAGAAATAAACTAGCTGGAGATCAAGAACGTGAATAATTATCTTTTCGACGTGGCTGAGTTGTAGGAGCGAAACAATCTGAGATTCGCCAAGGTCAGATAGGATTACGATGAAATAAAGGATTTGCTGCAAGAGATAAAAAAACTGAAAGGAAAGAAGTATATGCTATTCTAGGAATTGCCTGAGAAGCTCAAGCCTTATTTCTATGAGCAGGCCAAAATTGAGTATAAAAACGAATGGGGCGCATCTGACTAAGAGATGAAATAAAACTAAAAAACGCCTGGAGACAAAGCCCAATTCTAACTTAAACTCTACAACTAGTACGCGATGAATCTCTCCAAAGCAAAACCTTTGATATTGCGAGCTCTCCAAGAAGGAGAACGATTCTGCAATAACTACATCGCAACTAGAGAGGATCTTGCGTATGTGGCTGCTTTCAGAAAGAAGATCCCTTACAGCTTTGAGACGCTGCAGAAGAGCAAGGGCGCAAATGGAGCCAGGTAGAATAATTATGAAGACTAGTTGCAAGAGGAAGATAAGTACACTATTATGAATATCTTTATGTGCGTCAAGTACAAGAATGCTGGTAAGTTGTCCTCTCATAACTGGTTTTTCAATGGCTTCTGCCAAGAGCTTAGGCCTTAGTTTGCCATTTTGCTAGATGTGGGACTTAGACCTTATGATTAGGCCTTAATGAAAATGTACCGCTACCTCAGTAAAAACAAAAGATTGGGAACCAGCGGAGGTGTGGGAGGAGTTTGTGGATACATGAGTCTCAAAATCTAAAAGATAGAGGGAGAGTAGTAAATAAAAGATGAAGATGTCGATTTTCTGACAGGGATAGTCAATAAATTTACTGATATCCAAAGAACTCAGCAGGTTGAGTATCATTTCGCCCATTTGATGGACAAAGGATTTGAAGCCGCTTTTGGTTTCATTCACGTGCTGCCTGGCGCCTTTTCAGCCTATAACATGAAAGCAATTGTCGACTATGATAAAGATGAAGATGACCAACTCTTAAAGGATTATTTCAAATCCATCGACTAAAAATTAGCAAACAGAAAAGTTGTCAAATCCTAGATGAGCATCGGAAACGCCCTTCTGAGGACCTGTCTTCCAGATTTCTTCAACAACTTCTTTGTCGATGTTGACCCGGAATCAGATGAATCGATCCTGTATAGTGAAAACGTTTATCTGGCAGAAGACAGAATTCTATGCATGGGTATCCACAAAAAAGGCTACGACATGTCCTACCTTCCCGATGCCTATGCCGAAGTGGATCCCATCAAAACTGTGCATGGGTTACTAGGCCAAAGAAAAAGATGGATCAACGGCAGCTATTTCGCGTTTGAGAAGGTCAAGAAATAGTTGAAGAACCATTAGCAGTAGAACGGCTGCGAGTTCTTCTTGAATCTGCAGATATTTTACCTCAGCATGATGAACGGACTTGCCTATTTCGCCCCTGCCTTCTTCTTGTTCACAGTCCATATAGCTATGGATGCCTTCAGGTCAGACGTTTTGACCAAAGTGCTGAATGGAGTGGTAGGTGATCCCAACAACTCTCAACTCTTCAACGCCTTCGTCTACACCATCGATTTCATCTATGTGCTGCTTATAATGACCGTTGTGTTTCTTAGTCTACATTTGACCAATAGGCATAAAAGGTTCATACCCTACATCTATGGGATCTCTACACTCTTTGGTCTGTTCATGGTTTGTGTATTTTTGGTGCTGGCAGTTGATATTTTCAGAGGTCTTATCGATAACGCTGCATGTAATTTTAAGCTAACATAGTTTTGATATAAAACCAAGCTCTCATATCCAACATTCCAGGAGGAGAAAACACTATCAATTTAATGAGATGGCTGTTGGTGGGATCAATCGGCATCTACATAGTTCCCATTACCGTTTATATCGTACTTTTCGGAAGAGGACACATTCTCTGTGAAATTGTTTTGGGCGCTTTTTCCTTCCTGTTTTTTGGACCAACTTATCTCAACATACTCAACATTTATTCTCTGTGCAGAATCGATGATATTTCTTGGGGAACCAAAGGTCTTGACTCTGGCTCAACAAAAAATGCCAATCTCAAAGATTCTTGGAAACTGATCAAAATCGTGCATGTAGTGAAATACGTTGTCTGGAATGTGATTTTGGGAGTGGTTCTGCTAACTTTGGGCGCAAGCTACACCCCTCGTTTCTTCGTCACAATAATCATGGTGGTGCTGATTGGTGTCTCAATGTCAGTGAAGGTTCTTCTGGCCTGCTTTTACATGTTGGTCTATTGGTGCAAGTATCACCATAAAGACGGCCTGCCCAATCTAGGCGTGGAATCCAGAATCACGAAGGTGACCAAAAGATATGATGACAGTATCATAAAGTAGGTTAAAGATCATTTATAGGGTGTGAAGAAAGAGTACTTGAACAACCCAGTCGGAAATGGCTCTTTCATCCAAGCCTCGAGGAGAGGGCAGAAAGCGCAGAGCTCCTATAAGAAGAGGGATGAGCTGCAGAAGGGCAAATCTGGTGTTTTAAGGAAAGATCAGAAGAAGAATCATAATCTACCACTGCCGACCATCACTTAGGAAAGCTACAAGAAAAAAGAAAGTGAGAGGAAAAGTGACATGAAAATGGAGAGAAAAGTAGGTTCAGAAAAAGAACTACAAAACAATAGCGGCGAACAGTTGTTTTCTCAAAGCTCAAATGCCGATAAACCAATGGTGGGGCTCAAAAGCCAGGTGAAACATTTCTAAGACGAATCCCCAAACAAATTAGTCTCACAGAACGATTAATAGTTCAAACTGGCCCCCAAACTTAGCATCGACAAGAACAAATTCAAGAAGAAATGATCGTGATTTATCAGAAGCATCATAAGACACTGCATATAGAACAGAGTAAATATGAAGTTGCAGCGAACCGAACAGCCAGATTGGTATTGGTTATGTAGGCTAACTGCAGCTAAGAACTTGGTTAATAATATTATTGATTTGCGTATTAATCCCATTGGCAATGGATTAATTATTGACCAACAAGGCCGAGTAACTTGAAGACAACACCCTCGACAACAAGACAGTGCTGATCCTCTTCCTGGCTCTAGCCATCGTCTTCATCTACTTGGTAGCACTGCTACTGATCGTGATCCGCAGAGCCAAAAAGCTCATCGAGCTCCACAACCGCAGATATTACTTTTTCATCGCCTTCTACATCTTCACCAAGATCATCGTCTGCATCGTGCTGGGTATCTAGATCATCGTGGGGATCACCAGCAACTGGGTGAACCTGAGCGCAGCCGAGATCGAGTCCATGATAAAAACCGCTATCGTGCTGGCCAACCTCTCCATCATCGAACTCTTCCTGATCAGTCTCTAAAACTACGTCAAGCTGAGCCTGTCCACTCTACACGACACCCTCACGAAGGTAAGCTTGCCCTAAGTCAGAAACAATCCAAATATATAACCACCGGGCTGCAGGCCATGCAGATCATAACCGCCATCACCCTCCTCATCCCCCTCATCATCTTCGACATCAACGCCGTCGCCTACAACGTGCTCAATGTGATCGGCCTGGGCCTCAACGCGCTGGTCGTCATGCTGTTCCTGGTCACCTTCTTCTACCTCAACTTCAAAATGACCGGCATCATGATGGAACCCAGGATGAACGAGGTTATCAAGCGGGTCTACAAGCTGCAACTCATCATCCTGGTCAGCAGGGCCTTCATGATCACCTTCTAGATGATGATTGCCCTCTTCGTCCCTGACACTTTCTAGCAAGCCATCGAAAACGTGAATCTGCAGTACTAGATAGTATTAGGTTTGGTCTTCATCGGCAGCATCTTGTTCATCCTCTTCTCCGAAGGGCTGCCAGTGATGTACAGTCTCCGCAGCAACGTGGTGCAGTCACTCAACTTCAAATCTGTGGCCGAGCACAAGGAGAGTATCTTCACCGGACACAACAGTGATCTGTAGAACTCGCTGGTGGACCAACTGGGACAAGGTGACAAGGCTGAGGACAGATAGATGGCCCTCAAAAACTTTAGCAAACTGACCGATGTGCGGGTGGACAAGGACGAGGCCATCTGGGTTACCAAGAAAGGGATGTACTAGGGCAAGGAGTATCTTATACGCATCTCCAAACACTAGATCTCCAACTATATCTTCTAGGACATCGACAACTAGATCTCGCTGTGGAATGAACTCTCACTGAAATCGCTCTCCAGACTGACCTACTTCTGCGAGGGAGAGATCATCCATCTCGTGGAGAGATACTACAGCGTCAAGCTGGACAACAAAATCGACGAAATGCTGTCCTAATCCGATCGGCTGCGAATCGCCATCCAGCTGGGTGAGGCCATCTATGAGCTGCATTCCAACTAGGTAGTCCACGGCTGTCTGAGCCCCAGCCATATCTTCTACTAGAATGGACAGATCAAGCTCAACGGCTGCGGGCTACACTCGATGAGGAAGTATCTGTCGCTGATAACGGGCTACACCAACAAATCCATGTACACTGCGGTGGAGTACCTGAAGGACAAGAACAACGTGATTCTCAAACCTCAAAAGGCGGCAGATATCTACTCCTTCGGGGTACTGCTCTACTAAATGATGACAAAAAACCGGCAGTACAGACAGCTGAGTTTGAGATAAGTGCAAGCCAAATTCGCATAAGAGAACTTCAGACCTAAACTACCTGATCAAATTAAGATAGAGCTGAAGAATCTGATCCGAAGGTGCTGGCACGAGAACGCAGAGAGAAGACCCGATATCGAAGAGGTCATCGATGTTTTAAGAAGGTTTGCTTGACTCAATATTGCTTATCTTTGCTCAAAGATTATCGCGCCAGTTTGATCAAATAGTGCATCAACAAACAACTGCAAATATCATCAGTCCGTCCATTTCACCTTCTTGCCATTGGACCACACTCCGCTTCGCTCAACCCCCTACTTGTTGCGGTAGGTGCCCTTGCCGTCTTGCTTGCCCTTCCTCCATTATCCACGATAGCACCTGCCATCAGGCCAGCTGAACTACCCGTACCCCTCCTTTTTCTCACTCACGTACTCTCCAACGTACTTCCTGCCGTCGGGCCAGACAAAAGTGCCTTTTCCATGCATTTTGTTGGCCTTCCAAAAACCTTCATATTCTCTGCCATCCATCCAAACGTAGCGTCCGTAGCCTTCAATATCGTTATTTTTGAACTCTCCCTCGTATTTGTTACCATCTAGCCAAGTGAAGCACCCATGGCCTTACTTCACTCCTTCAACGTAGTTGCCCTGGTACTCTGCCCCA
>Ga0316217_10004560_pt1 | contig 14860 bp, 15 predicted proteins | sample 1anoAmetaG_FD_203633 | JGI IMG/M metagenome (GOLD analysis project Ga0316217, IMG submission 203633) | Freshwater microbial communities from Trout Bog Lake, Wisconsin, USA - 1anoA | ecosystem: Environmental > Aquatic > Freshwater > Lake > Hypolimnion/Profundal zone | place: USA: Wisconsin... | reverse complement strand
TCGCAAGGTTCGCGGACCCCGGGCTCCGACCCACCAGGGCATGGCGCCGCGGGGATGCTTCGAAGGACACCCGCGCTGCAAACAGGGCCACGCGGCGCGCCGACAGGGGCAAACTTTGTCCTGGGCCGGGCCGGACTGTCGGGGCATGGGAGCGCGGGGTCCCCGGCCCAGGACAAAGTTTGGCCCGACCCCGATGCGCTCCATGCCCTGCTTGCAGCGCGGGTGTCCTTCGAAGCATCTCGCTGGCTCCGCCAGCGACCCCGCGGAGCGGGGCCCCCGGCGCCATGCCCCGGGTGGGTCGGAGCAGATGGTCCGCAAGCCACCGCCACCCAGGTAATCAGGTTGGGAATTCACGTTCGGGCGGAAGGATTCGCCAAACCGCCGGGGTCCGTGCCCTGGAAGGCGGCATTGTCTCGTGCGACTGAGTCTCAGTAGAAAAATGCGCGATAATGCGAGTCGTAACTTACAAATGAAAATCACAAATGTCGAGCTTAGAAAAAAATTTTCGATCGACAATCTCAATGTTATTAAGGTTTATTTAATACTAAACCATTTTGATACGGTAAGATGACCTCTTTGGTGCTTTTTGATTTCCGAAAAAGAGATCACGATGTAGCAATTCAAACAGGGAGTTAGTAATGCCATTCCGGAGGGTTTCCACGCGAGGCAACTGCCTGTGCGCCGCCGCAAGCGCCGCGCATGCGCGCCCCGTCTGCGCGGAGGGGCTCTCATGGAAATGACATGGCTGACCATCACCGCCAGTTTGGCCATGGGACTCGCGGCGGCCTTCGGGTTCGTGTTCGCGGTGAAGCGGGACTGGTTCCGCGATCTCGAAGAGGCCAAATACCAGGTCTTCTGGTCGGACTGTGAAGTGGGGCCCAACGGGAAGCCGAAGGGCATGGAACTGCAACCTGGAACACCGGTGCATGCTGCGAGGGAGGCTGCGGATGACAGTCAATCTGAAAAGGACTAGCAGGGCGGGTTCGGATGCCGAACCCATTTCCCGGCGAAAGCTGCTGGGCTGGATCACGGGCGTCGGCCTGGTGGGTTCGGCCGGGCTGAGCGCGATCTCGAACTTCGTGTTCATCAAGCCCCGGGCCACCTACGGCGCGCCGCAGCGGTTCAGCATCGGCAAGCCCGACGGGTTCCCGCCCGGCACCCGGGTCACCCTCGAGAACCGGCGCATCTGCGTCATCCGCGAAGGCGACCGGCTGGCGGCGGTCTCCACCACCTGCACCCACCTGGGCTGCATCGTGGGCCTGAGCGACACCGGCTTCGCCTGCCCCTGTCACGGCTCCCGCTTCGATACGGACGGCAAGGTCACGGGCGGCCCCGCCCCCCGCGCCCTGCCCTGGTACAAGCTCAGCCTGGCCCCCAACGGCGAACTGGAAGTGGACAAGGACACTGAGGTTCAACCTGGAGTCTACCTTTCCCTATGAGCCAAGCAGCCAACCCCAAACCCTCTCTCCTGGCGAGCCTCATGGCTTTCCCGGCCACCATCTGGGACTCCATCTTCCGGAATCCCGTGCCCAGCAACGATCTGGAGCGTTCGGCGACCACGTTCACGAACTTCTTCCTCCACATCCACCCTGTGAAGGTGCACAAGAACTCCCTCCGCCCCGCCTACACGCTGGGGCTCGGGCTGATCTCCTTCTGGCTGTTCCTCATCCTGATCGTCAGCGGCATCCTGCTGATGTTCTACTACGTCCCCTCCACGACCCAGGCCTACGACCGGATGCTGGACCTGCGCGGCACGGTGGCCTTCGGCAACATCCTGCGCAACATGCACCGCTGGTCGGCCCACGCCATGGTCGCGGTGGTGTTCATGCACCTCTGCCGGGTGTTCCTCACCGGGGCCTACAAGAAGCCCAGGGAGTTCAACTGGGTGGTGGGCGTCATCCTGTTCCTGCTCACCCTGTTCATGAGCTTCACCGGCTACCTGCTGCCCTGGGATCAGCTGGCCTTCTGGGCCATCACCGTGGGCACCGCCATCGCCGGCTACGTCCCCGTCATGGGCAAGAGCATCCAGTTCCTGCTCATGGGCGGCACCTCGGTCGGCCAGGAAGCCCTCCTGCGCTTCTACGTCCTCCACGTGGCCGTGCTGCCCGCCGTGCTGATGCTGATGGTCGGCATCCACTTCTGGCGCATCCGCAAGGACGGCGGCCTCTCGCGGCCGGCTGACGCGGACGCCACGCCCGACATGGTCATGGTCGATCCCTCCAAGGCGGTGCTCGAGCCCCGCAAGACCTACGGCATCCAGGGCCTGGTGCGCGGGCCGCTGACCAAGGTCGGCCAGATCCCCGACAACACCGTCTACAGCTGGCCGAACCTGTTCATCGCCGAGCTGTTCACCTTCGTCATCACCCTCTCGGTGATCCTCGTCGTCTCCCTGCTGTTCGGGGCGCCGCTGGAGGAGCCGGTGAACGTCATGCATCCGCCCAACCCGGCCAAGGCGCCGTGGTACTTCCTGGGCCTGCAGGAAATGGTCAGCTACTCGGCCTTCTGGGGCGGCGTCGGGGTGCCCACCCTGTTCGTGCTCGGGCTCATCCTCACGCCCTACATGGACCGCAGCCCCGGCGGCGTCGGCAAGTGGTTCAGCCGGGATCGCCTGCTGGCCAACACGCTGTTCCTCACCTTCGTGATCGCGAACGTCATCTTCGTGATCATCGGCACCTTCTTCCGTGGGCCCAACTGGGCTTTCGTGGCTCCTTGGTAAGGCATCCAGCATGAGATACGCACTGGCCATCGCCACCCTCCTGATCCTGACGATCCACGGGGTCGTCCTCTTCAACCAGTTCTCCCACCGGTGGGAGAGCCACCAGATCTCGTACTTCGAGCAGGCCCGCGCCATGGCCAAGACGGACGCGGAACGGGCGGCCCTCACGGACCGGCAGCCGCGCATCGAGCAGATCGTGGTGTCCAACTTCGGGGAGACCCGGGTCGACCGCTGCACCACCTGCCACATCGCCGCGGACGATCCCCGCTTCGAGAAGGCCTTCGGGGCCCTCAAATCCCACTCCTACAGCGCCGAACTGGGCGATGTGCAGAAGAACGGCAAGTGGGAACGCCGCCACAAGTTCGCCGAGTTCGGCTGCACCGTCTGCCATGACGGCCAGGGCCGGGGGCTGACCACCGAGTACGCCCACGGCGAGGACGAGTTCTGGCCCGATCCCCTCCTGGGCTATGCCACCCAGCCCAACTGGCGCAAGGAATTCGCGAGCCACCTCACCGGCAAGCAGTTCATGGAAGCCAACTGCGCCCAGTGCCACACGGACCGCGAGTTCAAGGGCACGCCCGCCGTGCAGCGCGGCCGCGATCTGTTCTTCGCCACCAACTGCTACGGCTGCCACCGCATCGACGGCCTCTCGGACGGCACCATCGGTCCGGACCTCTCCGAAGCGGGCAAGAAATACAAGCTGGACTTCCTCTACGGGCGGGTGGCCGATCCCAAGTCCATCCTGGCCACCTCGATCATGCCCAAGTTCAAGCTCGCTCCCGAGCAGATCCAGGACCTGGCGATCTTCCTGAAGAGCCGCAAGGGCCGGAACTTCGCCGAGACCGAGGTCCAGCGCTTCAAGTTCAAGAGCACGGGCGGCAACGAGCTGATCAAGAACTTCATCAAGCCCGTGGACATGAAGAGCGGCGACCTGATCAAGGTCGGCCAGCAGCTGGTTTCCGAGCGGGCCTGCACCGCCTGCCACAAGCTCGGCGACAAGGACGGCGGCATCGCCCCCGACCTCAGCTTCGAAGGCCTGATGAAGGACGATGTCTGGCTCGCGGAGCACTTCAAGAATCCCAAGTCCGTCATGCCCGACTCGATCATGCCCGCCTTCAAGTTCACCGACGAGGAGTTCAAGGCCATGACCGCCTACCTCGCCAGCCTGAAGGGCGCGCCCGCCCTCACCACGCCCGAAGTCACCTACAAGGCCCTGTGCCTGCGGTGCCACGGCGAGAAGGGCGACGGCATGGGTCCCATCGCGGGCCACCTCGATCCCGCGCCCCGCGACTTCACCAAGGCCGGCTTCATGAACTCCAAGCCCGAGACCCGCCTGGTCCACTCCGTCCGCACGGGCGTCGCCGGCACCTCCATGCCCGCCTGGGGCAAGGTCCTCACCGAGGAGCAGGCCAAGGGCCTCCTGGACTACGTCCAGAAGACCTTCACGGTGGAACCCCGCAAGGAGCTCCCGGTCCGGAACATCCCCGCGACCAACCCCGTGGCCAGTTCGCCCGACTCCATCGCCCGCGGCAAGGAGCAGTTCGTCAACCGCTGCGCCGGCTGCCATGGCGTGAAGGGTGACGGCAAGGGCCCCAACTCGCTGGACATCTCGCCCAAGCCCCGGAACCTGCGCAACTACTGGTTCCTGGACAGCGTGGACGACCACCGGCTGATGGAATCCATCAGCTACGGGGTCCAGGGCACCGCGATGCCCTCCTGGATCGACTACGGCCTGCAGCCCAACGACATCGGCGACCTCGTGAACTTCATCCGCAACCTCAACCCGAAACCCAAGGGGGGACAGCATGCAACAGCAAATTAGCCGCGCCGAGCTGGGTGGCGCAAGCGCACCCGAGGGCGCGCTCGTCCACGAAGACCTCACCGCTCGATGGTTCGTCCTGAGCGCGGTCACCTACTTCTTCATCGTGGGCATCGTCGCCCTCGTGATCGCGGCCAAGTTCTGCTGGCCCGAGTTCATGGGCACCACGTCCTGGCTCACCTACGGCCGGATGCGCCCCCTCCACGTCAACGGCATGCTCTTCGGCTGGCTCCTGGCCGCCGACATGGGCCTGGTCTACTACCTGATTCCGCGGCTCTGCGGCGTCAAGCTCTTCAGCGAGAAGCTGGGGGTCTTCACGGCCGTGGTCTGGAACGTCATCATCCTCGGGGCCGTCGTCAGCCTCCTGGCGGGCCGCAACAACGGCCTGGAATACGCGGAGCTGGAGCCGGTCCTCGCGGTGCTGGTGGTCGTGGCCTGGGTCGCCTTCGGCGCCAACATCCTCCTGACCATCTTCACCCGCAAGCACACGGCCATGTATGTCTCCATCTGGTACGTCATGGGCTGCATCCTCTGGACCGCCTTCGTCTACATCACCGGCAACTTCGCCACGATGTTCGCCACGGGCGTCAACCAGGCCAACCTGAACTGGATGTATGTGCATAACGCGGTGGGCCTGATCTTCACGCCCATCGGCCTCGGCATCGCCTACTACTTCGTGCCCCGCACGGCGAAGATCCCCCTCTTCAGCCACCGGCTGTCCATGGTCGGCTTCTGGTCCCTGGCCTTCGTCTACGTATGGACCGGCGCCCACCACATGCTCCACGGGCCCATCAGCCAGTGGCTGCAGACCATCGCCATCGCCTTCTCCCTGATGCTCCTCATCCCCGTCTGGGCCGTGGTCTACAACATGTTCGCCACCATGAAGGGCAACTGGCACCTCCTGAAGGATTCCGTGCCCCTCAAGTTCAGCCTGTCGGGCATCGTGTTCTACCTCCTCACCTGCTTCCAGGGCCCCATGCACAGCCTGCGCACGGTGAACGCCATCGTCTCCAAGACCGACTGGATCCCCGGCCACGCCCACATGGCGCTGCTCGGATGCTTCAGCTTCCTCGCCATCGCCGGCGTCCTCCACACCGTGCCCATCATGTTCGGCAAGAAGGCGCTGCACTCGGAGTCCCTGGCCAACTGGAGCTTCTGGTGCCTGATGGTCGGCGGCCTGGGCTTCTTCACCACCCTCTGGCTGGGCGGGTTCTGGCAGGGCTGGCAGTGGAACAACGTCGCCATCCCCTTCATCGACACCGTCGTCGCCCTCAAGCCCATCTGGCTGGTCCGCTTCGTCTCGGGCTGCATGATGTTCACTGGGATCGTTCTGTTCGCCTACAACGTGATGGCTACGGCCCTCGGCACCCAGGATGTGGCCGCCTAGGCCCAGGAAAGGAGAGCGACCATGTTAAGAAAAACCGACACCAATGCCCTTTGGGCCGTCATCGCGAGCCTCGTCCTGTTCTTCATCGGGGGCCTGATCACCACCGTCGTCCCGCCCCTGGTGGACAAGAGCTGGGGCGTGCCCTTCCACAACACGGACCCCGCCAACGGGCCCACCGGCGAGCTGCGCAAGCTGACCGCCCTCGAGCTGCAGGGCAAGAAGATCTACCAGCGGGAAGGCTGCTGGTACTGCCACACCCAGCAGATCCGCACGATCCTCGCCGACACCCAGCGCTACGGCTGGAAGGGCGTCGCCGCCCCCATCTCGACGCCTGACGAGTTCGTCTACGACCAGCCCCACATGTTCGGCACCAAGCGCACCGGTCCCGATCTCGCCCGCATCGGCGGCAAGTACGACGCCCAGTGGCACAAGACCCACTTCCGCAACCCCCGGGACCTGGTCAAGGGCTCCATCATGCCGCCCTTCCCCTGGATCGCCAACGACCCGGCCGAACTGAAGGCCATGGTCGCCTACCTCCAGACCCTTGGCCGTGCCAAGAACTGGCGTCCCATGAACGACTACGAGAAGTAGGCCTGCCCCATGCACGACTACACCTACCCCAGCGTGTACTTCGCCTACCTGTTCTTCTTCATCATGTTCTTCCTGGCCGTGTTCTTCTGCGTCAAGAGCGCCAAGGACGGCTACTGGGGCAAGAAGGGCGAGGACCTGAAGTACGGCGCGCTGGATGAGGACCCCACCGAGAGGAGACTGCCATGACCGACAAGGATATCAAGGATTATGCCGACGGCTGGATCACCGAGCGCACGAACACCCAGATCCCTGGGTTTCTGAAGCTGGCGTTCCCGGTCATCGGACTGGGCTGCACCGCCTACCTCGTCTACATGAGGAACGGCGACGTCGGCCACGCCACGCGGGGACCCCTGGTCGAGAAGTTCAACCTGGTGTCCCACCCCAGTCCCGCGGTGAGCTACACCGTCGCGGCCCTGGCGCTGATCTATGTGCTCATCGTGGTGCGTTTCGCGCTTGCCACCCACAAAGAGGGATAAGGCCGTGGACAACGGGAGTTGGCAGCTTAGGGTTCCAGACGATTCGCAATACTGGGTGGAGATGGTCAAGTGCCAGTACGCGTGCCCCGTGCATACCAATGCATGCGGGTACGTGACGGCCATCGCCGAAGGCCGCTATGACGAAGCCTACCGGATCGCCCGGGCCACCAACCCCTTTGCCTCGATCTGCGGGCGCGTCTGCGGCGCGCCCTGCGAGGCGAACTGCCGGCGGGGCTCCCTGGACGAGCCCGTCTCGATCCGGGCCCTCAAGCGGTTCGTGACGGACAAGTACGGGCCGGAGACGGCGGACTACACCAGCTACCGGGAAGGTTGCGACCAGCGCATGCTGAGCTCCAACCGCGGGGACTTCGAGAAGGTCGCCATCATCGGCGCCGGGGTGAGCGGCCTGACCGCCGCGCACGACCTGGTGCAGCTGGGCTACAAGGTGACCGTGTTCGAAGCCTACGACATCCCCGGCGGGATGCTCATGACCGGGGTGCCGATCTACCGGCTGCCCCGGGAGCTGGTGCAGAACGAGATCAAGGCCATCCTCAGCCTGGGGGTGGAGCTGAAATGCAACATGAAGCTGGGCCGGGACTTCACCATCCAGCAGCTGCGCGACCAGGGCTACAAGGCCATCTTCCTGGGCGTGGGTCTGCCCGGCGGCCGGAAGCTGGCCATCCCCGGCGGCGACGCCGAGGGGGTCTATGACGGCATCGAGTTCCTGAAGGCCTTCAACGAAGGCAAGCCCCTGCCCATGGGCCGGCGCGTGGTGGTCATCGGCGGCGGCAACGTCGCCTACGACGTCGCCCGTTCCGCCCTGCGGCCCTTCGAGGGGATCGGCCCCCAGAGCGACCAGGCCGAACTCGGCCACGACGAGCAGGTGGCCTTCGACGTCGCCCGCTCCGCCCTGCGGGTGAGCGCCGACAAGGAGATCCACCTGACCTGCCTGGAGTCCCTCGAGGAGATGCCCGCCGACCGGGCGGAAATCCATGAGGGCGACGAGGAGGGTGTGCACTTGCACAACCGCCGCGGCCCCAAGGAGATCGTGGTCAAGGACGGCAAGGTCGTGGCCCTGCGCGTCGTCAAGTGCCTGTCGGTGTTCGACGAGCAGCGCCGCTTCAGCCCGAAGTTCGCCGAGGACGAGCTCGAGGACATCCCGGTCGACACCGTGGTGTTCGCCATCGGCCAGAGTTCGGATCTGTCCTTCCTGCAGGACGGGGACGGGGTCGAGACCGAGCGCGGCCTGATCAAGGTGGACCGCACGACCTACCAGACCACCGCGCCTGACGTCTTTGCCTGCGGCGACGTCGCCCACGGCGCCCGCCTGTTCATCGACGCCATCGCCTCGGCCCACACCGCGGCCCGCTCCATGCACGACTACCTGAGGGGCACCCGCACCGACGTGGTCCTGCGCAAGAAGTGGCTGCCGGCCGTCTACACCATGGCCGAAGGCTGGCACCGGGAGGAGCGCTGCGACGCCCCGATCCTGGACAGCGAGACCCGCGCGACCTCCATGGAGATCGTCGAGCTGAGCTATCCGGAGACCATGGCCCGCCGCCAGGGCGCCCGCTGTCTGCGATGCAACATCAACACCGTGTTCGACACCAGCATCTGCATCGCCTGCAACGGCTGTGTGGACGTCTGTCCGGAAAACCTCATCAAGCTGGTGGGGCTCAGCAAGATTCCCGAAGCGGAAGCCTGGAGCCGGCTCGAAGAGGCCGGCGTCGACATGACCCTGGAGGACTTCAGGGCCATGAGCGCCGCCGACAAGGACGAGATGGGCGGGATCATGCTGAAGGACGAGAGCACCTGCATCCGCTGTGCCATGTGCGCGTCCCGCTGCCCGACCAACGCCATTCTCATGAAGCGTTTCGAGCACTATACGGAGTGCGTGACCATTCCCACGCCCAACGCCAAGATCCGGTATTCTTGAGGTGCATTACTTTGCGGGTTGAGGGGGCGTAGCCATGGCTGAGCGAAAGAAGGGGGGACTCCAGTTCCCGATTTTCTACATGCTGATCAGCCTCTGGTTCATCAGCATCCTGGGCGTCACCTACTACTTCACCAAGAAGGCGAACCCCATCCTCCTGGATGAGAAGGGCGAGGTCAAGGGACGGGCGGTCATTGACTGAGGCGGCCTGCGATCTGTGCACCACCCCCGTCGGGTGGAAGCCCCGCAAGGGGTCCTTCAAGGGCGAGGCCAAGGTCTTCTGCTGCGCCGGCTGCCTCAACGTCTACGCGATCCTGGTGGAGAGCGGGGCGCTGGCGCCGGGGCAGGATCCCCGCGAATCCGAGCTGTTCCGGGAGAGCCTGCGGCTGGGGCTGATCGCCAGCGGGCCCGAGGAGCGGTTCGAGCCGCCCCCGGGCACCGACGTGCAGGAGGCGCTCTTCCAGTTGTCGGGCCTGTGGTGCGCCTCCTGCGGCTGGCTCATCGAGCACACCCTGGCCCAGGAATACGGGATCGTGGAGGCGGACGTGATGTTCACCTCGGACCTGCTGCGGGTGAAGTACTGCCCCCAGTTCCTGCCCCCGGGCCGGATCCAGGAGAAGGTGGCGAAATTCGGCTACAAGGCCGCGGAATACGGCTCGGAACCTGAGGCCAACCGCAAGAACTGGCAGGACATGATCCTGCGCCTGGGGATCGCCGGCGCGCTCTGGATGAATGTCATGCTCTTCAGCCTGGTGATCTACGCCAGCTACTGGGAGCACATCGCCGACGGCGCCCGGAGGGTGGTGCCCTTCATCCTCATGGGGCTGGCCACGCCGGCCGTGACCTACTCGGCCTGGCCCATCCACCGCCTGGCCTGGCTGGGGCTCCGCCACGGCCGCCTGCGCATGGAAGCCCTCATAAGCACGGGCATCCTGGCCGCCTACACCTACAGCTCGGCCCAGGCCTTCCTGGGGGGCAAGCAGTACTACTTCGACACGGCCTGCGCCATCGTCACCCTCATGCTCACCGGCAAGGCCCTGGAACGGGCCGCCAAGGAACGCAGCGCCAAGGCCCTCTCCATGCTCCACCGGCTCCTGCCCCGCAAGGCCCGGGTCCGCCTGGACGGCGAGGAGACCTTCGTCGCCATCGAGGCCCTGACCGTGGGGACGGTCTTCCTGGTCAAGCCCGGCGAGCGCATCCCCGCCGACGGCCAGGTGGTGGCGGGAACGTCCGCCGTGGACGAGTCGGTGGTCACCGGGGAGTCGGTCCTGCGCGCCCGGGGCGTCGGCGACAAGGTGGTCTGCGGCAGCCTGAACGCCGCCGGCGTGCTGGAGATCCGGGTGACCCACGCGGGCGGCGACTCCTCCCTGGCCCAGATCGTGAAGTCCGTGGAGGGGGCGCTGGCCGGCCGCAGTCCCCTGGAGCGGACCGTGGACCGGGTGTCGCGGGTCTTCATCCCGACGGTCCTCGTCCTGTCGGTGGGCACCCTCGCGGGCTGCCTCCTGGCGGGGCTGCCGGCCACCACGGCCATGCTGCGCGCGATCTCCGTGCTGGTCATCGCCTGCCCCTGCGCCCTGGGGATCGCCACGCCCCTGGCCACCACGGCCGCGGTGGGCTGGGCCTCGCGCAAGGGCATCCTCATCCGGGACGTGCGGGTGCTGGAGACCTCCCGGAACGTGGACGTGATCATCCTGGACAAGACCGGCACCGTGACCGAAGGGGCCTTCGGCGTGCGGGAGGCCCGGGTGGAACAGCTGGACCTGCTGGCCTCCCTCGAAGCCTATTCGGAACATCCCCTGGCCCACGCCCTGGTGGCCCATGCGCGGGGGGAGGGGTGCGTCCTCGATACCGCCCGGGACATCGCGGTCGCCGAGGGCATGGGCCTGTCGGGGACCGTGGCCGGGCGGCGGGTGGCGGTGGGCAGCGCCCGCATGATGGCCGCCGCCGGCGCCGTCCTGCCGGAGGCCCACCAGGCCCTGGCGGCCCAGTGGCAGGCCGAAGGCCTCACCGTGGCCTACGGGGCCGTGGACGGGGCGGCCTGCGGGCTGCTGGCCTTCGGCGATCGGCCCCGGAAGGACGCGGCCGCCCTGGTGGCCGCCCTGAAGGGGCGGGGCATCCGCACCGTCCTGCTGTCCGGGGACGCCCCGGACACGACCGCGCACATGGGGGCCCTGCTGGGCATGGACGAAAGCCTGGGCGGCGTGCTGCCCTCGGAGAAGGCCGAGGTGGTCCGCCGCTTCCAGGCCGCCGGCTCCGTCGTGGCCATGGTGGGCGACGGCATCAACGACGCGCCGGCCCTCGCCGCCGCCGACCTGGGCATCGCCCTGGGCTCCGGGGCCGACCTGGCGCAGCACGCGGCGCCCATCGTCCTCCTGGGGGAGGGGCTCCTGCGCATCGAGGAGACCTTCACCCTGGCCCGGAGCACGGTCCGGGTGATCCGGCAGAACCTCTTCTGGGCCTTCTTCTACAACGGGGTCGGCATCACCCTGGCCATCACCGGTGTGCTCAATCCGATTTTCGCCGCCGGGGCCATGGTCCTTTCCAGTCTGTCGGTGATCGGCAATTCCCTCCGTTTTGCCCGGAAATAAGGCAAAATGGGAATTCGCCATCCTGGGGAGTGACACGCCTTGAACCAAGCCGTCCGGAGCATTCATTGCGCCACACTGGTCTGTCCGGTGCGCGGCTGCTCGGACAACCTCTGCTGGGAGCATGCCCACGCCCGCTGCTCCCGGGGCCACCTCTTCGACCGGGGCAGGAGCGGCTACTGCAACCTGCTCCAGGTCCAGGACCGGCGGTCCCGGACCCCCGGCGACACCAAGGCCGCCGTCCAGGCCCGGCGCCGGTCCCTGGGCCGGGGCCTGGGCGAGCCCCTGCGGGACGCCCTCTTCGCGCGGGTCGCCGACTGGGGCATCCCGCCCCGGGTGGTGGTGCTGGACGCCGGCTGCGGGGAGGGCTACTACCTGGACGCGCTGTGCACGCGGTTCGGCTTCGACGGCTGGGGCGTGGACATCTCCCAGCCCGCCATCGACGCCGCCGCCCACGCCTATCCCGGCGCCCGCTGGCTGGTGGCCAACGCGGACCGGGCGATGCCGTTCGCCGACGGCTCCTTCGACCTGATCACCTCCATCACCGCCCGGAAGAACCCGCGGGAGTTCCGGCGGCTGCTGGCCCCCGGCGGGCACCTGCTGGTCGCCGTGGCCCACGAGGACGACCAGAAGGAGCTGCGGGGCGCCCTGTTCGGCGAAGTCCCCGAGTCGGACCGGGCCGGGGCCACGGTCGAGCTGTTCGCGCCGCTGTTCGACCTGGAGGACGAGCGGGTCGTGAGCTCGAAGGCCGTGCTCGATCCGCATGGGCTGAAGGATCTGTTGACGGGCAGCTACCGGGGGGAGCGGTTCAGCGCGAAGGCGGCGCTGGCGGAATTGACGGCGCTGGAGGTGACGTTGAGCTACCGGGTCTTGAGCTTCAGGGTGAAGTGAGCCGCGCGAGGAAGTCCTTCACCCGCTATACGGCGTGAACGTGCACATGGGCCGCCACGTGCCCTCGCGAACTCCGGGCCAGATTGTCGAAGCGGATGGCCGCGAGATTCTCGCTCAGCGCCCGCGTGACCCCCGTCCAGGCGCTGTTGCCCGGGCAGTGGTCGGCCATGACGCAGGCCTCGGGATGGTTCACGCAGTGGTTGAGGGCGATCTCCCCCTCGATGGCCTGGACCACGTCCAGGAGCGAGATGTCGTGGGCGGCCCGGGCCAGCTTCACGCCGCCGCCGGAGCCGCGGCAGGAGGTGAGCAGACCGGCCTTCACCAACTGTCCCACGAGGCGCCGCACGAAGGGGACCGGCAGTTGGCGGACGCGCGAGATCTCGGCGATGGCCACCTGGGTTCCCGGCTCGAGGGCGGCCAGATGCAGCACCAGCCGCGTCGCGTAGTCGGTCTGTCTGGAGATGCCAAGCATGGAGCTACCTCGGGGCCATGCCATAAGTGTGATGGGTCATGACTATTAAGGCAAATAAAGTAATCTTTTCACCAGGCCCAGCTTGCCCAGGTAGGGGGCATAGCGCAGCGGGAGCTCGAGCCAGGTGGGCCGGCGCAGCACGGCCCGGCGGTGGGAGAAGGCGTCGAAGCTGTGCCACCCGTGGGCGCCGCCCATGCCGCTGGTGCCCACGCCGCCGAAGGGGAGGTGGTGGTTGGCGAACTGGATGAGGGTGTCGTTGATGCAGACCCCCCCGGAGCTGGTGCGCGCCACCAGGCGGTCCTGGTGCTCACGGCTGCCCGAGAAGAAGTAGAGGGCCAGCGGCTTGGGCCGGGCGTTCACGAAGGCGATGGCCTCGTCCAGGGTCTCGTAGGTGAGGATGGGCAGCAGGGGCCCGAAGATCTCCTCCTGCATGATGGCGTCCCCGGGACCGGCGCCGTCGATGAGGGTGGGGGCCAGGAAGCGCTCCGCGGCGTCGGCCTCCCCGCCGAAGATGACGGTGCCGTCCTGCCTGAGGCGCAGGAGGCGCTGGGTGTGGGCGTCGTTGATGATCCTCGGGTAGTCGGGGCTGGCGCGGGGATCGTCCCCGTACATGCGCCGGAAGGCCTTGGCCAGCTCGGCGACGAGGGGGGCCTTCACGGCCTGGTGCACGAGGACGTAGTCGGGGGCCACGCAGGTCTGGCCGGCGTTCACGGCCTTGCCCCAGGCGATGCGCTGGCCGGCGACGGCCAGGTCCGCGTCGGCGTCGACGATGCAGGGGCTCTTGCCGCCCAGCTCCAGGACGACCGGGGTCAGGTGGCGCGCGGCCTTCTCCATGACGATCCGGCCCAGGGCGGGGCTGCCGGTGAAGAAGATGTGGTCGAAAGGCTCGTCCAGGAGGGCCTGGTTCTCCGCCGTGCCGCCTTCCACCACCGCGACGTGTTCGGGGGGGAAGACCTCGGCGATCAGGTCGCGGATGGCCGCGCTCGTGTGGGGGGCGCATTCGGCCGGCTTGAGCACGGCGCAGTTGCCCGCCGAGATGGCGCCGATCGCGGGGTTCATGACGAGCTCGAAGGGGTAGTTCCAGGGGGCGATGACGAGGGAGACGCCGTAGGGCTCGCGCACGATGTGGTTGGTGGACGGGAAGTTCACCAGGACGCCCGGCACCCGCCGGGGCCTGGCCCAGGTCCTCAGCTTGCGGCGGTGGAGCCGCAGCTCGGCCAGCACCAGCCCGATCTCCGTGACGTAGGCCTCGAAGGCGCTCTTCCGGAGGTCCTGGTGGAGGGCCCGGGTGAGCCGGTCCTCGTGGGCCAGGATGGCCCGTTCCAGCCTGCCCAGGGCCGCCAGGCGGAAGCCCAGGTCCCGGGTGGCGTGGGTGGCGAAGAAGGCCCGCTGGGCGGCCACGAGCGCGGGGATGCTGTCGGCTGCCATGGCTGGGTCCCTCCGCTAGGCCAGTTCCCGGGGCACCGGCAGTCCATGCTGACGCAGGAAGCTGAGCCTGTCCAGGTAGCTGCGCTGCAGGACGATCTGGCCCTCCAGGACCTGGAAGAAGCCCGAGCCCCGGAGCCCCTGGGGGTCCCGCCACTCGAGGATGGCCCATTCCCCGTTCTCGAACAGGTTCTCCACCATCCAGATCAGTTCGGGTCCCGCGAACATGGCCACGAAGGCCTCCCGGATGGCGTCATGGCCCTCCACGGGCTGTTCGGGCACCAGGTGGAGGACGGCGGTCTCCGCATAGAAGCTGGACATGGCGTCCGGGTCGGTCCGGTTGAAGGCCCGGAGCCAGGCCTTGACGACGGCTGAGGGTGACAGGGCCTCCATCTCAAATGACCCAGTCGGCGGGGTAGTCCTGCTTGAATTCCCTGGGCGCCTGGTTCCGGTACTGCAGTTCGGGGTTGCGGCCGCTGACCCGCGTGAGGGCGGGCACGGACTGGGTGATGAAGACGTTGCTGCTGATGACCGCGTCCTCCCCGATGATGGTCTCGCCGCCCAG
>Ga0316217_10004557_pt1 | contig 14865 bp, 10 predicted proteins | sample 1anoAmetaG_FD_203633 | JGI IMG/M metagenome (GOLD analysis project Ga0316217, IMG submission 203633) | Freshwater microbial communities from Trout Bog Lake, Wisconsin, USA - 1anoA | ecosystem: Environmental > Aquatic > Freshwater > Lake > Hypolimnion/Profundal zone | place: USA: Wisconsin... | reverse complement strand
TAACAACTCATATCAATACATCAAACAAAAAGATATTTGATATCGATTGGCTATTGAATTCAGGCTATATTAAGGCATTTTTGATAGACAATCATCTAAATCTTTATTTTGGAGTTACATTCCTTTGGTATTCTTTGCATTCGGCCTTTAGCTTTATCTTCTCAATTTTTTGCTTAATATACTGTTTACGGTCTTCAGGCATGGCTTAGGATTCTTGTCGCCCAGTTTTCAAAGCAGAATTAAGATGGTGTGGTGTTTGAGAGGGGCTCAGAGATTCTTTTTTCTCTTTGATTGGAGTTTTATCACACTTGTATGAAATATTCACTTTCTTGGCTTTCAAAATGTTCTGATAACATTACTCATACTTATTTAGTTTGCTTGCAGATTTGTTTTTCGTAAGATGCTCTTACTGGCTGCTTGAATCTTTAAAGCGAGACACTTCATGTTAATTTTTGGAGCAATTTACATTATTCAGCACTTTCTCTTTCTTATTATTTGATGACAGAAGCTGTTTTTCTTTGGCTTCGTAAAATTAAGTCAGCTAGGTCTCTAATTTCTTGGCCTACAAATATTTATGCTTTGAATTTTCAATTTTCAAAGGAATAGGCCGTTCAACATTGCCATGATTCAAGTCAAAAGATAGTTATTTTTGCTTCAGTTATTAAATTTCTTTTTTCAAACTTTTTATTTAGTATTAATATCTTTGGCATTTTTATTACTTTTCATTTAGCAAACTGCGACTCTTTTCAGCCAAGGCTTCAATATAGTTGGCTGTCAAACTGTTAAAAAGTTCGAAAATAGGCTTGAAACTGTTGATGGCCTGCTTAGTATGCTCCAAAGTGGGCAAAATAGAGATAGTAATAATTTTGTCAACTTTTTTATTGCGACTTTTGCAATTTTAAATGTATTGCAGCTACTTTATGAGATACGACTGCAAATCAGTTACGTCCCGGTAATTTTTCTATATGAACTTCTCAATCTCACTAATTTGATTTGGCTCCTGATCAAAAAACGGCTCTTATTGGTAAGCTGTCTTGCTACATTTAGGGGAGTTCGCGTTCTAATTGTAGAGATATTAATCTCCAAATACTTTTGAATTCTCCATTTATTATAATTAACGGCTATTTGCCAATCAATGAGTTAATTGCCGTTTCCTTCAACAATTTTATCTTTGAAGCGTAAATAAAAAAAATCTGAAAGTTAGAAAAAATAATCCATTAAACAGCCAGCAAAATCCTGGTTTTCCAAGAGATCTTTTGGAATTGTTGAAAAGTAGTTAAAGTGATTTTTGGTGGATAAAATTATTGAAACTATATATTCAGTAAATTATGATAGGTCTATTAACTTAATTTATCAGATATGTCAACTTACGGTAGACCCACTACTAGCGAAATTATCAAATCTGGCAGGCGTGACCTCAATGGAGATGGCATTGATACTAATGCTGAGAGAACGGCCTTCCTCTCTTGGTCTGAAAACTCAGAGAACCTCATCGTTTCAGGCAGCTCAGATCTGACTAGAATCTCAGGACTCCGCGGAGCCATTCTCAAGCTCAAAGAAGAATTCTTCAATCCTTCATCAGGAATTGTGATTGCTGGTGATAAGAGAGAAGTTTTTGACAGGAGATTCCTTCTTCTTGAACATGAACTTGATGGACTTCTTAAAAGAAAAATTAGCTATACTACAGCAAACGGAGAAAGAAACCTGGACTACACATCAATCCTCAACGAAAAGGAAAACCAAATTGTTGAACTCTAAAAAAAAATCCAAAATCTTGAGGAAAGATTGAGAAGATCAAGTTTGAGATAAAAAGAGCTGGAAAATGAAATTGTTAAGCTTAGATCAACCATAAAATCTTTCAACAATCCTAATGTCACCAGACAAGAAATTGAACAAATCCTTATCGGAGCTCAGTAGTATAGAGCTCTTGATGATAAATTTTAAAAATTAAGAACCCAACTTTCAATTTTCGGAGGGCTTGTGAAATCACAATTTGATAGGCTTAGAAATATTCCTGGAGTCAAGCTTGACTTCGAATCCAACATCAACCAGTTTTTAAATGCTGAAGGTCTTGAAATTTCACTTGTCGATGGAATTGCCAACGTTATTGACTATAGAGAAAAAATTGTTGAGGTCCCCATCCAAGATGCTAGAACTAAGCATTTGATCCACCTTTTGGCTATCCAGATGAGGAAATACTTCGAGAAATACCCAAAACTTAGGGAGGAATGCGATGTAAGGCTAACAGAATTTTTCACTCAATAAATAATTGATTTTATTGAAGCTGATGATTTTGAAAGAGTTATTTCTATTGTAAAATATGTCCCTGAAGTTTATAGGGTTGAGAATGTCTATGCATATAGTAGTGATAAATCTCGAAGAATCGAATTCCATCTTCGAGTACTGATTAAAGCTCTTTTGGAAGAACTTTAAAAACTGAAAAGAAAGTCAGGCCTTGTGCTGGATATTGATGAAGGAGTAATCGGTATGATCAGTGCTGAAATTATGGGAGTTGTCGATGTGGATGACATTTTGAAAGTTTTCAGAGTTGTTCCTAAAATTGTGGAAGTTGAGAAAATCGTTGAAAAGATTGTTGAAAGAGTGATATAAATTCCTCAGATTGTACCAATCGAGAGGATTGTGTAAAAAGCTGTTGAAGTGATCAAAATTCAAGAAGTTGAAAAGGTCATCTATGTTCCAGTGGAAGTTATCAAAATTGTTGACAATGTCATCGAAAAAGTGGTTCAAGTCCCCCAATACATTTAGAAGATAATAGAAGTGCCAAGGATTATCTAAAAGATTGTCTAGAGGATAGTCTAGATTCCCAAGATTGTGGAAGTTTAGATAATTGTAGAAAAGATAGTCTAAGTTATAAAACCAACCATAGTTGAAAGGATAGTTAACCACACTGTCCCTGAAATCAGATAAATCCAAGTCATCAAATAAAAGATTGTCCAGGTTGAAAGAATTATCAGAGAAGTTATTGAAGTTGAAGTTATAAAAGAAAAAATTGTTGAAAGAATTGTAGAGGTCATTAAACCGTTTGACCGTATAGTTGAAAAACCTATTGAAATCATCAAGTATAGGAATGCCAGAGAAGTTGTGAATCAAATCATCACTAGTCCTGAAATCATTGAAGTAATCATAGAAAAGCCAGTGCCTATCATCCAAACAGTTGAGAAGATTGTTTAGGTGCCAAAAACAATCGAAAAGATTGTGCAAGTTCGTGTGGAAGTGCCTACAATTAGATAGATAAAAGTTATTGAAGAAAAGATAGTTTACAGAGATAGGATAAAAGAAATTGAAAAGATCGTCAACCATCCAGTCGTTTTGATAAAATAGGTCGAAAAAATCATCGACAGAAGAGTGGAAGTTCCTATTATTCAAGAAAAGATCGTTAGAGTTCCTGAAATCATAACTCAAATCGTTATTTAGAGAACCTAGGTTCCCAAGATCATTGAGGTCATCAGAAATGTGGACAAAATAATATAAGTCAACAAAATTATTGAAGTTGAAAAGCTAGTTAATCATTTCATCACTCAAAACAACCCGGTGAAGATCATTGTTGAGAAAATCGTTGAAGTACCAAGAACTATCTAGAGAATTAAGGAAGTGAGAGTTTGCATTGATAGAATAATTGAAAAGATGGTAGAAGTGCCCAAAGTTGTTGAAGTTGAAAAAATAGTTGAAAGGATTGTGGTTGTACCTAGAGTGATCTAAAAGATTGTGGAAGTGCCGCAAATTGTTTAAAAAATAGTGGATAGGATTGTGGAAGTAGAAAGGATCAGAGAAGTAGAAAGGCTTGTTCAAGTTCCCATCATCCAAGACAGAATTGTTGAGGTGGAAATCATTAAAAATATTTACAATGAAGTCGATAGAATAGTTGAGAAATTCGTCTAAAAGATTGTTCCTATTGAAAAGACTAACTAAATTGTCAAAATCGTAAAGGAATAATCCTAAAAAATTGTAGAAGTTAGAGTCTAAGTTCCAAGGGAAATCAAAGTTGAAAGAATTGTGACCAAAGTCGTGGAAGTTGAAAAAGTGATTGAAATCTAAAGGCCTACTATCGTTGCAATTGAAGTACCTGTACCAGTTGACCGTATTATTGAAAAAATTGTTCCTATGGACAGATAAGTAGAAAAGATAATTCAAGTTGTGCAATAAGTTTAGACTATTGTTCAAGTGAAAGTTTAGCAAATAAGAGTGTAGCAGATTTTCGGTACAGTTGAGAAACCTATAGTAAGAGAAGTCATTAAATAGGTCGAAAAAATAACTCCATATATCAGCTAAGTTCTCAAGGAGGTGCAAACCAAAGTTTCTGAGCCAATTGTTCAAACAAGAGACAGAATCGTTGAAGTTCCAACTATAATTGAAAAACTTATTGTTGTTAGCAATGAAATTCCTAAAGTTTACGAAGTTGAAAGATTCACTTAGAAAGTTGTCCAAGTACCTCATTTGGTTGAACTCCCAATTGAAATTCCAATTATCGTCAAAGTAAGTCAAATTGTTGAACAAATCAGAGATAGAACTATTTAGATTCCCATTATCCACCAAACTATTATTTAAGTTCCTACTATTGAAGAAAAAGTTGTGGCTGTCGAAAGAAGAGACACTGAAGTTATATAAATCGTGGTCTACAAAGACAGAATCGTTTAATCTGAGAGATTCATTTCCAAATAAAATATTAGAAATGTTATCTAAACTAGAATTCAAGCTGTACCAACCATCCAGTAAAAAATCGTGCCAGTTTTCACAACCCAAGAAAAGATAATTGAAGTTCCTTACTTGCTTTAGAAAATTGTCGAGAAAATAATTATTATGCCTCAAGTAGTTGAAGTCAACAAATACATACATGAAATAGTTGAATAGGCTTCTTTGGGAGTGGCACTTGGTGTTAACATTGATGTCCATCAAATCAAATATAAATAACTCTACGGAACTCTCAGAATTCACTTCGAAACTCTTTTGCTAGAATTAAGAAAGCTCAAAGTTCAAACTCCAGCCCTCAAAATTCAAATAGAAATTATTGAAACTTTCTTGATTGAATTAGATAAACTAATTCAGTATCCTCGGTTCATTCAAGTTGAAAAAGAAAGAATTGTCGAAAAAGAAATATAGAAGCCCATTCTCATACCAACTAAAGACTCAGCTTCCATTAGAAGCGAAATCGCTCTATCTTTGCTCGTTGAAAAACTAGTAGCAGAACTTAGGCGCATTAAAGAAGCAAACTCAAATATTAATTTGGGTCTTGATGAAGATCTTCAGCTAATCTTCTTCAGTGAAGCCTTTGGCGGCAGCAAACTTGGTGGTGATCTTAACGCCTCGCTTAGATCATACAAAGAATCTCAATACAATAAACTTTTCAGTTTCGGAAAGAATTGGACTAATGATCACGACTTCATCATAAATACCATCCTCTAAGAAAGATTCTCCATGGCTAATATGGTTAAACAAGCCAATCTATAAATTGAGAAATCGAAATCTATCTCCGATCAAAGATTAGAAGCTTACAGGTTATTAAGACAAAATGTCGCACTTGCTACAAACAAACTCGAAAACTTTGAGAGGTAGCTCAATATTATCACCAGAAATTTTGAAACAAATCCTTCTATTACTACTGAATTAAGAAGAATCTTTTCAGGAGTTGAAGAATTAAAGGGTGCATTGACCATCGATGTTCGAAACCTCAGAATTGATGAACCAACCCTTGTTTTGGGAGACATCCATGGATCTGGCGAAGGTTTTATCAGGCTTCAAAGTGCTTTCCGTGCCCTCTAAAAAGAAAACAGTCTTCTAAGAGATAGATATGTCAAGTGGCAAAAAGATGTCCCAAATGCACAACTTGTAACTGACAAATAAAGAATAATCGAAAATCTCAGCAGGCAGATTGCAACTCTTACTACTGAAATATCAACTGTTCGAACCCAACCTTCAGCTAGTGTTAATGTCAGTGCTAATGTTCAATAATACTAAATCAAGATTAGAACTCTCAACTCTCGTATTCAAGAACTGTAATCTCAACTGAGAACCCAAAGAGTTGATTTTGAGGGACAATTCAGAATCAAAAACACTTTAGTTAGATAGCTTGAGGAAAAGCTTGCAGCTGGGAAATATGAGGATTCTCGCACAACTGTTGGCCAATCTTCGAATATCGCCGTTGACAAGTTAACTTCAAGTGTTGCTTCCAATTCATCAAACTCAGGATCACAAGTTTCCTCCACTTACACAACTGGAACTAGTGGAGCCACTAGTAACATCTCTTCAACTGGAGGACTGAGAACCTACGGAACCTATGGAACAACCGGATCCAGCATTACACCTACCACTTATGCCACTGGAAATACTGCCATCTCGACAACAGTTACCCCTCAGGTCAACACTACTTCGTACAAAACTAGCACTTATGGATCCAACGATCTTTCAGGATCAGGTGTTGGTAGAGCCTCTTACGCTACTAGTGGATCTGCTACTTATGGAATCACTGGAACAACTGGTGCTTCTAATTTGGCTGGCTCAACCTCTGGAGCTACATACGGAGCGACTTTTGGTTCTTCCTCAGGAAACTTCGGAACCACTTCAGGAACATATGGAACAACTTCAGGAAACTATAACTCGGGAACTAGTGGAGTAACATATGGCAGCTCATCTGGAGTCAAATACACAAACACTTCAGGAGCAACAGGAACTATTGGAGTCGCTAGTTCAACCTCCAATACGATCGGAAATACAGGAACAGGAACGATCCCAAGCACTTCAGGCACCACATCCTACACTCCTTACACTTCTTATTACAACAAAAAGTGAGTATAACAGTGAGTGATTATCTAAATTTATCTAAATCTACTGATTAACTATAATTTCAACGATAAAAGATTTCCAATTAAATGGAAAAATACACAAAAGGATTTCAAGTATTCGAATGTTGTCTTTCAAGCTATCAAGTATTCAAGTACTTTATTATCAAAAATGATGATGGATGGTGAATAGTATTTACTTTTTGATTTGGCTCCTCTAATTTGTTCAAATCAGCTAATAATTTTTCAAAAATGGTATATTAGAGCCTTCAAATATCAATTTTCAAAATTAAACGTCCTTATTATTCATCAAAGGCAGTTAAACTTACCTTTCCACAAATTCAACAGTCACACTCTTCTCCAACTGCCGCATTCTCAAATCCCGTTTCCTAAAAGTCTCATAGCAAGCCACCATAGCAACAGCTGAGATAACACAGCACCAATAATTGATACTGATTACTTGAATCTCGACTATGTTTCCCATCTATCCATATAGAAAAATGTGTTCAGCCAAAGCCGCAGTAACATAAAAAAACAAAATGCTCAGGACAATCAGCAGAGATGTTCCCAGAGATATTTTGTAAGAAAGAACCAATATCCTAACATTAGAGATTATGATGCATTGGGCGAATATGCTCATTCCACTGCTGACCAGGTCAAACATATAGCCAGTTCCATCAATAGTCCACTGCATCGCATAGAAGTTAATAACAACCAGCATTAGCGCATAAATTGCTGAAGAGGAAAATGAAGATACGATTGATGAAATGTTGAAAAGTTCATTTTTAAGGCCCACTGAGTACAGTTCAGGGTTGACCAGAGTTTGACGCACAGAGTACTATTGGTCGTATATCGCATAGGCTATAATGGGAAGAGATGTGAATGCAACGTTATAAAGCTGATAAATCCATGGGTCATAAATCATCGCACTTGAAAAATGGTTGATGAAACCGTACCATAATTGAGGCAGCACTAATAGCAGGTTTTTGTAAAAGTTGAACAGAATCAGCTGAGAATTTTTACGATATGATTCCCTGCCGTGGTAAAGTATAAGTTCTCGAAGTATTTGAAACTAAGAAATGGCATAATCCGAGCATAGCGCAGCTTGCGCCCCCTCCACTCCCTTAATCCCCACACCCACATGTGCAGTATTAATCATGTTAACGTCATTCGCCCCATCTCCCACAGCCAGCGTAGTGCACTTGTTTTTACGCATCAGCCAAACCATATCCTGCTTTTGCTTGGGAGTGACTCTGCAGCAAATGACAGCGCAGCATTGATTGACTAGCTCAAGCAGTAGCTTCTAATCTAGCGGGTTTAGCAGGTCTTCTCCTGTTGCTACTAAGCAACATTCTCTATTGCCTAAGCTTTCTCTTAGTTTAATCGTCTGCTAGAGACTGCTTTACCAAGCAACGATTGCCATATCTTGCTAGACCAACCCACATGAAATGCCTATGTTGATGGCAGTCTACTTTTTGTCGCCCGTCAGCATCCACACTTTAATACCAGCCTTTCTAATTGTTTGAATAGTCTATTTGACATTTTCTTGTAGCTGATCCTCTATAGCAGTTGCTCCAATAAGGTCAAATTCTTTTTATAAGATCTATTCTATTTACTTTGAACTACTCTTACATTACTCGCTCATGGAATCGAAGTACTTTTCAATAAAATTCTTTTGGTTTTAAGTCAAAAGTTAGTTATCATTAAGCAGTCGATTGACTATGATTTAGGGTGTTTGATTGAGTAACTAGTAGGGTAAAGATTAATCTTAAATAACCTTTTTGGCGAATCCTTCAAAACCTCCAATACTAGCTCTGCTTTCGGATAGCTATCTCATAGTTATTTTTCTCTGAATTTCTGTTTTCTTTTTCTATTTGCCTATTTTTTCGATCTGTTCCAATTTCGAAAGTGAACTGGCATACATTTTAGCCCACTTCAGATAATCTTTTTTGCTAACCTCCCTTTTGGCAAATAAGAGAGTCCTCAACCCTTCCTTACTCCATTCAGAAATCTTCTGATTAACAGCCTTGCAAGTGGAGTTCTATTTATTTTTCAATCTTTGGATGATAATATTGTCTGCTCCCTTGCAGTAGACGTAGATTCTTTAGTTTCTCTCTAAAATGACTGACATTCTTTTGCGGTCACTATCAAACTATATGATGTGCAGTAGCTTATACTTGATTATCCGGCTATCGCTTTTCAGGCAAAGCTAATTATTCTAGTTGATACCTGTGTACTACCAACCGCAATACTTCGCCATATTTATGAATGCTAGCTCATCTGGAGATGAAGCATTGTACTTTTTATTGCCATTTTCGTCTTATTCGATTATCACATTGTGGCATATACCTAAACCTATCAGCATATCATAGAATTAGTTTTCCTACTTTATTACTCTCATCAATCTGAGAAGTTTTTGATCATGGAAATCAACATTTGTTATGTTGTATGGGATAGGTAGTTTTGAGGAATCATATCCATAGGAGTTTTAGCCGATAACCATATACTTAAAGCTCATATAGTTGCGTGTTAAAGTCCCTGTTTTGTCTGAAAAAACGTGCTAAATCTGCCCTAGCTCTTCGTTTAGAGTGCTTGTCTGTACTTTTACTTCGGATGGAGTGGAAGTCAAAAAGTAACAGTTACTAATATTGATACCTTGCAGGTATTTTACCATTTAAAGAGTGACTATCAGAGATATTGGTACGAAGTTTGTAAATAAAAGAATCCAGCTTCCCCACTGTACGAAAAGATCTCTGGTATATGAAGTAAACTTTTTATACTCTAAGAAGACGCTAAGAGTGGTTTCTGCTGAAATTAATGCACTAACAAAAGTTAACACCATTTGAAAGAAGAAGATGCCTACAACTATCAATCCCATTTTAAACTCTAATCTGGATTTCTTTTGCCTCGCTTTATTGCTATTCAGCATTATTTTGCTGTCAACCCCTGTGTAAATTACTACTCCTGTGATCCACCTCGTAATTTTCAATGAGCATCCTCTCAAAATAATGTTGTTGTTATCTAAGGGAATGCCACGATGGGAGCCAGTGAAGGAGTAAATGAAAGGATTCGGCCTTTCATACTAGAACTCGAGCCTGAGCTAAAAAAATTCTTTTGGATTCTCACTGTAATGCCTCAAATCCTTGCCGATTTAATACTTGACCTGTTTGTACTTCAAATTGGTCTCTCCGTCTAGGTTCTTGGTTTCAATGAAGCAGTTGAGTTTTTACTAAGAACTTTGTAAGAGAATAATATCAGCAGGTACTTGTTCATTTTGATTTACTCTTATTACATCTCCAATATGCAGCTTTTCCCAGGCTGTTTACTTAAAACCTTATTACTATAGCACCCAGGCTGGGCTGTTGTTTATTTATTCATCCGATTTCTTTCTTTTGAGGTCTTCGAAAAAATCTTTTATCGCAGACACCCCCACCACAAAACTAAGAGGAATGAAAATGACAGGAAAGGCTCCTGAGTTGCTGATAGAAGGTATCATTTGCATAATTCCTATGATGAGAAAGTAGATGTTGGGTAGTTTTGAGAATTGAATGATGAGGTTGAGTGGTACAAAATCAAACGCATTGTATTTATTGGTCTTGATGGAGTTATCAGGAGTTTATAAATCGGGCTGATTAGTGATGATGGACCGATTAGGCATCTAGCTGTAAGGTGTAGGGGTTCTGAAAAGGATGCCCTTTTTCTTATAAGCGTTGTGATAGGCCATGTTATAATTAAAAATGTTGGCTCAGAATTCAAATTTAATAACGCATACAATTAAACTGGCCTTTAAATGAAAACAGCCAGTTTTTTATGGGATCAAGCAGTTATACCTCTACCAATCTATTCAGAGAGTAGCTCAATAGTTTAGTTCAAGAATCAAACAAATTACAGTATCTTAAATAGCTTCTGACTTCATTTGTATTTGAAAATTCATAGATTGTGATCTAATGAATACAAAAATCATTTTTGCTATTTACAGGCTTCTTCCAATCTTTTCTAAAGATCAATAATTTTTCCTTATGATGTAAACTTTAACTCTTCCAACTCGTATTATCTCTTTGTCCTTTCGTCTTATAACTACTCTATAATATATTTCAATTATCCAATCTTAGAGTCACTTTCCATTTTTGCGTTCAGAATCTTTTCTTCCAACTCATTAACTTTCTATTCCTTAGATTTGATGTTCAAAAGCAATGATTCCATTTCTGCTCCTTTCTTTGCAAGAAGGCCATTCAAATTTGTGATTTTCAAGGTTTGCTCCTGGCGTCCAAAGATTAGCTGTTCTATCTATGATTTTAATGTGATTATAGTTGTTTATAGCTCATTTATCTTTTATTTGTACGCCATAACAACATATTCGGACTACTTCTTTGATTTGAGCTCATTTTGCCGAGCTTACTCCCGATGATTCTTCAGCCTTTTTTATATATCTTGGTATTCTCGTGTCAAATGCTAATATTTTTTCCGCTATAAAGTAAAATCTTCTTGAGCTTTGAGGACTTCTTAGGCTAAGGCTTATAGTTACTTTTTATGTTTTAGTGATTCAACTTGACTGTTTTCTTCATACTTCGCTCTGGTTTCTTGAAACTGAGACTAAAGCAGCGCAAACTTCCCACATCTATCTTTATACTTAGCCTATATCAATTTGCTCTAATTGCTTAAATGAGAGGCAGCTTCTTTTAAAGCTGAATTTTCATTTTTAAGTTTGTTGAGCTATCCTTGCAACTACTGAATGTCCTTAGCTTTAGCCTCTATCTTTGATTAGAGATCCCTAATTATGATATCCTTTCTACTATTTAGAATTGCTTCCTCTTTTTCTCTTAACCTTGATTCTCCTCTAGTTATTGGCTTTGGATTGCTATTATTGTTCAGCTGATGGTTTTTGAGTATAATCAGTTCGGCCTGTGCATCTTTAAGCTCATTTTCAAGCTAGGCCAGCAATTTGTCTTTACGTTTGATTTGGAAATTAGCTTTGTCAATCTCATCCTGAATTTACTATAATTCTCGTTTGATCTCATTGCAACTTATCCTCTCTGTATCTGCATTTCTCTCTGCCTTTACAACATCTTCTTCAGAAGATCGCAGCTTTACCTTCAACTAAGAAATCTATCTCTTCAATCTAGAGTTCTCACTTCTCAGTTCCTAAACCTCAATCTCTTTATTAGGTCTTTCTTGGTATTTCCATGAGTATTCTTAATTCTTGTTGCTGATATACTTTGTATAGTTTTATTAGATGATATTTCTCTTCTCGTAGAATCTAATTGGCTAGATTTAGTTCTTTTTTGCTTCTACACTTTCAACTCGACCGTTCTGCTCCAATTTTTTGATCAACTAGCGTACTTTGGCTCTTTCTTAACAGTGCTTTCGCAGTGAGAGGTTTATCAGATTTATTAAATCCGCCTCTACTTAGACATTATTTATTTATTGGTATGGGACGTAGGATTGGTACGATTTCGTAAGATAATCAAGAAGCTGGTTTAGCATCTTTTGGTAAGAGGATTTAGATTGCTAGAGTTTTTTGGTAATAATCGCTTATTTCTGTAGCTTTAATTCTAGTTCTTTGAGTCTTTACTATCCGCTTTTCTAGAAACCTTTCTGCCTTTTTTAGGTTTGATCAAGTTGCAATCCGATTACCCTTAGCTGCTCCTTGGTCTACTCATATAGTTGCTCTTTTAGAACAATTTGATTTTTCATCTAGTTATTAGTCCTTTCCAATTCTTTGATGAGCTGTTCCTTTCTTTGCAAATTTCTTCTAGTTTCTTCATTCTATTCTTTGGCCCTCCTTGATATTAGTTGTAATTGTGCGATCTCGTCTTTTTTTTTCAGCTATTCTTTTTTATGCGCTTATCTTATGATTTATTTTTAGGTCTTAAACTTTTCGACCATTTCACTGATATCATTTTGTAGCTGCTAGATTTTGATACTCCACTCCATACTTTTGTCGTTTTAAATCACTACTCTCCTATCCCGTAGATTGTCTAATAACTGTATATTCTAATCTTTTAGAGCCATTACAGCTTCCTCCATATCAGCGAGTTCTTCTCTCAACACCCTCACCTGATTCTAAAGGTTCAGTTTCTCCTCACTTAACCTAATTGCATTTTAACCACGATTACCTGCCTCTAATTCCAAACGATGAATTTTATCTTTATATTAGCTATTTTTTGAAGCCTCATCCTCTATCCTCTCCTCAGCCAAACTCAACTGATTTCTTAGTTTGTTGATTTCGTTTCTGAAGTAGTAAGATTCCCCTCTTATATTTTCTTCGTGAATCGATTTTATTTACAGCTACTCGTTGTACTTTTCGGTGAGATAGTACTCTCTTTCTCTATTTACTTGCAACTACTTGCTAATTTTGGCGATTTGCTTCCTTTGTTCCTCTATTGTTTGGTTGGCCATTTGCAGTTACATCTTTAATTGCTAGTTTGCTTTTTTATTTGCGTTATATTCTTAATTTGTTTTCTATATCGAGCGGTCCATTTAGAGATATGAGAAGTTGAGGATTTACAGCTCGTTTGTGAGCTAGCTTTTTTCTTTTTTGAGTTGACTGTTTTCTGCCTTGATTTAATCATTTTAATGATTCAGCTTTAGTAATTATCTCGATTTGATTTACATATTTTCTGTCAATTTTTTCAGTTAAGTTGCTGATGATTCCAATTTCTGCTCTCTTAGCTAGACTTATTCTTCGATTTTGCGAATCCTTTATTTCAAAATGGCAGTATTTTAATTATATTTGCTTTAATTGGCGGTCAAAGCATTCCTATGGTTGTTTTCTTTTCGTTCTATTTCTTCTTTAAACTTGGCCTAAAGTTCAAAAATAATCTTGTTTCTCTCTTGCTCACTCTAAAGGTATTTGGCTGTATACTTGTTTAGTTATTGGCTATAATATTTCTACTTGTTTTACTTTGTTTTCATCTGGTTTTACAAAGAACCCTTCAAGGTGGCATTTTCTTTTTTCCAGCTTTCTTCTTCTCGCTGCAAATTTTATATCATAATTGTTAGTCCCTTTATTTGGTCCTTAAGCTTCACTATTTCCTCGTTTTGCTACTTAACTCTATGCCTCAACTGCTAATTCTACAAATTAGATGCAGACAGCTGCTGATTTTTACGGTTAAGCTCGATAGTCAGTTAATTTAGCTGCTCGTCTTTGTTTGATATTTGCTAGTGCAACTTTTATTGCAATTGAGTCTGAGAAAGCCTGTAATTATCCAACTTTTGCTCATATTCGTAGATCTTTTCTTGGAGAATGTAATTGGATTACTCTGCGAGTCGAGATTTGTAGTTGGGTTGTTTCCAGCTGTTCCCTTGATTGTTGCTAACATTCAAACCTAGCCTCTCACTCGCGTTATTCGAGAGTGATTATTTAATTACGATTTCCTTAGTTTACCTTCTTTATCCAAAGGTCATGACTTCTTGTCGGGTGATGGGTATGAAATCCACTGAGACTCTGACCTTTGCAGTTTTGTCATAGCACTTCGCCAATGCAAAGCTGTTGACTATCTTATACTTTTTTTCGTTCAAGATCCCTCCCAAATTAATCACGACCTCTCCCATCTTCATTTTAGTGCCTTGGGTCTCAATTTAGACTGTCAAAATTGCCTGCTTATTCTCGTACAATCCTGTAATTTCATCGAGGTAGATCGAGAAACTATCTGTTTCCACTTCGGAATTAAAGAGTGCTACATTTTTTTTTAGTTCGGGCGTGGCTGGAAAATAAAGTTCTTGTCCGTCTGCGTGTATGAAGAGCTACCTATTTTGATGTAAGCATAGCAGCGTGAGATGACCTTGTTACTGACAGCTTCAAGCTTGTAAAGCATAACTTTGACCTTGAAGTTCTCGCTTTTTGGCTTTAACATGATATATTGTAATTTATAGCTATTAATCGAATTTGATACAGAAAAGAACATTTAATCTCTTACTTGTTTCCAGAATGCCTTGAATTTTCCAGCTGAGTTGGCATACAGCTCTGAAAAGAATAGCTTGGCATTCGGTTCAAAAATGTTCAGTAATACTGTCAAGTCCGCTCATCCTATCATAAGTTATGTTTTGGTTTTAAGAACTAAAACTCTCT
>Ga0316217_10004556_pt1 | contig 14865 bp, 19 predicted proteins | sample 1anoAmetaG_FD_203633 | JGI IMG/M metagenome (GOLD analysis project Ga0316217, IMG submission 203633) | Freshwater microbial communities from Trout Bog Lake, Wisconsin, USA - 1anoA | ecosystem: Environmental > Aquatic > Freshwater > Lake > Hypolimnion/Profundal zone | place: USA: Wisconsin... | reverse complement strand
TTAATTTGCATTTGTATCGCTCGAAGATTGACGGCCAGCATCACCTCGCGCTCGTGCGCGGTGACATAGCCGGCAAGCCGGACGTGCTGGTGCGCGTCCACAGCGAATGTCTCACGGGCGACGTGTTCGGCTCGCGGCGCTGCGATTGCGGGCCGCAACTGCATTCGGCCATGAAGCAGGTGGCCGACGCCGGGCGCGGCGTGATTCTTTACATGCGGCAGGAAGGCCGTGGCATCGGCCTTGCGCCGAAAATCAAGGCCTACAAATTGCAGGAAGAAGGTCTCGACACCGTCGAGGCGAATCTGAAACTTGGCTACGGAATGGATCTGCGCGAATACGGACTTGGCGCGCAAATCCTCGTGGACCTCGGCCTGAAAACCATCCGGCTGCTAACGAACAACCCGAAAAAAGTCGTCGGGCTGAAAGGCTACGGCTTGAAAATTACCGAACAGGTGCCGATCAAAATAAAATCCAATCCGCACAACGAACGGTATTTGAAGACGAAGCGCGAAAAGCTGGGGCATCTGTTGTAAGCGATTATTTACATGAATTCCGTCATTAATATTATCGTCCAGAATATCAGGCAAGAATCCGAACATTCTCGAAAACTAAACGACACATTCGTCAACGCCGCTTGTCTGTTAGAGGCATTTTATCAAAACCGCCCTTCCTCATTGCTCGAAGCCTGTCCCGAATTGCGGGGACTGGCCGTGAATGAAAGCGAAGTGATGCAAATCAAAAGTGCACTTCAAAATTTTATTAAGGAAAACCCTGGGCACCACAACTTGCCTGCCGCCGTAAAATCGCTCGCACTAACCCAAGACAAAAACCTTAAAGAGATGTTTGTGTCCCGACTTAAACTGAACCTTGAATGGAGAAATTCTTCCAATGTCTATTGTCTGTTGTTAGCTTTGGAGGATTTAGGTGAAAAAGTGTTTCACACTGCCGACGGGACATTTATCGGTTCTCGGTCTTTTAATGATGCAGAAGTAAATTTTCAGGTGGCAAAAACATATTTGGAGAAATGTTAAGCCCCATCAAAACCAAACCGGCTCGCGCCAGCGGCCTCGCGCTTTTATCTTGAAACCAGAAATGCGTAGCGTATAATGAGCGTATGAAGACTCTAACCATCACGGAAGGGCGCGGGCGGCTGGGCTACTGGCTGAAAAAGGCCACCGAGGGCGCGGATGTCGGCTTTGTCTTTGAAGGCAAAATCGTCGCGCTGCGCCCGGTGGAAGTGCATTCCGGCGACTACGCCTTGCAGGAATACGGGCTGACGCCAAAGGAAATGGCCAAAGCGGAGCGGCGCATTCGCGCGGAGATGGCGGCGGCTCGCAAACGCGGCGAAGTCACCAAGTTCACGGGGAGTCTCGATGATTTCCATTGAGCTATCCATACGGTTCAAGAAAACGGTCAGGAACGCCGGACGCGAGCGCGAAGTCTTGGACACAATCCAGCTCGTTTGCGACGGCTTTGGCAATCCGCATCTTCATTCCGGCCTGTCCATCCGCAAGCTGGGCAAACGGCTTTACGAGTGCCGCACCAATTTGAATTGGCGGCTGGTTTTCGAGGCGAACAAAGGCGTTTTGCTTTTCGACTTTGCGGGCGACCATGATGAGGTGCAAGGTTATTTGCGCGGCAAACGCTAAACTTCAATTCCCCGGAATCAAAACGGCCCGCACCAGCGACACGGCTGCCCCTTTGGAACGCGCCTTGCTGACACAAGTAGCCGTCCAAAATCAGGAAAATCAGGCCATTTGGCCGTCGTGGTTCAATGAATTGCAAAAATTGAGACAGGTCAGATGTTAAAACTTTCCAAAACAAGGACAGTTTGCGCCGCCGCCGGCAGGTTCATCCGCGTCGCGGTTGACAACGGCGGGTGCCGGCTGTTTTATTAGAAGCCATGCCCAAACTGGTCGTCACCAACAAAACGCTGACCGTCATGGCCCATGAACTGGGCGACAAATGGGTCACGATCGGCCGGCACGACGGCAACACGTTCCAGATCGTCGAGGCGTCCATCTCCGGCCGGCATTGCGAAGTGCGGCTGCGCGACGAGGATCTGGTCGTGCGCGACCTGCTGTCCTCCAACGGCACGTTCGTGGACGACAAAAAAATCATCGAGGGCATCTTGAAACCGGGCCAGACGCTGCGGCTGGGCGATGTGGAAATGAAACTGGAAGCTTCCGTCCCGACGGAGGCGTCGGGTGCCGGTTTCAACAGCAAAATGCTTTTGACGACGAAAAAAACGGCGGCGGCCTCACCCGAAGCTGCGCCCAAGTCTGCGCCGGTCGCGGAGGCCAAGCCGGCCAGCCCGGCGATGAACGGCGAATCGCACGCAAAAAAATTTCAAGTGCTGTTCGTGGACGACAGCCTCGCGTTTCTGGAAATGTTCACGGAGACGTGTTCCGTTCTGTCGGGCCAGACCTGGGAAATCCACTCCGCCGCCTCCGCCGACCGCGCGCTGGTGATGTTGCAGCAGCATTCGATTGATCTCGTCGTGCTGGACATCATCATGCCACTCGTGGACGGACTCCAGTTGCTCGGCATCATCGGCCGGCGTTATCCCAGTCTCAAAATTGTCGTGATGACGGCGAAGGCCAACGAGGGCAACCGCGCAACGTGCCTGTCCGGCGGCGCGGAATTGTTCATCGAAAAACCGGTTTCGCCCGAGGGCATCAAAATGGTTTTCAACATGCTGAACGACCTCGTTTTGTGGACGCGCCGCGAAGGTTTCAGCGGCGCGCTGCGGCAGGTCGGCCTGGAGGAAGTCATCCAGATGGAATGCAACGCGCGCCATTCCTCGATTCTGGAAATCCGCAACGAACACCTGCGCGGGGAAATTTACATCGAGGCCGGTGCCATCACGCACGCCGCCGCGGGCGCGCTCACCGGTGAAAAAGCCTTCAACAGAATGCTGTCGCTGAAGGGCGGCGAGTTTCATTTGAAACCGTTCAAGGCGCCGCCGCAGCGGACGTTGCATGGCAACTGGGAGGTTTTGCTGCTGGAAGCCGCGCGCAACACCGACGAAGAAACGAGCATGATCACCAAAAAATCCGTCGAGGCTGCCGCCAAGCTGGCCGCGCCCAATCCGCTGCCGGAAGAAAAGCCCGCCGCTTTGGGCGATGACATCGTGGTGGTTACGACCTACGACGGCGAATGGCATCCTCAAGGCGAAGCAAAAAAATAATTTCGATACGTGAACCGAATCAACGCATTGAACGGTATTTGAAACGAATATGGGCTGGCTGATTTGGTTAATGAGTTTGTTCAGGCGAATTGACTCTGGAGAACAATTCCAGAAGGCAACGAAATCGGATTATCGGTTTCACTTTTTCTTTTTTGCGACAATCCCACTTTTCATGCTAATTGGAGGATTGGGATTTTCATTCATTCCACAGTCAATACAAAGTGGATTTCCATATTGGTTAGTTCTTACAGTAATGATGATAATTTTCTTTTTTCTTATTTGGACTTTAGCAAAGAAAACACCTTTGTTTATATCGTTGCCTCTGGCTATAATTGCTTGGTCACTCTTTGCATGGTCTGTTTGGAAACATGGTTAAAATTTTCGTATGTTAAACCCCGTTAAAACTAAAATAGCTCTCGCCAACGGTGGCGCATTTGCCATCGTCGCGTCTCGCTACAACGCGGAATATGTGGACGCGATGCTGCGCGCGGCGCGGGCGGTGTTGCAGGAGGCCGGCGCGCATGTCCGCATCGTGCGCGTGCCGGGTGCGTTTGAGATTCCGGCGGCGGCGGCGCGGCTGGCGCACCAGTCGCGTTACGCGGCGATCATCTGCTTCGGCGTCATTTTTCAGGGCGAGACCAGCCACGCCGAGCACATTGGCCTGGGCGTGACGCACGCGCTGGCGCAAATCCAGGTGGAGCAAAAAATGCCCGTCATCCACGGCGTGTTCGTGTTTGACAAAGTAAAGCAGGCGAAAGTTCGCTGCCTCTCGGCCAAGCACAACCGCGGCACCGAGGCGGCGCAGACGGCGCTGGAAATGGCGCGCGTGATGAAAAGTTTGCGCGCCTGAAAATTTCGGGCAGATTGGAAGCGATGCCATATCTGACGCTGCTCATCATCGGTTGCTTCGGGGCATTCTATTATCGCGCGGCCCAGTTCGAGAACGAGTCCACCTTGATTTGGTGCGGCTTGTCCTTGTTGATTTCCGTGCTGACGGTTTTCTGGTTGCACTGGGGCTTGCTGGGAATGATTGCCGGCCAAGTCGGGCTGTTCGTGGGCATCACCATTTTCCGAATTCTGCGGAAACCTTGATTTTGACAACACAGCAGCGTTCCAGCCGCTTGTGAAATTTTTCACACAGCGCTTGCCCGCAGCCAGAACGGATGATAAATTCTGCCCGTTTCGAGCAAACAATTTTATGAAAAAAATTCCATCAATTCTTTTGATTGCGGCCCTGGCCGCCGTTTCAACCGCCCGCAGCGCGGACATCATCGGCGTCGTCAGCTTCAAGGGCACGCCGCCCGCCGAAAAGGAAATCACGCCGATCATGGACAACCCGGATTGCGCCGCGATGTATAACGGCAAGGCGCCCACGACGCATTTTTATGTGGTCGGACCGAAAGGCGAGCTGGCCGACGTGGTGGTTTCGCTAAAGGACGTCACCGGCAAATCCACCGGCGCGAGTGCGCCGCCCGTGGTGATTGACCAGAAAGGCTGCCTTTACACGCCGCAGATTGTCGCGGTGCAGACCGGTCAGAAGGTCGTGGTGAAAAATTCCGATTCCTGCGTCCACAACGTCCATTCCAAGCCGACGGCGGATGGCAACAAGGAATCCAACGACGTGCAGATGCCCGGCGGCGCGGATCTGACTTACACTTTTGCGAAGCCGGAAATGTTTTTGAAATTCCAGTGCGACGTGCATCCGTGGATGTTCGCCTGGGTGAGCGTGTTTGACAGCCCGTATTTTTGTGTGAGCGACAAGGACGGCAAGTTCACCATCAAAAACGTGCCGGCCGGCAAATACACCGTCGAAGCCGCGCACCGCAAGCTCGGCAAACAAACGCAGGACGTCGAGGTCAAGGACGCCGACGTGACCGTGAACTTCACATTCGAGGCGAAATAATTTTGCGCCGCGCCACGACCGCCGCCCCGCGCTGCGGTCGTTTTTTATTGGCAATGAATTCACGATACCAACCCGCGCTGTTCTGGTTCGCCGTGCTGACGGCGTTCACCACGTTTCTGCTCATCGGCCTCGGCGGGCTGGTGACGAGCCACGAAGCCGGCATGTCCGTGCCCGACTGGCCGACAACCTACGGCTACAACATGTTTGTGTTCCCGCTCGACAAGTGGATCGGCGGAATTTTTTACGAACATTCGCACCGTTTGCTGGCATCTGCGGTTGGTTTGTTGACCACCATTCTAGCCGTGTGGCTCTGGGCCAAGGACTCGCGCAAATGGCTGCACTGGCTCGGCATCGCGGCGTTTCTGCTCGTCATCTTCCAAGGAATTCTCGGCGGTCTGCGTGTCCGCTGGAACCTCGACTGGCTCGGCGTGCCGCACGGCGCGGTCGCACAAATTTTTCTCGTGCTGACCACCAGCATCGCCATTTTCACCAGCCGCTGGTGGCTGGAGGCGGAAACCAAAAAACAAATTTCCGTGCCGCGCGGCCTGCGCAGCCATGTGTTTTTCCTGACGCTTTTGATTTTCGTCCAATTGCTAATCGCGGCCACCATACGCCACCAGCATGCCGGACTCGCGATTTGGGATTTCCCGACTGCGCACGGAAAAATCTGGCCGGACACTTCACCGGCGGCCATCGCAGATTATAATGAACACCGGCCAGCCGGTTTGATTGGCAAACCCATCACCGCGTTTCAGGTGAACTTGCAGATGATTCACCGGCTCGTCGCCTACGCCATTTTTCTCGGCGTCGCCGCGCTGCCGTTTCTGGCGCGGAAAAAACTCGGCGGCGGCGACTGGCTCGCGAAATTTTCCTGGTTCTGGCTGGCGCTGCTGGCCGTGCAGATCGGCCTCGGCGCGGCAACCGTGCTCTCGAACAAGGCAGCCGATGTGACGACGGCGCACGTCATGGTCGGCGCGCTCGCGTTGCTCACCGGCGCAGTCTGGTGGCTCGTGGCCACGCGCCGGACGCGCCTGGCCGGATGATTTACGGAGAAACATGCCGACCCTTCACCAAACAACATTGACAGAAATTGCCTTCGCAGGGCAAAATAGGATGAATTAGGCGCGGTTTTCAGCGCCCGAAACAAGAGATGAAATCATCAGCGGAAGCTCTCAACCAAAATATCATTGCCGAAAAAAGCTGGGCGGCGGTGTTTGCCGACCTCGTCAAGGCCCGGCTGACCACGCTCGTGCTGCTGACCACGCTGGTCGGATTTTATCTTGGCGCGCGCGGTGCGATGAACGTGGCGCTGATGTTCAACGCGCTTGCCGCCACGGCGCTGCTCGCGTCCGGCGCTTCGGCGTTGAACCAGCTTTTGGAACGTGAATACGACGCGAAGATGCGCCGCACGCAGGATCGTCCGCTGCCGTCGGGCCGGTTGCAGCCGACAACCGTCGCCATTTTTGGCGGCGTGTGCTCCGTCGCCGGTCTGGTTTATCTCGCGCTCGCGGTGAATCTGCTCACCAGCGTCATCGGCGCGGTCACGCTCGTCAGCTATCTTTTCATCTACACGCCGCTCAAGCGCGTGACCTGGCTGAACACGGTCATCGGCGCGGTGCCGGGCGCGCTGCCGCCGCTCATGGGCTGGACGGCCGCGCGCGGTGAATTGACCGGCGAAGGCTGGGCGTTGTTCGCAATTTTGTTTTTTTGGCAACTGCCGCATTTTTTCGCGATCGCGTGGATTTACCGCGATGAATACGCCAAGGCCGGCTTCAAAATGCTGCCGGGCATTGATCCCGACGGCAGCCGCACAGCGCAACAGTCCGTGAGCAACACGCTCGCGCTGCTGGCGGTGAGCCTGTGTCCGTTCGTTTTCAAAATGGCGGGCACGACGTATCTCGCCGGCGCGCTGGTTTTGAGCGCGGGATTTTTGTGGTGCGCGATCCAGTTTTCGCGTGAACTCACGCTGGCGCGCGCGCGGCGGTTGTTTTTCGCGTCCATCATTTACCTGCCGCTGCTGCTGGCGCTGATGGTCTGGGACAAAGTCAAATAACATGGAAAAACTCGTTCAACAATTTCCGCCGTTCCGCGAGGCCGCCGCCCCGCACGGGCACGACGATCACGGTCACCACGAACATCACGAGCCGGGTTTTTGGAGCAAATACATTTTCTCCACCGACCACAAGGTCATCGGCATCCAATACGGTTTCGTCGCGCTCTGCTTCATGCAGTTTGGATTTTGCCTGATGATGCTGATGCGATGGCAAATCGCGCATCCGGGCGTGCCGGTGCCGGCGATCGGACATTTGCTCGAAAAAATCCTCGGCCAGCCGGCGGCGGGCGGTGCGATTTCGCCGGACCTCTACAATTCCTTTGGCGCGATGCACGGCACCATCATGGTGTTCCTTGGCGTGGTGCCGCTGGCGTTCGCGGCGTTCGGCAACTACGTCGTGCCGCTGATGATCGGCGCGCCGGACATGTGTTTCCCGCGCATCAACATGGCGAGCTTCCACGCGTTTTTCCTCGGCGGCGTGGTGATGCTGGTGAGCTTTTTCATTCCCGGCGGCGCGGCGCAGGCGGGCTGGACCTCCTATTCGCCGCTGGCGACGACGATTCCCACGAACGGCCAGGCGTTCTGGCTCGTCGGCATGGTGCTGCTCATCACGTCCTCGCTGCTCGGCGCGGTGAATTTCATCGCCACCATCATCCAGCTCCGCGCGCCGGGCATGACGTGGATGCGGATGCCGTTTTTCGTCTGGGCGCAATTTGTAACAGCATTCATTTTGCTGCTCGCCTTTCCGCCGCTCGAAGCCGCCGGTGTTTTGCAGTTGATGGACAACGTCGCGCACACGAGTTTCTTCCTGCCGACCGGACTCGCCATCGGCGGCCAGCTTGCCGACCGCAGCGGCGGCGGCAGTCCGCTGCTGTGGCAGCACCTGTTCTGGTTTCTCGGCCACCCGGAAGTTTACGTTTTGATTCTGCCGGCGATGGGCATCGTCGCCGAAGTCATCGCCAATAACACGCGCAAGCCGCTGTGGGGCTACAAATCGCTGGTGTATTCGGCGCTGTTCGTCGGTTTCCTATCGTTCATCGTCTGGGCGCACCACATGTATATGACCGGCATGGGCCAGAAAATCGCGACGTTCTTCCAGACCACGACGATGATCATTTCGATTCCGTCCGTGATCATTTTGACGTGCATGTTTCTCTCGCTGTGGGGCGGCTCCATCCGCATCAACACGCCGATGCTGTTCGCGCTCGGCTTTCTGCCGATGTTCGGCATCGGCGGGCTCACCGGTTTGCCGCTCGGCCTCGCCGCGAGCGATTTGTATCTGCACGACACTTATTACATCATCGCGCACTTCCATTACGTCGTCGCGCCGGGGACGATTTTCGCGCTGTTCGCCGGCGTCTATTTCTGGTTTCCAAAAATGACCGGGCGGCGGATGAATGAATTCTGGGGCCGCGTGCATTTCTGGTGCTCGTTCACGTTCATGAACATCGTGTTCATGCCGATGTTTGCGCAGGGCATCAAGGGCATGCTGCGCCGCATGAGCGACGGCGCGGTGAACTATTCCGCCGCGCGCGTGCCCAACGCCATTGACGCGCTGCCCGGCACCGTGATGGAACTGAACACCTGGATTCTCTGGGCGGCCATTGCGCTGGGCATCGCGCAAATTCCGTTCATCATCAATCTTTTTTGGAGCATCGGCCACGGCGAAAAAGTGAACAGCGACAATCCCTGGGGCGCGACTACGCTCGACTGGCAGACGCCCACGCCGCCGCCGCACGGCAACTTCGCGCACGAACCGGTCGTCGTCCGCGGGCCTTACGAATACAGCGCACCCGGCCACGCCACCGATTTCACGCCGCAGGACGAGCCCGAAAGTTCCTCCGCGCCGGTCAACCCAACTGCGCACCACTGATTTTTTCATGGAAATTCCCTACACCATTCAGATCCGGCCGGACACCGGCCTTTACAACGCCAAGCTCGGCATCTGGTTGTTTCTGGCGTCGGAAGTGATGCTCTTCGGCGGACTTTTTTCCGCCTACATTTTGCTGCGCGTCGGCGCGGAACCGGGCATGTGGCCGCACGGCTGGCTCAACGTCACGCTCGGCACCGTCAACACGCTGTTGCTCGCGCTCTCGGCCATCACCACGCTGCTTGCCTGGGCCGCGTGCAGAGTCCGCGATTTCCGAAAATTCAAAATTTTCCACGCCTGCACCATTTTGCTGGCGCTGACGTTTCTGGGAATCAAATCCTATGAATACCGCGACAAGCTGATTCATTACGAAGTCCAACTGACCAACGGCAGATTCGCCGACGGCCACCTGATCGAAAAATCTGCCGACTTCGACCTCGCCAAGAAAACCGGCACCGTCACGCTGCACGGTCGCATCGTCGAGGATGAAAAGGATCTGATGGATTTGCGCGCGACGCCGGCCGAGAAGCCGGCAGAAATCACCGTCGCCGCCGCCGATATCAAGAAGATGGAAAATTACGGCCCGAAACATAACACCTTTACCGCAATTTATTTCACGCTGACCGGCCTGCACGCGCTGCACATCCTCGGCGGCACGCTCGTCATCTTTTACTTCTGGGCCTTTGGCGGCGCGATGTGGAAGTCCGATCCGGAACGCTTCACCAACCGCATCGAAGTCTCCGGCCTGTTCTGGCATTTTGTGGACTTGGTCTGGATTTTTCTGTTCCCTGTGCTTTATTTGACCTGAACTGTTATGAGCGAATCCGAAAAGCCCGTTTGCCTGAAAAGCTACTTCCGCCTCTGCGCGGTCGTGTTTCTCGTCGTCGTCTGCACCACCTCGGCGATGATCGCCACCTCGTTCTCGCATATCGGCGAAGGCTGGACGCTGAAGGTCGCGCTCATCCTCGCCATCGCAGTGGTGAACGCGTTTCTCGTCGCCGGCTACCTGATGCATTTGCTGTCGGAGAAAAAACTCGTTTACACCGTGCTCGCCTTCACCGTGTTCTTTTTCGTCGGACTCATGGGCCTGACCGTCTGGGCTACGAACGGTTTTCCGCCCGGCACCGTCAGCCATTAACCATTATGTCACTCAAAGCCGTTCATCTGATTTTTGTGACGCTGCTGACTGCGCTGTCGCTCGGCTGCGCGGCGTGGGCGTTTCAGGCGGGCAGCGTGCTTTGGGGCACGGCGGGAATCGTTGCCGCCGTTTTGGTCATTGTTTACGGGGTTTATTTTTTGAAGAAACTGAAAAACGTCGGTTACCTGTGAAGTCACTCCGCACCATTTTACTTCTCGCGCTCGCCGCGTTCGCGCCGGTGAAAGCTTTCGCCTGCGCCGCGTGCTATGGCGGCAACATTGATTCGCCGATGGCCGACGGCATGAACTGGGCCATCCTCACCCTCGGTGTCATCGTCGCGACGGTGCTGGGCGCGTTCCTGACGTTTCTGATTTACGCCATCCGCAAAAGCGAGGCGCTCACCGCAGCGGCAGAACAAAAGAATTCTCCCGAAGCTCAAAAAGTATGAAAGACTGGTTTGCTCAGAAAATCCTCTGCCTGCCCGAACTTGCCTCGGCCAACGGCCAAGCCGTGGACGACCTGATGGTTTATCTTCACTGGTTGATGCTCGCGCTCTTCGTCGGCTGGATCATTTATTTCGGCTATGTGCTCTGGCGGTTCAACGCCGCGCGCCATCCCAAGGCCGATTACACCGGTTCCACGAGCCACCTGCCCAAGTATTCTGAAATCGCCGTGGTGGTGATCGAGGCGGTTTTGCTCATCGGCATCGCCATTCCGCTCTGGGCGAAGAACGTGCAGCGGTTCCCTAAACCCGAGGAAAGCACCGTCGTGCAAATCATGGCGCAGCAGTTCGCGTGGAACGCCCGCTATCCCGGACTTGACGGCCAGTTCGGCCGGCAGAACATGAAACTCATCACCAGCGACAACGTCTTTGGTGTGGATCCCGCCGATCCCGCCGGCAAGGACGACGTGCAGGTGCTGAACGAAATCCACGTCGTCGTCAACAAGCCGGTGCTGATTTATTTGAGTTCCAAGGACGTGATCCATTCGCTGAAACTTGTCGCCATGCGCATCACACAGGACGCGATTCCCGGCCTGCGCATTCCTGTGACGTTCACGCCCACGAAAATCGGCCGCTACCAGATCGAATGCGCGCAGCTCTGCGGCAACGGCCACGCCGCCATGGCTGGCGGCTTTGTCATCGTGCAAAGCCAGGCCGATTTTGACGCGTGGTTGAAATCCAAGTCCGGCTCTGCCGCCCCCGCGAGTTTTGAATAGCTGCGCTTCGGAACGGTTGGCCCAATTCGATTGCACGTTCGCTTGCGGTGAATCGGCATCGGTGCATAATCTCCCGACGTTATGACGGAAACTTCGCCGCGCCCGCCCCGCACCATCTGGATTGGGTTCACACTGCTGTTTGGTTTTATTGGACTGGCGTTCGCGCTGTGGTTTTTGGAGTTTATCCGTAATTATCGTCCGGCGCTCCCCGTCATCGGTCCGGTCGCGGACTTCACGTTAACCAATCAGGACGGGAAAATTTCGACGCTCGCGGATTTCACGAACCACGTTTGGGTGACCGACATCATTTTCACGCGCTGCGCCGGCCCGTGCCCGCGCATGACCGGACAGATGCGGTCGCTGCAAAACCTTTTGCCGCCGGACAGCAATGCCCGGCTCGTCACGCTCACCACCGACCCAGATTTTGATTCGCCCGCCATGCTGAAAAAATACGGCAATCACTTCAACGCCGATTTCAACCGCTGGACGTTTCTCACCGGCACCAAAAACGAAATCGCCGCGCTGGCCAGCGACAGCTTGAAATTGAGCGCCGTGCCGATAAAGCCGGAGGATCGCAAGGATGACGCAGATTTGTTCATCCACACGACGATTTTTGTGGTCGTGGACAAACATGCAAAGTTGCGCGGCAGCTTCGAAACAGGCGGCGACGGCGTGGACTGGACAAACGCGGTGGAAGCGCGCCTGCTCAAAACCGTCCGGCAACTGGAGAACGAGCCGTGACCATCCTCGACCTGCCCGCCGTCAACGCCAGTCTGAACGGCTTGAGCGCGGTTTTTCTGACGCTGGGTTTTGTCTTTATTAAGCGCGGCAATAAAATCGCCCACCGCAACTGCATGATTGCAGCCTTTGTCACCTCGATTGTTTTTCTGGGCTGTTACATGACGTATCACGGCTATCTCGCCTACGCCTTGCATCGCGGTCCGACGCGGTTTTTGGAACCGCAGTGGTTCCGCCCGATTTACCTGGCGATCCTGATCACGCATACAATTCTCGCCATTGCCATCGTGCCGATGATTTTGATTACGCTCTGGCGCGCAAAAAACGAACGCTTTGAACTGCACAAAAAAATCGCGCGCTGGACCTGGCCGCTGTGGATGTATGTCTCCGTGACCGGCGTGGTGGTTTATCTGCTGCTCTACCAGATTTTCCCGCAAAAGTGAAAACGGCAAACATTTCAATCCACGAAAGCCAGTTTCCGAAAAACGTCCGGCGCGACCTGCTCGTCTCGCTCCGCACGCGAAAGATCAACCACAAGTTTCATTACGACAGCATCAAGCAGACGCAAAAATGGCTAACGCTGCATCAAATCTATTCGCCATCGCGTAACGACGCGGATTGCGCGGTAACCTACAATCGCGCGTTCGCCGAAGCCGCTGGAAAAATCAAAGCAAAACGTGTTCATGTCGTCAGCCTCGGCTGCGGCGGCGGCCAAAAGGACGCGCGGCTGCTGAAACTGTTGAAGTCGGGCGGCAAGGAAATTTTCTACACGCCCTGCGACGTCAGCACGGCGATGGTTTTAACCGCCCGCCAAACTGCGCTTGCCGTTTTGCCGGAGACACATTGTTTTCCTTCTGTCTGCGACCTGGCCGCGACGGACGATTTGCAGAAATTTCTTGCCACCCGCCACCCGTCACTTGTCACCTTCTTCGGCATGATTCCGAATTTTGAGCCGCAGGAAGTTTTGCCGAAACTCGCATCGCTGATCCGGTCGAAGGATTACTTGTTGTTCAGCGCCAACCTGGCACCGGGGGGAAATTATACCGCCGGCGTGAAAGCCGTTTTACCGCAATACGACAACACGCCAACGCACGAGTGGTTGCTGACTTTCTTGCTCGACCTCGGCATCGAACGACGTGGCGGCAAGCTGCAGTTCAAAATCGAGAGTAAGGCTGGCGGCTTAAAACGGATTGCCGCGCATTTTATTTTCACCCGCGCTGCAAGTATTGCCATCGAATCGGAACGGTTTGATTTCCGGCGTGGGGAATCCATCCGGCTGTTTTTCTCCTATCGCTACACGCCGGCGCGCGTCCGTAAATTTCTCAGGGAACACGGTCTCGAAGTTTCCGGCGAATGGATCATGCAGTCTGGAGAAGAAGGTGTTTTTCTCTGCCGCAGAAAATGAATCTGCGCCGATCCGCGAAATCTGCGGGTTAAAATGCTTTCATCGTGTCCAGCACCGCCTTGATGCGCGGAACCTCGTGCGTGCGGAACAAATCAGTCTTGCCCAGCGCCGCCAGCACGGCGAAGAACGGCTCGGCGCAGCGGACTTCCTCGCCAAAAAATTCAAACGCGTGCGGCAGCGCGTGACAGACGGGAAGGCCAAGTTCGCGCAGCCGGAACGTGTTCAGGAAAACATTCATCTGGTGCCGCACCCGCACCGCGCTGTCCTGCAAGTTGCGGTAGTAAAAGCCGAGGCCGGGATCGAGGAAGATTTTTTCCACGCCATTGCATTGCGCGATTTCAATCTGGTGCGAAAAGAATTCGCGCAGCATCGGAATCGGATCGGCGCTCAAATCAAAGTCGCCAACTTCGCGGACGTTTTTTCCGGCAACATAACAGATGATGACGGCGGCATCGTGCGCTGCGACCATTTTGAAAATTTCTTTTGAAGCTGCGGTGCCGGTCAAATTCAATATGTTCGCGCCAGCTTCCAGGCTCGCGCGCGTGACGGCGGGCGAATAAGTCTCGACTGAAACCAGGATTTTCGCCGCGCGCAACTGCCGGATGACCGGAATCAATTTTGATTTCTGCGCCGCGCCGCCCGCGCGCGCCGCGTGGGCAAGCGTGGATTCCGCGCCGACATCAATGATGTCCGCGCCCTGCGCCGCGAGAACTTTTCCGCGCTGCACGGCCGCGTCCGTTGTCAGGCAGACGCTTTCGCGATACCATGAATCGGCGGACAGGTTGACCACGCCCATGATGGACGGCTGTGAATTGAAATTAAATTTTTTGCCGCCGATGGAAAATTCCCGCACGTGCGCGGACGCGGCGGCGCGGTTTTGTTCCAGCAGTTCGGAAAGTTGTTCGAGTTTCAACACGCGGGCAAAATCGTAAATCAAAAATCACGAATCGTAAATGCGAAGTGGCGCGCCCGGCGCGATTCGAACGCACGACCGCCTGCTTAGAAGGCAGATGCTCTATCCAACTGAGCTACGGGCGCAGCCGGGTCAACTTTAGTGCGCATTGTGCGCTGGCGCAAGCGCCGTGGCGTGGAAATGGCTGGCTTATTTCTGAAAGATTGACCGCACGCGGTCCGCGAGCAGCTTGTAGCCGTCGGCGTTGAAATGCAACTGGTCCGCCACGAACAACTCCGGGCGCGGCCGGCCGTCGGCACCAAGTGACAGGTCGTAGGTCTCGATGTATTTCAAGTGCGGCGTCTGGCGGACAAAATTTTCCACCAGCCGGTTCAATTCCTTTTCCTGCTCATGCTGTTTCCACCGCGACGGCGTCGGATTCCACGAAATGAAAATGA
>Ga0316217_10004555_pt1 | contig 14871 bp, 16 predicted proteins | sample 1anoAmetaG_FD_203633 | JGI IMG/M metagenome (GOLD analysis project Ga0316217, IMG submission 203633) | Freshwater microbial communities from Trout Bog Lake, Wisconsin, USA - 1anoA | ecosystem: Environmental > Aquatic > Freshwater > Lake > Hypolimnion/Profundal zone | place: USA: Wisconsin... | reverse complement strand
ACGCGGCTTGATTGGCCACGGCATCAATCGAGGCTTGGCCCGCTCGATTTTCGGGCGCCTTGCGGCTAGTTTGGGAAGAAGTTGTGGTGTTCATGGTTGTCGGGTTTAGCCTTTAGCGGCTGGCCCGACAACCAACATGCCATCTACTTGGAGGATGTTATGAAACGCGGCTCAAGTATCTCGTTCGATGAATCAATGGTGGAGTTGTTAAGGAAACGCCCCAAACTGATGCCGGAACTTCTCAAGACCGCGCTGGAAGACAACGAATCACCGGAAGTCTTGCTGATTATTCTCCGGCAAATCGCCATGGCCCGCGGCGGGATCGCCAAGGTTGCCAAGGCGGCTGGCATCGAACGTGAAAGCCTTTACCGCGCGCTCTCTGCCAAAGGCAATCCGCAGCTCAAAACCCTGATGGCCATCACCAAAGCCATGGGATTGCAACTCACGCTCAAAGCCGCGTAAGGGACGACCGCGTGCTCCTCAAAACATTCGCAACTGATCGCGCTCGAAACTGAACTTGCTCTGCGGATTATCGACCGGAATTTTGTAATTGCCGCTCCAGCAGGCGGTGCAGTACGAACTTCGCTCGTGCTTCAGGCAGCCTAGCAAGCCTTCCAGGGACAGATAGGCCAGAGAATCGACCTCCAGGAATTTGCCGATTTGGGCGACGGTGCGGTTGTGGGCGATTAGTTCTTCGCTGGTGGGGAAATCGATGCCGTAAAAACACGGATGGCGAATCGGCGGGCAGGAAACGCGCAAATGGATTTCCTTGGCACCGGCGGCACGCAGGGCACGCATTTTCGAGCGGGTGGTGGTGCCACGCACCACACTGTCTTCCACAATGATCACGCGCTTGCCGCTGACCACATCCGGGATGATGTTCAATTTGACGGCCACGGCGCGGTCGCGGGCTTTTTGGCTGGGCATGATAAAGGTGCGGCCGACAAAGCGGTTGGGCACGATGCCTTCTTCAAAGGGAATCCCCGATTGCTGCGCGTAGCCCAAAGCCGCCGAGCGGCCGCTGTCGGGCATGGGCATCACATAATCGGCGTCCACCGCCGATTCGATCGCCAGTTGCCGGCCCAATTTTTCGCGGACGATGTGGACGGTCTGGCCGAAAATTTTGCTGGCCGGGTTGGCAAAATAGACGTGCTCGAAAATACACATGGCCATGGGGTTGGCCGGTTTATCGAACGTGCGGCTATGCAGGCCTTGATCGTCAAGCCGCACGATTTCGCCCGGCTCCACCTCGCGGATGAAGGTAGCGCCGATGGCATCAAACGCGCAGGTTTCGCTGGCCAGGCAAAACTGACCGGTGGACAGTTTGCCAATCACCAGCGGCCGCACGCCCCAGGGATCGCGCACGCCTTCGATGCGGTCGGGGAACAAAAACAGCAGGCTGAATGCCCCTTGTAAATGTTTCAAAACGTGCGGCAGCATGTCCTGCTTGAGGGTATGCGCCGGCTTGGCCAGCAAATGCACGATCACTTCGGTATCGGTGGTGCTTTGGAAAATATGGCCGAGTTCTTCGTATTCCTTACGCAGCAGGGCGGCGTTGATTAGGTTGCCGTTATGCGCCACGGCCACCGGCCCCAACAGATATTGCCGCAACAGCGGCTGGGCATTACACAACTGGCTGGAACCGGTCGTGGAATAGCGCACATGCCCGATGGCCCCGGTGCCGGATAATTCTTCCTTCAGCATTCGCGGGGTAAAGACCTGCGAAACCAACCCCATGCCATTATGGCCGCTGAGCGATTTGCCATCGCTGACGACGATCCCGGCCGATTCCTGCCCGCGATGTTGCTGGGCAAACAGAGCCTGGTAGGTGATGGCTGAAGCGTCAGCGGTGCCCCAGACCCCAAAAAGGCCGCACTTCTCTTTTTTCTCGTAATCCTCGGCCATTTCCAGCAGCATCGGGGAAGAATATAAAGCCAAGCGGGTTGGCAAGCAAACGTGCATGCCAATCGGCTTGCCGCGTCAATTTTTCAAATCATGGATTCACAAGGGTCGGTTCCCCGATCCTCCGCGGCATCCATGGCCAGATACGGTGGGCGCGATGCCGGCAACCCCCGAGGAATCTCCATGGCACCCCAGCCAAACCACCAGCGCAGGGCGCGATAGGCCGGTGATGCCGGTAGCGGATAACGGTCGAAAATATCTTTCCATCGGGCCAACTGTTCCAACGTGGCCCGTTCGGGAAAGACTTGAAAATCCATGGCGGCACACACGCGGTGGAGATAATCGGCCTTTTCTTCGGGCAGGTCCAAGCGGGTGGGTGGCACGTCCCGGTCAGGATAGAGGCTGGCGTCAAGTTCCATGGGTTATCACTCCGGCGACGGTTCTGAAACGGGCAAAAACTGCTGACGAAACCAATCGCGAACCGCCTGGGCATTGGCGCGGTCGGCAGCATCGGCAATTTGGTTCAGCGGTCGGCGCTGCGCCAGGTTCTCCAGATTCAAAAGGGTTTTAGCTTTGGCATCGGCCACCGCTTGGCCGGGGTTTTTTAGCGACCAAAGCCGCCAGCAAACTTCCGCGCTGGTCAGTCCCGCGGCCACGGCCTTGTGAATATCCAAAAAGTCTCGCGGCGCGCCGCGATTCACCAGGGCGTTCATTTTCGACGCCAGGTTGTCGCGGAACGTCTCCATCAGAATCGGTGTCCAGGGGCTGGCCTGCGGCGCATCCAGGGCGATATCCCGCACGGCAATCTGAAACGACATCCGCCGCCCATCGGGTTCAGCGATCTCGAACGACAGGGTATCGCCGAAACGCCGTTCCTTAAAAACCGCCCCGCGCGCCGCGGCGATTTCCTGCATGACCTGGCGGATCGCCACGGCCGTTGCCGCCACGGCGCGCGTGCGCCACCAAGCATCGATATCGTGGGTTCGGCGGTAGTTCAGGTAATGCTGCATCCCGAAATACCCGCCCAGCACAATTTCGGCGGAAGCCGGATTCTGACGCAGCTTCTCCAGGATGATCTCCGCCAAAGGGTCGAGGTTTTCGGGCTTTTCCATCATCCTTCAGTTTGCGTTGGCAAACCGTCCCGGTCAAGCGCAATTTGTCAAAGGACAGCAAACGGCGTGCAATTGCGGCCTTGCGCCGCTACCTTTTCCCCGGGCATGAAGATCGTTCACATTATCACTCGGCTCATCATCGGCGGGGCGCAGGAGAATACCCTGCTCTCCTGCGAAGGCCAGCACGATCATGGCCACCAGGTCACGCTGATTACCGGGCTGGCGCTGGGGCCGGAAGGTTCGCTCATGCCGCGTGCGCAGAATTACGGCTACCGGGTGATCGCGCTGGATGAAATGCGCCGGTCCATCCTGCCGTGGCAGGATTACCGCACGTATCGGCGTATGATCAAACTGCTGCGGGAACTCCAGCCGGATATCGTGCATACGCATTCGTCCAAGGCCGGCATCATCGGGCGCTGGGCCGGGCATAAAGCGGGGTACGGGGCCATTATCCATACCATTCACGGGCTGTCGTTTACGGCTTCGCGGCGAGCGGTGGTCAATGGCGCGTATAAGCTGCTGGAACGCCATGCGGCCAACATCAGTGATCGCATCGTTTGCGTGGCCGATGCCATGCGCGACCATTCGCTGGCGGCGCATATTGGCCGGCCGGAGCAGTATGTCACGATCTATAGCGGCATGGAAACCGGGCCATTTTTGCAGCCCCCGGTGCCGCGGCAGGAGGTGCGCCGGCAGCTTGGCATCGCCGACGATCAGGTGGTGGTCGGCACCATCGCCCGGCTGTTTGAACTCAAGGGCCATGATGATCTGCTCGATCTGGCCCCGGATTTGTGTAAGCGCTATCCGCAGTTGCGGTTCTTATGGCTGGGCGACGGCATCCTGCGTCCGCAGTTGGAAAAACGCATGGATGACTTGGGCCTGCGCGACCGCTTTATTTTGACCGGAATGGTTCCGCCCACGCAGGTGCCGCAATACACCCATGCCATGGATATGCTGGTGCATCCATCGCGGCGGGAAGGTTTGGCGCGGGCATTGCCGCAAGCGGCCTTGGCCCAAAAGCCGGTCATCACGTACGACATCGACGGCAATAAAGAAGCGCTGCTGGACGGCCAAAGCGGGTTTGCCATTCCGCCGTTTGACGTGCAAAAACTTTCCCAGGCGATTACGGTACTAATGGATGATCCCGCGCGGCGGGCCGACATGGGCCGGCGTGGACGTGAATTGGCCTTGTCCCGGTTCGACAGCCGGGTGATGGTTGCTGCCTTGGAGAAACTCTATCAAACCGTGGTTGCGCATGCGTCGTGAAAAACTACTGTGTTGCCTGCTGCTTTTGGTCTTGCCCTGTGCGTTGCTGCGCGCCGCGCCGCCGGCCAAGCAACCGCCCGCCGCCGATAAATCGGGCGATAATGCCATTGACACTTATCTAGCCACCGCCAGTGCCGCCATGGAGGATAGTCTGGCGGCGCTGATGCTGCGCCGCCAGCCTGAACCCGCCGATCAACCCTGGCTGGATTTGCAGATCGATTGCCGGGTGATTCAACATTGGATGATCGCGCAGAACCAAGCGGACGATCATCACGACCGCGCGGCACTGATACTGCGCCAGCAGCAGCTTGCCATGGCTCAAGCTGATTTGGACGATTGGATTCTCAAAAACCCGGTGGCCCTGAGCGCGGTGCAGCGGATGGAACTGGCCAAGGTTCACAAGCTGACGTTTACGCTCAATGACGAAAAGGCCAGCCATACCCCCGATGAAGTTTCGCAGGCCATGGGCAATGCGTTGTTCGCGTTGGCCGGTTTAGGTGATTTGAAAGCGTTGCCAGTCTTGCGGCCCAAGCCGGCGGAAAATAACCCTGCCGACGCCGCGGCAGCCAAACCGCAAAATCCCCCGGCCAGCCTCGCCGACCTGGCGACAGCGGCCAAGCAGGCCAATGTTCCCCCGGCGCTGCATACCCAGCTTGTGGCCTTGGCCCAGGCGGCGACGCGGCCTTCGACTCCGGTTTCCGCGCCTGGTGGCAAAGATGATTCCCAGCAGGAAAAACTGCAAAAACTCTTGCGCGATTCGGTTGAATTGCTCAACGATCTGACCGCGCTGTCGGTGGCGGTGGATGTGCGCGACAAATCGCAGGGTGACTTGGCCGATGCGCTGGTGCTGAGCCTGGACCCGCGCACTGCGGCCATGGGCGAAGAAAAATTCCAATCCCTCAAGCAAATGCGCTCCACCCTGTCGGGCATCGCCGCCAGCAGACTGTCCAAGGAAATCACCGACGATCTGGCCCCGCTGTTAAGCTGGGCGGCGACCAATCCCACACCGGCGGCGCCTGTGCTGAAATCGCTACGCAGCTATCTGGACACTTGCGAGCAATTCGATCATCTTCCCGCGCCCGAGCCGGCGTTGCCGCCAGCGCTGGAAAAAATCCGCCAGCAGATCGCCGCCACGTTTACCACCACGCGCGGCAAATTTCTCACCGACGTGGCCGGGGTTGCCGGCTTCACCGATAACGGACCCGTATTGACCGCCGAAGCCGATGAGCTCCAGCGCATGGTGTTGGTCACCCAGGCGATCAGCCGCATTCCGGCCGATCTGGCGGCGGTGGCGGCGATTAAGTTTTTGCAGCCACCGCCACCGTTGGATAAACACATCACTGCCGCCGCCGATGCCGCCGCCACCACGATCAAATCACCGCTGCGCGATCAGGCCATGCGCACGCTGGATGATCTGCACAAGTTTTCTGTCGCCGTGGCCGCGCTCGCTGCCACGCACAGTGATGATTTGCCGGCCGACGTCATGCCCAAAGCTATCGATAATCGAACGGCCTTAAAGCTCGATATCTGCTGGCATAAGGTGGTGTTGCAAGGCATCAGCGGGCTGGCCAACAACGGTGCGGTGGATCAGTCTATTTACGACCGCCTGCAAAGCATGTCCGATTTGCTGCAACTGGGCCACGCGCTAGCCGATGCCCGCGAAGTGGACGCCCAAGCCGCCAAGCTCACCGGCTGGGTGGATTGGAACCTGCCCGCCGGGCAACTCGACAATCTGCTCAAACCCTTGCAAACCGGTTTGTTGGATGCGCTGACCGCCGTGGGCGGCAATGATTGGCCCACCGCCATCCGCCTGACGCACGGCCTGAAAAAATATCAGCCGCTGTTGAAGGTTTTGCAAGCCACCACCGCCCGTGCCGACGATTGCCCCACCCGCCCGGATGGCCTGCGTGGCGACGCCGCGGCGCTGCTAACCCCCATGGCCGACCAACCCTGCGCCGCCCAGCGGATGATCAGCATGGTCGGGCTGCTGTTTGTGCAAGTGCAAGCGCAACAAGCGCTGCTTGTGCCACCACCGGTGCCGCAGCCGCCGACAGCCAATGCTGAACCGCAGGCGATGACCGATTTGCGGAATGATCTGTTGGCCAATCTGCCGCATGAGTGAGTGGGCGGGTTGTCAATGACCACGCATCCACAGCCTGCTACAATCTCCGCATGGCATCCATTTTGGTAATCGGTCCGCATCCGGATGATCAAGAGCTGGGCATGGGCGGCACGGTAGCGCTGCTGGCCGGGCAGGGACATCGCGTCACGCTGGTGGATATGACCAACGGCGAGCCTACGCCGCTTGGCTCGCCGGAGATTCGCGCCAGGGAATCGGCGGCGGCGGCACAAATCCTGGGCGTGCAGCGTGCGTCGGTTGGCTTGGTCAACCGCGAAGTCACCCACAACCTGCAAAGCCGCCACGCCCTGGCGGCGGTGATCCGGCAATATCAGGCCGACTGGCTGTTTTTGCCCTATCCGACCGATGCCCATCCCGATCATGTGGCCGTCACCCGCATCGGCGAAGATGCCCGCTTTGACGCCAAGCTGACCAAGAGCGCCATCCCCGGCACGCCGTGTTATCCCAAGCGCATCATCTATTATTACTGCACGCATCTGCGGATGAATTTTGTGCCCACATTCTGCATCGACATCAGCACCACCGTGGCAAAGAAACTGGCGGCGATCAACGCCTATCACTCGCAAATGGTGGCCAATCACAGTCCGGTGCCGGCGATGGTGAAAACGCTGAACAGCTATTTTGGCGGGCGGATCGGCGTGGAGTATGCCGAGCCGTTTTTTACGCATGAAGTGCTGGGGTTGGGGGGGTTGGATCAGCTCATTTAATGCCGAATGCCAAGTGCCAAATGCCGAATGAAAGGCAGTTTCAATTTGGCAATTGGCACTTGGCATTCGGCATTGAACGAATTCGGCATTTGGCATTTGGCATTGCCGGGCGGTAAAACTGTGCCATGATCGATATCAAGGATCTCCGTGAAAATCCCGACAAATATCGTCGGGCCGTGGAACTCAAGCGCATGAAGGCCGACGTTGCCGCCGTGCTGGAACTGGACGGCCGCGCCATGTCGGCCCAACAGGAATACGAACGCCTGCGGGCTGAGCAGAACGAAGCTTCCAAGCAAATCGGCAAGCTCAAAGACCCGGAAGCCAAGAAAGCGGCCATCGCCAAGGTGGCGGCCCTGAAAACCAGCGTAAAGGAAGCCGAGGAACGCGCCAAGGCCGCCGAAGCGCAGCTTCGCCCGCTGCTGCTGACGCTGCCGCAGCCGCCGGATGATGATGTGCCGGCCGGCAAGGATGACACCGAAAACGTCGAGATCAAGAAATGGGGCCAAGTCCGCCAGTTTGAATTCGCCCCCAAGGATCACGTCACCCTCGGCACCAATCTGGGCATTTTGGATATCGAGCGCGGCGTCAAATTGGCCGGCTCGCGCAGTTATTTCCTGCTGGGCCTGGGCACGCTGCTGCATCAGGCGGTGTTGCGCCTGGCCCAGGACATGATGGTCGAGCGCGGCTTCGTGCCGATGAGCGTGCCCGTGCTGGTGCGCGCCGAGCCGATGGAAGGCACCGGCTATTTTCCCCTGGGCCGCGAACAAGCCTACGCCATGCGCGATGAAGACCCGCCCACGTTTTTGGTCGGCACGGCCGAGGTGGCCTTGACCGCCTATCACATGGGCGAGACCCTGGACGCAGCCGACCTGCCGAAAACATACGTCGGCATGAGCCCCTGCTTCCGCCGCGAGGCCGGCACTTATGGCAAAGACACCGCCGGCATCTACCGCATCCACCAGTTCGACAAAGTCGAGCAGGTCGTCATCTGCAAGAACGACGTGGCCGAGAGCAAACGCTGGCACCAGCAAATCCTGCAAAACGCCGAGGACGTGCTGCAAAAACTGAATCTGCCCTACCGGGTAGTGGCCGTATGCAGCGGCGACTTAGGCCAGGGCCAGGCCGCCAAATTCGACATCGAAAGCTGGATGCCCAGCCGCAAAAATTATGGCGAAACCCACAGCGCCAGCCGGTTCTACGAATTTCAATCCCGGCGGTTGAATCTGCGTTACAAGGACACCGATGGCAAAACCCGCTTCTGCCATACATTGAACAACACGGTGATCGCCAGCCCGCGCGTGCTGATTCCGATTTTGGAGAATTATCAGAACGCCGACGGTAGCGTGACGATTCCGGAAGTGTTGCGAGGATATATGGGGGGGCGGGAGAGGATTGGGTGAAACGTGATAGAGACAGGAGGTAATGCCGAGGAGGTTGGCCATGGGTGAACCGCTAATCAAGTTGGATTACGAGCCGGTTGCACCGCGTCCAACTGGCTGGCTGCGTATAATTAGCGTAGGGAAATTCGCACTGATCATAATTGCGTCCCTCGTGATTTTTGTCCTTGGCATGTACGCACTGAACGCAGTGCAGATGCAGAGCGACCTGCTGGAAGGTCAGACGCTGGCCCCGATAGGAACAATAATCTACGTTGTCTTGGGGTTGCCGATCAGTATTGTGCTTGGCTTCATCATTCGGCCGATTGTCGAATCGCTCTTGCGCCGGCAACTACGACACCGAACCATCACACCGTGGTTAACCCCCGCACTTGCGGGGATAGTCGCGCTGGTAGCCGTAGCCTTCTCTTGGGATCATTCCCCGAAGGGTGTGTTTCATAAGTTTCTGAAGATCGATCCGCCAGCCAGCGTTTCCGATTTCAAGTGTTGGTGGACCACGCTGCCCGGTGATATGGAGTATGCATTTAGGTTCAAGATTGATCCGGCGGATTTCGACAAGCTTCTCGTCCATCACACCTTTGTTGAGCACACCACCCCGTACGAAATTCAGGATGGGCTAAGGTGGGTGCAATATGCTCGGCGAGACATCTCGTTACCCCCAACGCCGCCGATTAAGATGTACGAGTATTCGAACACACAAAACTTGGGACCGCATCAGTATTTAGACGTGTTCACCAACGCCGGTCGGGACGAAGTGGTGATTTGTGGCGATAACTGATATGAAACGTGACGAAAACGGGAGATGATGCTGGGGATGTTGGCGATGGATGAACCAATAATCAAGCTGGACTATGAACCCATTAAACGCCAGAAAAAGCGTGGGAGCATCTGGTCGCGATTGGCCCTTCTGTCGCTTCCGTTGCTAATGGCCGACGTTTTCGTTCTGGTGCCGAGGATGCTCGCGGGGCTTGCCCAGGCGTGGAAATTTGGCCCCGCCAGCAGCCCCATGACAATAGTGGATATTATTCTTGTCGTGCCCTTCTTTGCCCTGGCCGGCGGGGGCTTCCTTTGCGGCATCATCGGGTTGATCCACACGCTTTGCCATCGCGAGCAGTATTTTCTGCCATATCCCATTATCGGCGTGGCGGCGCTGCCGACATTGCCGCTGGTTCTGTGGCTGCTGGTTCGACTGTGGTGATAGTAGCCCATATTGGTGACGTGATGAATCACACGCCGCCTTTTCCCTCTTAGCACGTTTCATCGGCGGCGACGTGGTTGGCCATCCATTTGTGGTCCGCTTGCAACTTCGGGTATTTGCGCTTACAGATCCGTCGGCTGCGGAACAGGAACCAGACTTGGGCAGGCTTGGGACTCTTGTAGTCGCCGGTGGACATCTGCAAGTGTCGCTCCTTGCAGGGCTGCCCCACCCGTTGTCGCCGCCCGGGGATCAGTGGCGGCGCGCCACCCGCGCTCCGCCCGTTCAATGCGCAACAAATACGTGGGCCGCCTCACACCCTCTCCATCGGCACAAACCCGCCATTTTCAATAGCAGATGAGCCATGGCGTGTGGCAGTGGCGACTGGCGGCGGCCAGTGCGGCGTAGCAGGTGGCAAAAGGGAAGAGCATTAACCACGGATTTCACTGATGGCCACGGATATAAATCCACCCAGTTCACCGCCCCATCGTTTGATCGCCACCACGCGCAGGCGGCGGTAGTCGGCTTGCCAATGATCGCGCCGCCAGAGCTTGGGACGGGCGAAGGTTTTCAGTTCGCGGATGAAATCGTCCTGGCGAGACTCGGGGATCAGCCGCAGCAGGTCGGGGCGGAACATTTTGACCCAGTGGAGCAGGCCGGCTTCGCCGTCGCCTAAGGGGGTGGGACGATCGAAGAGCGTGGCTAAGCCAACTTCAAAACCGACGGATTCTAAAAGCGTGGCATATTGGCCGACCGTGGGAAAAAACCAGGGGTGCGGGCAGGTGTCGGGGTTGATGCCGACGGCACGGGCGGCGTGTTCGGTGGCGGCGATCAACATTTCCACGTTGCGGTGTCCGCCTAGCTCGGCGACCAACTTGCCGCCGGGGATTAAACATTGGGCCATGCAGGCGGCGGCTTGCCGGGGCGGGGTGATCCAGTGCAGGGCGGCGTTGGAAAAAACCGCGTCAAAATCGTGGCCGAAATCGAACTGCGTGGCGTCGGCGATGGCAAATTGGCGGGTGGGAAAGTTCTCCCGGGCCTGGCGGATCATCTCCGGGGATTTGTCGATGCCCAGCACGGCCGCGCCGGTTTGGGCGATGCTGTCGGTCAACTGGCCGGTGCCGCAGCCGACATCGAGGATTTTCTGGCCGGCGCGGGCGTCGAGCAAGCCGATCAAATCCTGCACCGCCTGCCAGACGAAGGCGTGCTTGGCCTGATAAAGCACCGGATCCCATGATTGGTCGGTTTCGATGGTTGGCATGGAGGAGCTTTTCACGCGCGCGTGCGGCCGGTCTGTTGCACCCAATTGACCAGGGTGCGTACGCCCCAGCCGGTGGCGCCTTTGGCGTAATAGGGCAGTTCTTTTTCGGTGTCGGCGACGCCGGCAATATCCAGGTGCGCCCAGGGGATATCGGCGGGGACAAAATGGCTGAGGAACGCCGCGCCTTGCAGGGGCGAACCTTCGCGGCCGCCGGCGTTAATGATGTCCGCATAATCGGATTTGAGATATTCGCGATGCTCGTCGAAGAGCGGCAAACGCCAGATTTGTTCGCCGGCTTGTTGGCTGGCGGTATGCAACTGGGCGACCAGTTCGTCGTTGTTGCTCATCACCCCGGCGATGGTTTTGCCCAGGGCCACGATCACGCCGCCGGTGAGCGTGGCCAGATCGACCACCGCCGCTGGCTTAAACGTTTTGATGCCCCACGCCAGGGCATCGCCCAGCACCAGGCGGCCTTCGGCATCGGTGTTGGTCACTTCCACGGTCACGCCGTTGTACAGCGTAATAATATCGCCGGGGCGATAGGCTTTGGAACTAAGCACATTTTCGGCGCTGGACAGGATGCCCACCACCGGCACGGGAATCTTCAGCTTGGCCAGGGCGTACATCAAACCCAGCACCGCCATGGCCCCGCATTTGTCGAAGATCATCCGACCCATTTTGTCGGCGGGCTTGATGGAGATGCCGCCGCTGTCGAAAGTGATCGCCTTGCCGATCACCAACAGCGGCTTAACGCCTTTGGCGGCTTTGGGCAGATGCTGCAAGACGATCATGCGCGGCGGGGTGGCGATGCTGCCGCCGCCGACCGCCAGAATGCCGCCCATGCCTAATTTGGCCATTTGTTTTTCGTCGAGGACGCGCAGACCCAGGCCAACGTCGGACGCCAGTTCTTTGGCCACTTGCGCCAGCGAGGGCGGGTTGATGACATTGGCCGGGCGCGAGGCGATGGTGCGGGCGAAATTTTGGCCCTGGGCGATGACCGCGGCACGCTGGGATATTTCGCGCGATGCGGCCAAGTGTGGCTTGGCCACCACGATGGTGACGGTCAATGTTTTTGGCTTCGCGTTGTCTTCGGAATCTTTGGCCTTGGATGCCGTGCCCTTTTGCTCGCGATAATCGAATGCCGCCAGGCTGATGCCGGTGGTGATGGCTTCGACCACCTCGGCGATGGCCACGGTGCCGATGGGATGCGCCACGATGGCCAGACGCTCGACGCGCTGCTTGCCGGCGGCCCGGGCCAGCGCGGCGGCGGATTGGCGGATGGCATCAACCGTCAGCTTTTTGGCATCGCCCAAGCCGGCCAGATAAACGCGGCGTAATTGGCCCGGACCATCCACAAGCTGCACGCTCACTTCATTGGCTTTGCCACCGCCGGCATTGGCGTCCAGCAATTTGCCGGCCGCAGCGGTTGCGGCCGATCCAAGCAGATTGGCCGCGTCGGCCGCCAGCGGCTGTTTGGCCACGATTAATGCTGCCACGGCGCTGGCGTCGGCGGGTACAGCCGCTGCAACTTTGACATTGACGTTCGTGCTGGTGGGGAGCATGGGCATCATTCCTTGGTAAATCCTGCCTCAGGAAAAAACCAAGTATAGCTTTCAGGGCTTTTCGCGCACAATGGGCATAGGTATTGTGTGTAGCTGGTTTGCCATGACTGAACTCAAAGGCCAACTTCTGATTGCGTCCTCGCGGCTGATGGATCCCAACTTCATCCACACCGTGCTGCTGATTGTCCAGCACGGCGAAGATGGCGCGCTGGGGTTGGTGCTGAACCGTCCCAGCGAAACGCCGGTGCAGGAAGCCTGTGCCGAAGTGCTGGAAGACGGCGTGACGGTGAAAGGCATGTTGTACGAAGGCGGCCCGTGCGAAGGCCCGCTGATGGCGATCCACACCCACGAATCCGCCGCCGAAATTCCCGTGCTGGATGGCATTTACTTCACCACCGACCGTGCCAAACTGCAATGGCTTTTGGGCCATGACGAACCGTTCGCGCGCTTTTTCACCGGCTATGCCGGCTGGTCGCCGGGACAGTTGGAAAAAGAAATGGAGATCGGCAGTTGGCTGGCCCAGCCGGCCCACTGGGGAACTGTTTTCAGCGAAGATCCGTTGATGTGGTCGAAGCTGATCCAGTCGGCCATCGCCGGGAAGTGGATTGAGCCGGCGGATCAGCCGGATGATCCGAGTGTGAATTAGAAGATGACAAGGTGACAAGGTGAGGGGGTGACAAGGTGACAAAAACAGCGGACGGTTTTTTCACCTTGTCACCCTGTCATCTTCTACGCGTTGGGTAATAACCCACGTTTCCGGGTGAGTGATCATGCCGACCAAGGTGCGGACGATGTTTTCGTAGGATTGATAGATCGGACGCGCTGTCTCTGGCGTGACGTATCCGCACTTGGCGGCGAATTCGATCCAGACTTGCGTTTCCGCGGCCTCGGTTTCCGCATCGGAAAGCTTGCTGACAAACGCCGCCGCATAACGCCGCTTACGCCAAGCCTCGGCCACGTTGGCGCAAACCGACCGTGAAGCGCGGCGCATTTGGTCGGTCAGCGAGTAGCGTTCTTCCGCAGGAAAAGCCTTTGACAACTCGAACAGAATCATGGCCGCATCAAACGCGCGCCCAAAAACCCCCAAATCCCGATGCGATTGGATTTTCACCTTGTCACCCTGTCACCTTGTCATCTTCCCCGTCGGGCAATCTGCCCGCAACGGGCACCCCTCACACATCGGCTTCTTCGCCTGGCATACCGCCCGGCCGTGATAAATCAGCAGATGCGCGAACAGCGTCCAATCTTTCTGTGGCACAATCGGCATCAAATCCTGCTCGATTTTTTCCGGCTGCTTTTGCGCCGTCAGGCCAAGCCGCTGGCTTAGCCGGGATACGTGCGTGTCCACCACGATGCCGACGTTTTGGCCGAAGGCGTTGCCTAACACCACGTTGGCGGTTTTGCGGCCCACGCCGGCCAGGGCGGTTAATTCTTCCATACTTTGGGGCACCACCCCGCCGTGCTTGGCCACCAGCGCTTGCGCCATGGCGCGAATGCTCTTGGCCTTGTTGCGGAAAAACCCGGTGGATTGGATCGCCTGCTCCAGCTCTTCCTGCGGGGCCTTGGCGTAATCGGCTGCGGTGCGATAACGCTTGAACAGGCTCTTGGTAACGATATTGACGCGATCATCGGTGCATTGGGCCGACAAAATCGTGGCCACCAGCAGTTCCAGTGGTGTGTGATGATCCAGGCTGCATTTGGCGGCCGGATAGGTGCGCTTGAGGATCGGCAAGATGCGTTTCATGCGGTCTTGGCGGGCCTGCACGGTTTTGGATGGCGCGGTGGGCATTTTATTTAGTGGTGAATACCATGGTTTGCGTATGATGCGCCATCGCGGCGCTGAAGATCACCAGGGCCAGGAGCAAACTCAGCAGAATCTTCAGCATCAACTGGCTTTCACGCTGGTAGTCATCGAACTTTTCCCGGGCGGGATTGGCGATGTCGGGATCGTCGGCATGATCGATAAATTCCTGGCGATACAGCCAAATTTTCGGCCAGAGCAAACGCCAATCGTAAACCGCCACCGTCGTGGCCAGCAGCAATAGCGCCGTGCGCAGCAGCGCGGAAACCAGATTGGTCGATTCATATTGGGACAAAAGCCATTGTAGCGCGATGACGAGTATCAGCACGCTGGCGCAAACCAAGCCGATGCGCCTGACCACCGCCAGCAGATTGCCCACGATGGTGCCGGCCAGCAGTGTGCCATGCTGGCCTTCCATATTGACGCTCAGTACGTGCGGCAGCACGGGTTTGTTTTCATCAATGGTGCGGAAGATGACTTGGGCGGCGACAAAGACAAACAGCACGCCGCCAAACCAACTTGACAGCG
>Ga0316217_10004554_pt1 | contig 14873 bp, 17 predicted proteins | sample 1anoAmetaG_FD_203633 | JGI IMG/M metagenome (GOLD analysis project Ga0316217, IMG submission 203633) | Freshwater microbial communities from Trout Bog Lake, Wisconsin, USA - 1anoA | ecosystem: Environmental > Aquatic > Freshwater > Lake > Hypolimnion/Profundal zone | place: USA: Wisconsin... | reverse complement strand
GGAGGATCTGATTGTGCAGGCGGCCTGGCGGGGGCGCGGCGTGGGGGCGGCCTTGCTCGCCGGAGTGTTGCAGTGGGCCCAGGAGCGCGGGGCCACCCGGGCACAACTATTAGTGGATGATGCCAATGCGCCCGCCCTGGCGTTCTATGCGCACCAGGGCTGGCAGACCACGCACCTGGTGGCGCGGCGGCTGATGCTGCGCCGGGCGTGAAGCGCCGGCTTAGGACCTTGCCCGAAATGACTTCCGGCATTTGACGAACGTTCAACATCCAATGAAACGAGTTCGTTCAACGTTGAACGTTGGACGTGTCGAAATCGGGAAATTATTTCGATCTCATCCCTTATTCACCGCGCGGTGTGGCCAGGTGGTTGTAGCTTACGATAAGGACCAGCGATAACGCCAACAGCAGCATCACCGCCGGTGCGGCAGCCTGCATATCCCCGCGTTCGTAGGCGGCGTAGATGGCAATGGGCAACGTCAGGCGGCCGGGCTGCCAGCCGAAGACCATGACCGTGGCGCCAAATTCCCCCAGCGCCCGGGCAAACGCGAGGATCAAGCCGCTGAGCAGTCCACGGCGGGCCAGCGGCAGGTTGATGTGCCAGAATACCTGGAGGCGATTGGCGCCCAGGCTCCGGGCGCTGTCTTCGAGTTCGCGGTCAATATTCCCGAAGGCGGCCTTGGCGGGCAGGTAGAGCATGGGCAGGGCTACGATGGCGGCGGCGAGCACGGCCCCTTCAAAGCGAAAGACGATCGAATAGTCGCCCCACGCCTGCAACCAGCGTCCAATATAACCTCCGCGCGCCAGGAGCAGCAGGATCAGGTAGCCCAATACCGTCGGCGGCAGAACCAGCGGCACCAGGATGCACACCTCGATGATCCCGCGGGCCAGGAACCGCCGGCGCGCCAGGAAGTAGGCGAGCGGCACGGCCACCAGCGCGGTGGCGGCGGTGGCCGCCAACGCAATTTTCAAGGACAGGAACAATGGGGACCAGAGTTCATCCATTATTTGGCCGGGGCGGTAGAGGGATCGGTGCCGGCGGCGGGTGCTTCAACAATGAAACCCCTGGCCGCGAGAATTTTGCGGGACTTGTCGGTCCCCAGGTAGGTCAGGAATCGGCCCGCCCGTTCCCGCTGCTTGCTGGTGGCAAGCACGGCGCCGGGGTAGACGATCGGCTGGTGGGTGCCCGGCGGGGCGGTCGCGACGACTTTGACCTTGTCCGCGGATTGCAGGGCATCGGTAGCATAGACAATGCCGGCCGACACAGCGCCCATTTCCACATAGGTAAGCACTTGGCGGACATTGGCGCCATAAACCAGGCGGCCGCCCAGCCGGTCGGCAATCTTCAGGGCGGTGAGTACCTGGATGGCATAGGCGCCGGCCGGGACGCTCTGCGGATCGCCGATGGCGAGTTTGGTGATAGTGGGCGCGTCCAAGGTGGCAAAGGAGACCGGGGCGGCGGGGGCTCCCGCGGGGACCACGAGCACGAGGGTGTTGCGCGCCACGATGGCGCGTGTCGCCGGATCGATCAGGTGGTCTTGGGCCAGATCATCAACCTGTTTGCTGGCGGCGGAAATAAAGACATCGACCGGGGCGTCATTCTTGATTTGCGTGGCCAACTGGCCCGAGGCGCCGCAGGTCAGGACGACGTGGTCCCCCGTGTCCACCTGGTAATTCTGGGCGATTTGGGTCAGGGCCTCCTTGAGGCTGATGGCCACCGCTACGCGGAGGGTGGCGGCGGCGGCACTGTGGGCCAGGCCGCAGGCCAGCAGGATGGCCAGGAACAACGAGCGGCGCATGGGCATTCTCCAATATAAAGCCCGGGAGTCCACGATATTATACCGCGTTATACCGCGGGCAATATAGCGACGCGTTGCAAATGTCGTGCCCCGTGGCAGAATTTGTCCGGCAGGGCTAGAATCTAACGCAGCTATTTAAACCATCCACCCGTCAGGAGTAAAACATGGCCATCAGTGCACGCAACCAGTTTCCCGGAATCGTCACCGCTGTCAAACATGGCGCGGTGATGAGCGAAGTGATTATTGATATCGGCGGCGGGCACGAAATTGCCTCGCTGATCAGCGTATCGTCCGCCAAGCGACTCAAGCTCAAGAAGGGCGCGCCGGCGGTCGCGATCATCAAGGCCACCGAGGTTCTCATCTCCAACGACGAGTAACGTTGTATGGCCCGCCGTAACCGGATCACCACTACCACCACCACCGCGGGCCTGCGGGGCCGCCTGTGGGTGGAAATAGGCTCTGCCGTGGGACTCACGGAAGCGGGCGCCGATTTGCTCGAACAAATTGACGTCACCGGGTCGCTGTCCGAAGCGGCGCGGCGGCTGGGCTTCAGCTACCGCCGGGCGTGGGTTTTGCTCGACAGCATGAACCGCTGTTGGCCGCGGCCCCTCGTTGATACGCAGATCGGGGGGCGTCGTGGCGGGGGGGCGCATCTGACCGAAGCAGGCCAGGCCGTCGTGCGGGCTTACCGCGATCTGCAGGTGCAGTTGGAACATCTGCTGGACCAGGCGCACCCGGCATTTCATCAAGCCGCCTCCGCGGCCGGATTGCGCCTGGCAACGGACGAATCGCCGGGCTAACCGTGAACCGCGGGCGCCAGCGTCACGGCATACCACGCCACCAGCGCCACGATACTCAGCAGCAGGCCCAATGCCGCACAGCACCTGGCCCAACGCTGCTGCGCGCTGGGCGTGGGGCACAGGCCCCAGACTTTGGCGCCCGTCCGCAGCCCGTTGGCCAGGTGATAGGAAAACGCCAGCACGGCGCACAAATAAAACCCCATCAGCAACGCGGCGCTGGAGGTATCCGACGCGTCCCACGGATGGCGCACCGCCAGCGCGATGGATTCCAGCGGCCGCGCCGGATCGAACAGACTGCCCGCGGTGTACGCCGCCAGGGCCGGGGCGTGGGTTACGCGAAACAGCGCGTGGAGGCCCCAGCGGGAAAACGTGGCGACATGCAGTACCAGAAAGGCCAGCAAAACCAGGGCGCTCAGGCGTTGCAGGAGGGACCGCAATTTGCCGTCGCGCACGGCCTGCCGGACGTTATAGCGGAAGCCGGCCTTGACCAGCAGATACAGGCCGCTCGCGAGCAGCAGCACCAGCGGAAGCATGATGGCGACCACCTCCAGAAATGGCAAATTATCTACCAGTACCTCCAGCACGCGGGTATTGCGCGCAAAGCGCTGCGGCACCAGGGCGGTCGTGAGGACCAGCAGATGCAGGCCGACAAAGATACCAAACACGGCCCCGCAGACGCTGTGCAGGCGGCGCTTGGGCCGGATCTGCTGGCAGGGGCACGGCACCGGGTTCGCCGGCGCCGCAGCGCTATGGTTCCTGCACCCGCACCCGCGGCCACCAACGTGCACCGTGGCGATCGTGACTTTCCCATCACAGGTAGTCATCGCGTTATGCATACTCCCACTGCCCATCCGGGCGACACGAAATCGTCGATTGCCCAACAAACCGGCAATGTATGACCACGTGGTCGTGGCATTGCATGGCAACGCAAATGCCGTGCCTTACGCCTTGGTATTACATGCCATTGGCGTGGGGGCAAATCGGGCATGAACCGCCGAAGGGCCGACTGGCCGCACCCGCGGCCACAGGGGGCGCCGGTGGTGGAGGGGTTGCGCTGCCGATCGTTTCGGCTGATGGCGCGGCGGCCGCGGCGCCCGGCAGGTGATGCCCCTTGGCGGCGTAGAGGATGGTTGCCGCCAGGGCCAGCACGCCAAACAACGCAATGTACAGGTAGGCACTGGTATAGTCGTAACGCATGGTATCTCCGCAGGGTACAAAAAAGGAATACAGCTTGACCCACCATCCGACGCCATTGAGGACCAGCAGACCGCCCAGGCCGCGCACCACCAGCAGGCCGGAATACATTTGCCCCATGACATCGGGGTGGACCCCGTCAAAGAAGAGGGGCTCGACCGTGAGCATGGCCAGCGTGCGCACGAGGCTATGGGCGACCATAAAGACAATGAGCGGCGCCGGCGTGGGAACCTGATGCGGCGCGACGAACTTGATGAATCCCCAAAACAGGGCCGGAATGAGCGCGGCGCCGGCGCACAGGATCTGGTAAAGGCGCAGGCACGCGCCACGATCGGCGAAAAATCCCAGCAGCGGCAGGGCGATGAGGATTTCCGCCGCCAGCGCAATGGCGAACATATTGCCGAACACCTGCTTGGAATAGCCGAACTGCTGGGTGATCAGCAGCGGCTGGAGCTGGCCCAGGCACGCCCCCAGCGCCACGGCCGAGAGGGCCAGCAGATAGCGCGGCCAATGAGGCTGCAAATCCCGCAGGCTGCGCCAATAGCGGCGCGCAGAAAAAGGTGCCCGGCGCACAATTTCGGGCCGGGTCTCGCGGATGCCGCCCAGCACCAGCACCAGCGCGGCAAGCACCAGGCCCGCGCCGACCGCATAGATGAGCTGCTCCCCGGTGAACGTCAGGCCATGGGTGGTGGCACGAAGCGGGAGGTGCAAATGGTAGCGATCATCGAAACGGCCAATGAGCACGAGATTGAAGAGCCCCTGGGCGCCGATCATCGCAGCGCGTTTGATGACGATGGCCCGGCCGCGCTGGGCGGGCGGCACGATCTCGAAATACAGCGGCGGCCAGGGACCCGTGAAGCCGATATCCACCGCCGCGTGATAGAGCAGGATCACCGCCAGCAGGATCCACAGGTTGGGTGCCAGGGGCAGCGCCCCGAGTGCCCCGACCAGGAGGCCCCAGCCCGCGATCAGAAAGGGCAGGCGTCGTCCCCATTGGGTCCAGATATGATCGCTTTGCCAAGCCACCAGCGGCGCCACCAGGAAGTTGAATGCCAGGTTGATGCTGCCCAGGAATGCCAGCAACGCCGGGTCGTGCGTGAACTTCCAGAGAGTAAAAGTCAGGGCAGCGCCGCCGCAGGCTTCGACGAACGCTTCGGCACCGCAGGGAAACGCCAGCCAGAGCGCCCAGGACCAGGGGATTCGTTGCCGCCGGGTCGCGATCACCGTACCGCTCCCGTTTGCTGACCCCCGACGCTATGGCCCCCACAGCAGGTACGCCGCTTTTCGAAGCGGGCATCGGCCACCACTGGCACGTCGGGCACCCGATCGATCCAGCCGCAGCGCCGGATCGGATAGTTGTCGTACTCCGGGACATATGGTTTGATGTCCAGCAGCGGCGTGCCATCGAGGATATCGACCTCGTCCAAGTGCAGAACCGCCCCGGCAATCTGCACCAGCCGGACGCAGGACATGCCGAGGGCATTGGGCCGGGCTGGCACGCGCGTGGCGAAAATGCCGTGTTCCACCACGTCGCGGTACGGGATGACTTGCAGCCGGGCGGCAGCGGCCCGATCAAAATGGTAAAGCAACCAGATGCGGTCGAAGCCGTCGAGATCCTGGAGGCCCGCGACGTAGGGCGCCAGCAGTTCCACACGCCCCGCCGAACCGGCTGCGCGGCACGGTTGAATCGGCGTGCCGGTGGCTTGGGTAAACGCGCTGCGAATGACCCCAATGGGTTCAAATACCATGATGGCAACTCCTTCTGGTAAGCCGGCGGGTAGAGTGTGCATAACGTGGCGCGGGGCATCAGAGCTTTCACCGGGTCCGCCGCCGGCGTCCGAGCAGGCCCAATCCGCCCAGGGCCAATATGCCCATCGAGGCCGGTTCGGGAACATAGTCCACCGCCCCGAGAACGCCGGCGCCGCTGAAGGTTTGTCCGTAATAGGCGGTATTAACGTACGAACTGCCGGTGAAATTGGCCGTTTGCACCGTGGTGTTGAAGGTGGAACCCGTAAAGAGGCTGGTGTTATAAAAACCGGGAAAGGTGCCGTAACCAAACAACAGATTCGGGGCCGTGCCGGGAAGGAAGTGATCCCCGAGATCGATCGTCGCAGGTTCGGTCGAAAAATTGTAGATGACTGGCGTTCGGATGTCCCCCACCCCGTTCATGACGCCCCAGACGGCACACATTTCCCCGAGTTGGTTGGTGACCTGCTGGCCGTTACCCAGGGTTGTCGAAGAACTGGTTCCCATGGTGTGCCATGTGCCATTACCAGCGGCCATACTGGTGCTGACGGCGAACGTGCTGCTGCCGATCGTCATCGACGGGGCGGTGAGGGGCGTACCGCCAAAACAATCTGCGGCCCAGGTATGGGCAGGCTTGGCGGGATCGGAGGTAATGAAGCTCTTGGCGCCAGAACTGGTCTTGATGACATAACTTGATAAGGTGTCACCTGGCTGGCCAACGAGTTTCAGATCGCCGGTGCTGACATCCACGACCAGGACGATGGCGGCCTGCGCGCGCGGCAGGAAACCAAGCAGCGCGCCCGCCGCGCCCATGACGGCGGTCATTCGCGCCGCCGCCCCCAAGGATCTACCGATAAGTTTCATGAAATTTTCCTTTCCCAAAAATAACCACCTGGGGAGACCAGCGACGCCGCTGTTCCCGGTAACACAAATCTGGTCTGCATGGCGCGGCTATTCATTGCGTTCTGCGTTTCGTGACATCCGCGCGCCGCCGGCGCACCAGCAGTACCAGTCCGCCGCTCCCGAGCGTTCCCAGCGCCGCGGGCTCCGGAACCGCGGGCTCATAGACGACCGTGCCGCTGTAGTCGGGGGTATAGTTCAAATCGACGTTGTAGATGAACTGCAGGTCGCGTTGACCGGCGGTGCGATAGGCGTCGCCGATGGTGTAGGTGCGCGCTGCGGTATCAAAGGTGACCGGCAGGCCGTTCATCGTGGGCATCATGTTGGCGCAGGCCATGTCCTGGAAAATGCTGTCGTTATGGGCCATTTCCATCCAGTCGACGATCTGTCCGGGCGCGGCGGTCGTAAGCGCCCCGTCCGGATTCAATAGCGACTGGTCCTGAAAACTCGTCCATCGGGTGTCATCGAGGCTGGCGCTGGCCGAGCTGATTTGATAGAAAGACATATTGCTGCCCGGCACCCCCGTGAAGTACATTTCCCCCGAAATCGTGTTGACATGCAGGGTCAGGGCCTCATCGGCGGGCGGGGCTATGGCGGCGTGCAGCGGCGCCAGGACCAGGCTGTTGGCGCCCGCCAGAACCGCAAGGCTCAACCATCCTGGCCCCGACCAACCGCTACCTTTGCTGGAAATCCGACGCATGGTTACTTCCCCTTTCACAGGCTACTGTATTGGCAGGCGCGGCACGCTGCGCCCCCGCACCGTCACGGCAGCGCGGCGATATCATCGCCGGGACGCAAACTGTAGAATTTCTGGCCCCATTCGAAGGGCACCAGCGTTTGTTCAATAGTTTTCGATTCGACATGGCCATCGACATAGGCGAAATTGGTGATGGTTCCCCCATCATGATTGCGCCCCAGCCAGTTCAGCCGCGGCTGTTGCCAACCCGGCGGGATGGGGTGGGACGTCAGCTCACCCAAGCCCAGGCGCCGCAGGGCCGGCGTTTGCCCCGGTGCGGGCGGCGCCAGGTTCACATCGAACGGGTCCAGGGCGCTGGCGCCGGCCAGCGCAAAGCCGTGTACCGGGCGATAGCTGAGGCTCACGTTCTGTTTGGCATTGTCGAACGCCGGCCCGGAAACCAGCCGCCAGTCCGACGGCCATTCGGTGGCCAGGATCGTGTTCGCCGGGACGTCGACTTCCGCCACCGCCACGCTGCGATAGAGCCGGGTGGTGTGCAGGTCCACGTTGGTCGTGCCGACGTAATGGCACATGCCCATGGGCGTTTTAGGGGGCGGATCGGCCAGGAAGTACGGCTGGGGGCAAAGGGCTTCGTTGACGGTGTAGGCACAGCGGATGGCTTGGACGTCGACATAACCGGATTCATTGTTCGCTTGCCCCGGCTCCAGGTTGTCGGGGGTGGTGTCGGTCGGCGGCAAACCACCGTGGGGGACGCTCGGACAATGCAGCACATTTTCGGGGTTATAGACCCCGGCAAAGATTTGTTCAGACCAATGGGTAATGCCCGGAGCCGGGTAATAGTTGTTGCAGTTGAATACGTAGGCGCAGGGAAAGACGCCCGCCGCACCGGCATAGAGGTTGAGGCCCGTGGCAATGCTGTGCAGGTTGGCGCCGCAGACGCTGCGCCGGGCGATTTCCCGGGCGGCCCCCAGTGCCGGCAGCAGGATGGCCAGCAACGCGGTCAGCACCCCGACCACGACCAGCAGTTCCAGGAGCGTAAACCCCATGGACCCGGCAGCGGGCCGGCGGCGGGGCGGCCGGCGAAGATGATCCACAAACCCATGCAACACAGGCATACCTCAAAAGAGCGTTCCATATGGCGTTGTATACGCGGAGGTATAACGCAATCGGCATGCCAGCGCCGCCCCGGGGTGCAAAAGGCGCCCGGAAGGGTGCTGCGGCGGTTGGCGGCCCGAGCGGGGGGCGTCTCCGCTAGGCAGGGCGCGGTTCGCCGGCCCCATTCTGCATCGTTATTATGCATATAAGTGGGACAGTCATACTTAACGTCGGATCCGTGGTTGTCGGGCCAATCTAACCTCGGCGGGCGATTGGTTCCGGCGGCGCCGGTGGCTACAATACGCCCATGTCTCGTACCGCACGCGTCGCCCCCGGCGGCCTGATTTACCATGTTTACAACCACGGCAACGGCCGGCTCCGCATCTTCAACCGGCCGGAAGAGTATGCCCTGTTTGTCGACCTGCTGACGGAAAGCCGGCAGGCGTGCGCGCTGCGCCTGTTGAGTTTCTGCCTCATGCCCACCCACTGGCACCTGGTGCTCTGGCCCCGGCGGGATGGGGACTTATCCGCCTTTATGCGCCGGGTGAGCAACACCCACGTCCGTCGCTGGCACCAGATGCATCGCACCACCGGCAGCGGGCATGTTTACCAGGGACGCTACCGCAGCTTTCCGATCCAGGCGGGTCCGCCGCTATGGATGGTCATGGGCTACGTGGAAGCCAATGCGCTCCGGTCCAATATTGTCCGGCGTGCGGAAGATTGGGCCTGGTCGGCCCTGAACCTGCGGGTGGCGGGCGACCCGCACGGATTGCTGACGGACAGCCCCGCCAACCTGCCGGCGGATTGGACCCAAAGAGTCAATCGAAAACTCGAAGCACTGGAACTGGACGATTTGCGGACGAGCGTCTGGCGGGGGCGTCCCTACGGCTCCAAGGAGTGGGTGGAAAATACGGCCCGGCAACTGCACCTGGAACGAACGCTCCGCCATCCCTGGCGGCCGCGGCAGAGAATTTTTGCCTGACATGCGGGAATCAAAAGCGGCATTTTCGGCCTGGTAGGGGCGGCTGTTATATTCCAGCGCTGCGGGCCGAGGACAGGTTGCCTATATCAGGACAATGCGGGTTAACCAGATCGCGGAGGCGGTGCGGCCAATCGCGTCGCGTTGCGCCGGCGCTAAATGTCAATGGGCCTCGTCTTGGGTCTTCGTGTTTATGCCTTTGGTTTGGGGTGGGCGCGGTGCGGCTATCTGGCGGGGATTGACGCCTGGCCCCCGCGGGCCACCGCTAAAGGGGTGTTTGTTTTAGTGGGGGTCGTGGTTCTGTTGGGCGGCAGCGGAGAGACGGGAACGGTATTGCGAAATCGAAAAACGATAAGCACTCGACCGCCTTTGTCTCCCCCGTTACAATCCCTGCCATGTTGACGATTCATCATGCCCTTGGTGCGGCCGTTCTATCGGCCTTGGCTTGCCTGACCGGTTGTGTCGAGCGGAAGCTCACCATTGTTACCGATCCGCCTGGCGCCTTGGTCTACCTGAACGATCAGGAGATCGGGCGGTCGCCGGTCAGTACGCCGTTCCTGTGGTACGGCGATTACGATGTGCGCCTGCGGTACGACAAGCCAGTGGGCCCGGGCAATCCGGTAGCGCAGCATTATTATCTGCGTACGAATCGTCGGACCGATGCGCCGTGGTATCAATGGATGGGCCCGGATCTATTTGCCGAAGTTCTGCCGTTCGATTTCAAGGACGACCAGGTGTGGGCCTTTGTGCTCGAACCGGTGGCGCAAGAACCGGATGACGCGTTGATCAAGAATGCCAAGGATCTGCAGAAACAACTCAACGCCCCGGAGCCGCTGCGCGGCACGAAGAAGAAGCCGAAGTAGGGCAGCGGGCTGCTCCGCCTGGCATCCTGGGAGAAAAAGGCGCGACGAACGTCAAACCTCAACGTCCAACTTTCAACGTTAAATGCGAAGTATTATTGGACGTTGAACGTTCCGCGTTGGACGTTCAACGTTCGTTAAGGATGCTCGATCCGTATTCGCGTTCTTCTCTCGACCCCTTGCCCCCTCGACCCCTGCCCCCCGCAATTATCGCTCCTCCACTTCACCCGATAACCCATTTGACCGATAACCATCACAGACCTTCATGTTCTTCAGGAACCTGATCATGGTATCGGCTGCCCCTTGTCCGCCCCAATTAACCACCACCGCCCCGGCGCCACGCTGGTGGATGCTGCTGCTCCTGGCCAGCCTGGCCGTGGGTGTCTATGCCAACAGCATCCCCAACGGCTTTGCCTACGACGATTGCGGCATCATCCAGGGCAATCATTTTGTCAACAATCTCGAATGGGCCGAAATCTGGCATTCCAACTACTGGCCCGCCACCGAAGGCCCCGGCGATCTGCTCTATCGCCCGCTGACCATCTTCAGCTACCTGGCCAACCACGCCTTGAACCCGGAGCCATGGACCTTTCACCTGGTCAATGTCCTGCTCCATGGCCTGGTGACCGTGCTGGCCACCATCCTGACCTGGCGCCTGCTGCGTAACCGGTGGATGGCGCTGCTGGCCGGCGCCTTGTTTGCCATTCACCCCCTGCACACCGAAGTGGTCGCCAATGTCGTGGGCCGCGCCGAACTGCTCGCCGCACTCTGGTCGCTCCTGGCGCTGCTGATCTTCCTGCCCGATCGTGATGCCCTGGCCGGCCCGCCCGCCACCCGCGCCTGGTGGCATGGCCTGCTGGTGGCGGCCTGCTTCTTCGCGGCGCTCCTGGCCAAGGAAACACCCGCCGCGTTGCTGGGCGCCATCCTGTTCCTGGATCTGTGGCGCTGGGCCCAATGGCCCGCCGGCCGCCCCACCCTATGGGCATGGCTGGGTCGCCAATGCCTGCGGTATCACCTGCCGCTGTGGGCCGCCTTCGGCGGGTATCTGGCGCTGCGGCTCAACGCCATCGGCCTGCGCATGGACCCCCGCAGCTTTCACCCGCTGGTCAACCCGCTCTCGACCGCCAATCTGCTCGAACGCATCGTCACCCCCTTCCTGCTGCTGGCCAAGTATATCCTGCTGATGTTCTGGCCCGCCGTGCTCAGTGCCGATTACTCCGCCCCGTCGATCATGCCCACCAGCAATATTTTTCAGCCCCTGCCCCTGCTGGGGCTGCTGATTACCGCCACCACCGCCGCCGCCATCATCAGCTATTGGAAACATTCTCCCCGCCTGGTGGCGGTCCTGGTGCTCTTTGCCAGCAGTTACCTGCTGGTGGGCAACCTTATCCGCATCGGCACCATTTTCGGCGAGCGCCTCTTTTACTGGCCCAGTGTTTTCTTCCTGATGCTTGCCGCCTACCTGATCGTGCGCACCTATGACCGGCTAACCCGGATCTTTCCGACCGCGCTGGGCGCCCGCTGGGCACGCGTCGCGGCCGGCCTTGTGGTGGCCGCCGCCCTGGTCGCCGGCTCCGTGCGCACCATCATCCGCAACCCGGATTGGCACAACAACCTGGCCCTGGCCCTGGCCACGGCCCAGGCCAACCCGCAAAGCGCCAAAGCCTGTGAATGGGCCGGCAGCGTGCTGCTGAGCCAGACCAAAGAAAAATGGATGCAGGAGTTTGGCCAGTCGCTCCTCCAGCGTGCCACCGACTTGTATCCGGACATGGGCCTGGCGTATTGGGAACTTTCCAAGTATTACTTTCGCCAGCAGCGCATCGCCGATGGCGTGCGGCAACTGGCCCTGGCGGCCCGTTATCACGCCGGCAAACTCGAAACGCGCGAAGGCCTTAAATACGTCGATTTGGAACTCCAGAAACATCCCCCCGCCGAATACACTCCGGCGCTCGAAGAGGCCCTGGCCCGGGAACCGCGCAGCGCCACCGCCCACTTTGCCTACGCCCTGGCCCTGCGGGCCCAGCACAAATTCCCCTTGGCCCAAACCCACTTCGCCCAGACCCTGGAATGCGACCCGTGCTTTTTTGAAGCCGGTGCCGAACTGGGGCTGGTCAAAGGGCGGTTGGGCGATTTCCCCGCCGCCGTCGCCTTGTTGCGCCGCTATGTCCTGACCATGCGTTTCAACGGTATCGCCCGCTGCGACCTCGCCGGCGCCCTGCTCCAGTTGGATCCGGCCGCGTACCCCGACGCCTGGCGCGAAGCCCAGATGAACGTCGAACGGGCCCATGCCCTTTTACCCGATGACCCCCAGGTCCGCGACCTGATGAAACTGGTGGCCCGCAAGAAACCGCCGCTGATCTCCAACGCCGCCCTGGGCGCCAAACCCGCGGCACCGTCCGGCAAACACCTGTGATCAAAAGCAGGAAGATGGAATTTGGAAGTTAGAAGTTGCAAGCCCCCTTCTGCCTTCTCCCCCCATTCGTCGTCCTCATTAAGGAGTATCTAAATGTCGCGCATGGTCCAACAATCCTCCCTCCGCCTGTTGCTGAGCATCGTGGCCCTGCTGCTGGGCGCCAACCTATTCATGCAGATGCACGGCAGCACCACCGCCCGCGCCGTCACGCCCACCTCGGCGGTCACCGGCATCCCGGACAGTGGCGCCCAGTTCCAGGCCATGGTCGATGAACTCCGCGGCGTCAACCGCCGCCTCGACACGCTCGAAACCTTCCTGGAAGGCGGCAACCTGAAGGTCAAAGCCAAGGTGGAACCGGCACCGGATAAATAACCGCGGACCGCAGAACGTACGTTGAACGTTCAAAACTATTTAGCGGTGGCCCGGGCCAGGCGTCAACGTGCGCCCCCAACGAACTGTGACACGGTCAAGCAGCGCCGGCACCCATCCCCATCCGCGCCCGCGACCCGCAAACGTTCAATATCGAAATCACCCTCCAGAAATGGCGCGACGCCCTTCTCGTTTCGCAAATCCCCCAATCCCAAATCTCCACGCCTTGGACCATTGCGGCCCGAACGGGCCGGCCACTTTTGGATAGCCGTGTGCCGTAAGGCCATGGACCGTGCGGCATCCCCTCCCGTTTAACTGGCAGAAAAGTTGCTTTTCGCGAATGTTTGGCCGAAACGGGAAGGACCGGCCGAGGGGCGGGGGGGGCAGATTTGTACGTGTTGCATCTGGCCCAAGACGGTCATCGGCACAGAGACATGCCTCCAGGGGAAATGGTAATTTTGCCCTATTACATTCAGCGCATAACTCCAGTACCTGATCCCGTCTTATGGGAGTTAGCTCTCCGTAATCCTTAATTGCACGTGCGAGATGTTTGTAGCAGCTTCTCTGATACTGTTAATGAACGCATCGGGATTTTCCGGAGTCAGTACGACCTTCCAGAACAGTCCTCGATTCTTGAGGATTACCACGATGTGCGGTGCCCACACCCAAGGAACGAAAACGACACCCCAGATGATCCATACCGGGACATGGGGAAAGAGGTGCTTGTAAAACCAATACTGCCCCATGGCAGTGAAGGCGAGGACATAACTAAGGATATTTAGCGTGCCCATGCCATCAGCGTAACACACCATGCCGGTTGGGACTACTGCAAGCGGCCATGGCTCATCGGCAGCGGCCAACGTCCCCGCAGCAGGTGAATCTCGCCTTATGCCTTTTGGTCAACGGCCAGTCCCTTACCCGGCTCCTGCGCAGGAGTGGGGTTTTCGAGTTGCTTCTCCTGCTGCTGCTTCGCCAGCAATTTGATCGCCACTTTATCGCCTTTGGCGGCTTCTTGAGCGGTGGTGGCCGGGGTTTCACTGGCTTCTTGCATGGCCGATGATTGTGTGCCTGTCGATGCAACCTGATTGATGTAACCAGAGGCGGCACTGGCGATGAGACTGGCGTTCGTACTGCTCGTGGCGTTCACAGACATTTCAGACCTCCAAAAGAAGTAGCAGGACTACAGATGTTATCGACGTTTGGCGGTAATACGGCTAAGGAAATCCGAGCCAATGGCGTGAATTAGCGGCCAAGCAATGTCCCCCATAAGATATTGCAGTACGTGGAGGCCCGCATGACCGAAGAAACCCGCACCAGATTCGAGACGGACGAACGATTCCCGACCGGGGAATGGGTGGGCTTCTGGCTTCAGCGACCCCACATCACTATCCGGCAGCGCATGACACTCGCCCTGTCGTTCGCCGATGGAAGAATCACCGGCGACGGCAGCGATTCCGTGGGGCCATTTACCATGCAAGGCCGGTACGACCTGAAGACCGCCAAGGTCGTCATCAACAAATACTACATTGGCAAGCATCATGTGCTGTACGAGGGGTGGGCGGAACTGGACAAGGGCATCTTGGGCGTTTGGACGATCCCTGCTATTGGCAAGGACGGCTTCCACATCTGGCCCAAGGGGATGAAAGACCCGACCGGGCATGAATTGGCGGCTGAGGTGGAGGAGCCGGTGTTGGTTGGGGGGTAGGTTAAGGGGACAGCCGCAATTGCTCGCTGCTCTCAGGCCCGGAAGCCCTTCTGCCATCACGAATTGTTTATAAATGAACTGTGGCGGTCACAGAGTCATCGTGGAGGGTGGGCATGTCAGGAATGGTCAATGCATGATGTCGCACTTGGGCAATGCTTCTTTAAGTTTCTTCAAACCCTGCTCGGTCACCCCGGTTCCCTGCAATGTGAGTATTTGGAGTTGGTCCAACCCTTTTAGGTGCTCCAACCCAGCATCGGCCATCTTCGCCGCGCAGGCCCGTTCCCCCGTTTCGTTATTGCTACATTGAACCTTGGAAT
>Ga0316217_10004553_pt1 | contig 14875 bp, 9 predicted proteins | sample 1anoAmetaG_FD_203633 | JGI IMG/M metagenome (GOLD analysis project Ga0316217, IMG submission 203633) | Freshwater microbial communities from Trout Bog Lake, Wisconsin, USA - 1anoA | ecosystem: Environmental > Aquatic > Freshwater > Lake > Hypolimnion/Profundal zone | place: USA: Wisconsin... | reverse complement strand
GGACTGGAGCGCAAACCCACGATCGTGGCGGCCAGCAAGATGGACGCCGCGAATCCGGCAAAGGTGGAAAAGCTGCGGCGGCACTGCCGCAAGCTGGGTCTCGAGTTTTACGAGATCTCCGCCGTATCCGGAGCCGGCATTACGGAGCTGGCCTGGGCGATGGCGCGCTACGTGGAAGAAGTTCGCCGGCAGCCAGCCGGCGATGAGAAGGTTGCCGGAGCCGGGCTGTTAGAAGCGGAGCCGGAGACCAAAACGCAAAAACCAAAACAAGGGAGAATAAAACCAATGGCTGCTACAAAGAAAGCTGCAACGAAGAAGGCTGCTGCCAAGAAGGCACCTGCAAAGAAGGCACCCGCGAAGAAGGCTGCTGCCAAGAAGGCTCCTGCGAAGAAGGCCGCCGCAAAGAAGGTTGCCAAGAAGGCCGTAAAGAAAGTCGCTCCGAAGAAGGCCGCGAAGAAGGCCGCAAAGTAGTTTGACCATGACGATTCCGGCGCGGGCCATCGCGGTCCGCGCCGCAATTTTTGCCCCCGAATGAACAATCCACAGCAGAACGATTTCCAGGAAAACATTGCGCTGTACGGCGGCTCATTCGATCCGGTGCATCTGGGTCATCTGGCCGTGGCTCGCGCGGCGGCGGAGCGATTCGCGCTGGCGCGGGTGTACTTTGTGCCGGCCGACGTGCAGCCGCTGAAGTCGCAGCAGCGGGTGACCAGCTTTTATCATCGGCATGCCATGCTGGCACTGGCCCTGGAGAATGAGGCCCGGTTTGTGCCTTCGCTGCTGGAGGCGCCGGAGATTGTGCGCGCGTCTGGCAAGCCCGCCAGCTATACGGTGGACACCGTGGCGCGGATGCGGTCGCGCATGCAGGCGGGAACGCGGCTGTACTTTCTGATGGGCATGGACGCCTTTGCGCTGATCGCGAAGTGGCGCTCGGCGGTGGAGCTGCTCCGCTCGGTGGAGTTTATCGTCGCCAGCCGGCCGGGGTTTCCACTGAGGGATGTAGCGCGGGCGCTGCCCGAGGAGCTGCGTCCGGATGAAGCGGGAGCAAGACGGTTGATGGAGAGCGGATCGCTGGAGACCAACGGCGCAAACATTCATCTGCTTCCGGGGGTGAATGAAACGGTGAGCGCGACGGAGATTCGCGAGGCGGCGCGGCGCGGCAGCGGGTTGGAGAAACTGGTGCCGCACGGCGTAGCCGAGTACATCACCAAGCTGAAGATCTACGACGAGGACGAAGAGCCGGGGTCGCCGGAGCCTCCGAGGCTGTAAAAGGCGCAGCGAACCAATTTCAGGCGCTTGGTACCTTTTAAGAAACTTGCATCCAGCGGCGAAGGCCAGCACAATAAGGCGAAAAGAGGAACGATGCCCACATCAGATATTCGAAAGCAAGTCGCGCTCGCCCTTGAGGCGGTACACAACAAGAAGGCCGAAGACGTTTCTCTGCTGCAGCTGCCCGGAGAATCGAGCACCTTTACCGATTACTTTTTGATTTGCAGCGGCAGCAATGCTCGGCAGGTGCAGGCCATTGCCGACGAGGTGGATGAGCGGCTCTCGAAAGACATGGGAGTGGAGCCGAACGCGCGCGAAGGCTACCAGACGGCGGAGTGGATTCTGCTGGACTACGTGGACTTCGTGGTGCACATCTTCAACGCGCAGCGGCGCGCCTACTACGACCTGGAACGGCTGTGGAAGTCGGCGCACAAGCTGACGGCCGAGGAACTGCTGCATCCGGCGGCGGAGCACGCTGCCCCGGCAGAGCGCGAGATGGAAGTTCCCAGGGCAAAGAAGAAGCCGGCGAAAAAGGCCGCAAAAAAGACCGCCGGTGTGAGAGCGGCGGCCAAGGGGAGCGCTCGCGGAGCCAAGGCCAAGGCTCCGGCACGGAAGACTGCGGTCAAGAAGACTGCGGCGAAGAAAACGACGGTAAAAAAGACGGCGGCCAAGAAAACCTCTGCGAAAAAGACGGTCAAGAAAGCCGCGGTGAAAAAGAGCACGGCCAAGAAGACCAGCGCAAAACGCAAGTAAGAGCGCGAACCCGCTTGGCGTTGACGGCGTTGCTTCCCACCTTAGCCGCGCAAAAAGCGCGCGTCGGAAGGTGGGGCACCCGTCTTTGTCACGGAGACAAGCCGCGAATACGGCGCAGCCACGAAACACCCACATCTGCCAACTACGGCAGATGTGGGCACCTGCCCACCGGTCACTGACGCGCGGCCCCAAAAACGTGACTGCCCGGAAATCCCACGATGAAGATACGTCTGGTCTCGATCACCAAGCGGAAGTCCGGCAGCAAGCAGTCGTGCGTGGACGAACTGGTCGCGGAGTATGTGAAGCGCGCGGCGCGCTACGTGGCGGTCGAGAGCGGGGAATGCCCGAGCGAGGAGGCTCTGCTGAGGAGCCTGGAACGGCCGGGGCGTACGGCTCCGGTGCTGGTGGCCCTGGATTCCGGCGGCAAGCAGATGAGCAGCGAGGAACTGGCGGAGTTCTTCCGGCAGCACATGGAGCGCGGCACGCAGGAGCTGGTGCTGGCCATCGGTCCCGCCGATGGTTGGAGCGCAACCGCGCGCTCACGGTCACAGACCACACTGTCACTGGGAAAGATGACGCTGCCGCATGAGCTGGCGCGGGTGGTGGTGGCCGAGCAGCTCTACCGGGCGTTTACCATTCTGAATCATCACCCTTACCACGGCGGACACTGAGCGGAACGGGCCGGCTACTGCATGCGATAGCGGGCGGCAATGCGCTGCTGGCGGAGCTGGTCGAAGGTCAAGTTGCGCAGGATCTGGCCGTCGCGGGGAACCATGCCGTGGGCGAAGTCCCACGCGCTGTAGGGCGGAGCTTCGACCTCGGGCTCGATGATGAGGCCGCCGCAGACGATATCGACGGCGTGGCCGAGATCGGCGTGGCGGCGGACGGCGAAGTGGGTACAGGGAAAGTGGCGCGGGGCGCCTTCGCCGGGCTCGTAATCGTAGAGGTAGTTGCCGGAAAGATGGAGGATGCCTCCGTCTTCGAGTTCGAGGAAGTAGTGCGGACCTTCGCCGTTGCACTGCTCGACACGAAAGGCGCGATCGGCGCAGAAGTTGCTGGAGATGAGAAGCCGGCGCTGTTCGAGATCGTCAGCAATCTCGTTCATCCTCGGCTGGCGCGGCAGCGGCGGGTAGTCCATCATGACCGCGATGCACATCATGAGCACGCTCATGTACACAAACGTGAGGATGGCGATGACTCCAAATCCGGCATGACGGAAGGCGCCGAATAAGTAAATCGCGCCGGCGGCAAATGCCGAACCAATCATCAGCCAGATCAGACTGCGCTTCAAGCTGCCCCCAAGCGAATGCAAGGATGCGTTCGCCACCCTTAAGGATACCGCCGTGGAGAGCGCGGTTGCAGTAGAAATCTTGGGCGGAAATGTTCAGGGCAGCATCGGTAACACCTCTCCCGCAAGGTAAATGGAACCGGCAACGACCACGACGGCGTGCGGACCCAGACGCCGGGCCTGCGCGATTGCGAATTGCAGGCCCTGGGAGACCGTGGTGGAGACGGAGTGCTCGACGCCGAGCGATTGCGCCAGCCGGGCCAGATCGGCGGCGGCGAGAGCACGCGGATTACCGGCTGCGCGGGTAACGACCACGTGGGCCATCTGCGGCCAGAGAATCTGGGCCATCTCGTCCACGGCTTTGTCTGCCATGGCGCCAAAGAGCAGCACCAAAGGCCGTTCGCCAAACTGTTCGCTGAGGGCGGAGCGCAGGGCCCAGGCGCCGGCGGGATTGTGCGCAACGTCGATGACGATCTCCGGGCGGTGGGGCGTGGCGGCGATGCGCTGGAAGCGTCCCGGCCAGAAAGTTTGGCGGATGCCGCAGGCCACGCTCTGCGGAGTGATGCGGAAATCCTGGGCGGCAAGTTCCTCGGCGGCGGTGATGGCCAGGGCGAGATTGCGAAGCTGATGGCGTCCGACCAGCGGCGAGACGATCTCCACCTCCTGGCCCAGAACGCTCAGCGCATAGCGCGTTTCGCGGGCCGAGTTGTGAATCAAGGATTCGGCCTGCGGCGACATCGAAGGCAGGTTGCGCGCGGCGTTCACGGCCCGCGCGCCCACGGCGGTCATGCGCTCGCCGAGCACCTGATTGGCATCGGGATGCTGGGGCAGGGTAACGGCGGCGACGCCAGGGCGCAGGATTCCGGCCTTTTCTGCGGCGATGGCCGCGATGCTGTCGCCGAGAAACTTCTGGTGATCGAGATCAATGTCGGTGATGACGGAGAGGATGGGTTCGACGACATTGGTGGCGTCCAGGCGTCCTCCCATGCCGACTTCAAGCACGGCGATTTCGACGCCGGATGCGGCGAAGAAGTCGAAGGCGATGGCGGTCATGGTCTCAAAGAAGCTGGGCGGATGGGGCAGTTCGGAGGCGGCGACGAGCGCGGAGGCAACCTCGGTGACGCGGTGGTAGGCGACGGCAAAGGCGTCATCCGGAATGGGCTGGCCGCAGCAGGCGATGCGCTCATTGATGCGCAGCAGATGCGGCGAGGTGTAGAGGCCAACGCGGTGCGACGAGGCTTGCAGAATAGAGGCGAGAGTGGCTGCGGTGGACCCTTTGCCGTTGGTTCCGGCAATGAGCACGGAGGGAAAGTTGCGCTGCGGGTTGCCGAGCGCTTGGCAGAGAACCCGCATGTGCGCCAGATCGAACTTGCGTGGGGAGTGCAGCTCATGGCCGAGGGCGTACAAAGATTCGACCGCGGATTGGTAGGAGATCATGTCGCTCCGATTATCGCACCTGGCCTGCTTTCCCACCTTAGCCGCGCCAAGACAGCGCGTCGAAGGTGGGGCACCCGTCGCCTGGTTTAGAGGCCGAGCGGGCGCGAGTACATGCGCACCAGGCTGACGATGCTGAAGGCAGCCTGCGCCGCGATGACGGCATAGAGGAAAGCGTACGCGGGCGCCTGCAAGCGGCTCTCAATGAGATCGGCGAAGACTCCCGCGACGAAGAGTAACAGGAATGGGAGGCTGGCAAACAGGATCGCGGAGGCGCCATTCTGCGGAAAGAGAATGGACATGGCGAGCAGCATGAGGAAGACGATGAGCGGGGCCGAGTTGCCGAAGAAGCGGCTGCGGCGCCACACGCACCAGGTGACGATGGCACAGCCAAAGGCGAGCAGCGCCGCCGGAGCCGCGTTCAAGAAGAAACCGGCGAGGATGCGCCCGAGCAGTCGCAGCGAGAGCATTTGCGGCGTCCAAACGACCCAGCCAGCCTGAGCCAGGCCCTCTGCAAGGGCACGAAGGTCGGCGCGATAGCAGGCGTCCAGCAGGAGCAGCGCAACGGTGACGGCGGCGCCGAGAATAAGCAGCGCCGCCACACGGCGATGCGGCACCGCCCAGAGCATGAAGGCCGCTGCCGGGACGAGCAGCCAGACCAGGGGCCACTGGGCTCCCACGGCGAAGCTGATGGAGACGCCGAGCAGGGCGATGCGCTTCCAGTTCCAGAAGATCCCCTCGCGCGGAGCATAGAGGGTGTGCGCGGTGGCGATCGCGGTGAAGATGAGGCCGAAGGCTCCCCAGGCGGCAAAGATCTGCGGGCCGGCCAGCGAGGAGCGGGCCACGATGCCGGGACTGAAGGCGTACAGCGCCAGCGCAATGTGCCCGGCGGCGGTGCCATAAAGACGGCGGGCAATGTACCAGAGCGAGAGCGCAAGCGCCAGTCCGGCGAGCAGGAAAGGCGCGCGGATAAACCAGCGATGCTGGTCAAGCCAGACCGCATCGAGCTGGAGCGGGTCGTGTGGCAGCTGAAAGACAGTGCCGGCCACGGAGAGCAATGGCACCAGGGGCGACGAGGACGGCTCGGCGTCCAACTGGATGTGACGCAAAACGGCGACCCCGCGCAGAACTTGATCGGCTTCCAGCTGGCTGATCGGCACCGAGGCGATGAACCAGGAGCATTGCGCGGCGAAGGCCGCCAACAGAAACAAGGCAATCAGATGGTAGGAGCGGACGGGCTTGGGTGTGCGCTGGGAGCTCATGAGGGGCTGTGTTTGTTTGTAGCACTCGCGGGTTGGAATTGGGAGCTGAAAAAAACCGCACGATGCCCGGCGGGAACCCACATCTGCTGACAGCGGCAGATGTGGGGCACCAGGCTTGAATCGCAGTAGCTTACTACTTGGGTCCCAGGTTGATGCTGATGACGGTGCCGAGCGTACCGAGGTCGTCGCCACAGCTGCCGCACTCGCTTCCGGGAACCATTTCGCGAGGAGACTTTTTGGCGCGGGGAACGACGAATCTGGCTTTCCTGGTTTCCACGCTGCGCAGTTGATCGACATAGGCGGCGGGAAGGCCGCGCTCGACCGCACCGCTGACGATGAAGTTGAGATACTCCTCGCTGGGCTTCTTCGGCTCCCCGAGGCTGGCCTTTTTGTAGAGCAGGACGGAATATTCCTTGCCGTCCTGATCGGTCACCTTGGCGGGGGAATGATAGTAGGCTCCGGAGCCGTCGAAGAGTGCGTCCTGCCAGTCGTCGAGCTTCTCCTTGTCCGAGGGAGTCAGCTCGTAGATTACGCCCCAAACATCCTGGCCGGGCGCCGGAAGGACGGTCTCTTCGGCCCCGTCCCATACCGGGGAATTGCCGTAGAAGGCAAGCTGATGATCGGCAAGCTTGGCAACCGCGACCAGCTTGGCACTGGTGCAGCGGGCACGAACCTGCTCACTGTTCAGGTTGGAGCCGTAGGCAAAGTTATACAACTCGGCGGCCGCTCCGTCCTGCAACACCAGATCCGATACTCCCGAGAAAGCTTTCCGCCCCGATAAATTCGCCATGTTCACCCCCGAAATTCGAAAAACCATTTCAAGATCCCGATCTTCTTATTTCTACCACGGATCGCGACCCCGTGGAGTTGGGGAGCACTATCCTACGACTGCGTTGCAGCCGATGATTTGCCCAAGTCGTTGAACATGCAGGGGTGCGCATAGTCTCTCCTACCTGGCACTGCCGATCACAAACTTGATCCGGGTTGAGTGTTGCAGTGTGCCGCTGGTTCCGGTGACCGTGATGCTGTTCTGCGTGCCCACGTCGAAGCCTCCGCCGCAGCTGATCGCCGAGATGCCGACTCCGGCCAGCGCCACCAGCCACAGCGCCAACGCCAGCCGCGACGGCACCGGTATCTTGCCTTGCGGCAGCCGGCGCGCCGCCAGCAGCAGCGCCGCCAGCAGCCCGGCGAGCGTCGCAACAAGTGTTGTCCCCCTCCATGGAGACGGAGCCGACGGCAAGCCGCCGCCGAACGGAACTGCCGTGGTCGTCGTAGCCGTTGCCGGAGCCGTCACCGTCAGCGTCACCGTGGCTCCAGCCGCACCCGGCGTAGCCGAGCTGCCCGACAGGAACTGCGCCGTCCAGCCCGAAGGCAGCGCGCCGGTCACCGCCAGCTGCACTGGGTTGGCAAAGCCATCGGCCGAAGGCGTCAGCGTCAGCGCAACCGGCGTCGCCACGCCCGGCGCCAGCGTCACCGTGGTGGAAGGCCCGCTGAGCGTGAAGTCGTCCAGCGTCAGCGTGGCCGCGGCCGACGTGCCTCCGCCCGGCGACGGGTTCGTCACCGTCACCGAAGCCGTGCCGCCCACCGGGATCAGCGAAGCGGCAATTGCGACCGTCAGCTGTCTCGCGCTGATCGCGCTCGGCGTCAGCACCGTGCTGCCCGATTTGCCGCTGAAGTTCACCGTCGAAGTGGAGACGAAGCCCGTGCCGTTCACCGCCAGCGTGAATGCGCTGCCGGCCGGCGTGTGCGGCGGCACAAGACTGGTAATGGTGGGCGCAGGATTCGTCACGCTCGTCACGCCCGTCGTGCTGGTTACCGTTGGCGCCGCCGCATAGCTGGCGTTGCCCGCCTGCGTGTAGGTCACCGTGCAGGTGCCGGTCGTTGTGACGCTGATCGTCGCAGAGCCACTACCCGAGCCCGTGCACGCGCCGCCGCCGCGGATCGCCACCGGCAAGCCGGAACTCGCCGTGGCCGCCACGTTGAACGTACTATTGAGCGCCGCGCTGGCCGGAGCAGCCTCGGTCACTGTGATCGTCTGCGGCGTGAGCTGCACCGCGGTGGCCGTCGTCGTGTTCGTGACCTGCGCCGCCGACGCGTAGGTGCCGTTGCCCGCCTGGTTGTACATCACCGTGCAGGTGCCGCTGGAGGCGGTCATCGTGATGGTTGCCGACGCGGTGCCGGAGCCCGAGCACGCCCCACTGGTCGTGATCGCTACCGGCAAGCCAGAGCTCGCCGTGGCCGCCACGTTGAACGTGCTGTTGAGCGCCGCGCTGGCCGGAGCAGCCTCGGTCACTGTGATCGTCTGCGGCGCGAGCTGCACCGCGGTGGCCGTCGTCGTGTTCGTGACCTGCGCCGCCGACGCGTAGGTGCCGTTGCCCGCCTGGTTGTACATCACCGTGCAGGTGCCGCTGGAGGCGGTCATCGTGATGGTTGCCGACGCGGTGCCGGAGCCCGAGCACGCCCCACTGGTCGTGATCGCTACCGGCAAGCCGGAGCTCGCCGTGGCTGCCACGTTGAACGTGCTGTTGAGCGCCGCGCTGGCCGGAGCAGCCTCGGTCACCGTGATCGTCTGCGCGGCTAATCCGGCGCCAGTCACGACTTGCTGGAGTGGCAGCGACACGCTCGGATCGAAATTGCCGTCGCCGCTGAACGACGCGGTAATCGAATGTGTTCCCGGAGTGAGCGATCCGGTGGTCAATGTCGCCACGTTGGTCGCGTTCAGCGGAACCACTCCCAGCAGCGTGCTGCCATCCAGGAAGCTCAAGCTGGCGAATCCAATCGCCGGCGTGCTTGGCGAAACGGTCGCCTTAAAGGTGACCAGCTGGCCGGGCGACGAAGTGGGAAGCGAGGAGGTGAGCGCGGTTTGCGACGGCAGGGTGCCCGCCGAAACTCCGTTGCCCTGCAGCATCACCAGTTGCGGGCTTCCGGGAGCGTTGCTGGTAAAGAGCAAGTCGCCCGCCTCGAAGAAAGGCACCGACGGCTTGTAAGCGACCGTGGCGATGCAGGTGGCGCCTGGAGCCAGGGACGGTCCGCACGTGGTGCTGACCAGAACAAAGTCGCCGACGGTGCTGACTCCGTTGGTGGCGAACGTGACGGTGGAGTTGCCTGAGTTGGTGACGGTAACGGTTTGCGCCGCACCGGTTGTACCGCTCAGTTGGCTGCCGAAATTGAGCGACGCCGCGGACAGGGTCAGCGCCGGTCCGGTGATGCCGGTGGCGCTGAGCGCGACGATTTGCAGGGTGCTGAAGACGCCGTTGTCGGCAATGGTGATTTCGCCGGAGAATTCCCCGGGCGATGTGGACGGCGGAGTCACCGTGACGCCGAAGGTGCAGATGGAGTTCGCGGGAATGGGCTGCGTGCAATGGTTGTTGGTCACGCCGAAGTTTGCCGAGGGCGTGATGCTGCTGATCGACAGGGCGGCAGTGCCGAGGTTTTCCAGCGTGACCGTGATGGGCAAGCTGGCAACGCCGGTGGCCTGCGAACCGAAATTGATGCTCGCGGGCAAAGCCTGCACCAGCGGGACGGACACGCCGAACCCCAGCAGAGGGATGGTGATCGTTCCTTGAGGATCGTTGCTCTGGATGGTGAGCTGAGTGTTGCGCGCACCGGCCATCTGCGGAGTAAACGCGATCTGATAAGAACAGCCCTCGCCGTCCGCGGGGATGGTGATCGGGAACGACAGGCTGCAATAGGCGTTGTCGGCTCCCACGCCATTCAGCGAGACAACGTAGTCGGGCAACCCGGGCGCAATCGAGGTGATGGTCAGAGGACCGCCGCAACTGGTGGCTCCTCCGGCGCAGGGGATCGGCGACTCATTCATAATCGAGACGATGTACTGCTCCGCGCCCGTCTCGCCAACCAGCAAGCCGCCGAAATTGATGGGATTCGGCACCGTGAAGTAATAGAGGCCGGGGTCTGAGTTCGTCACCGCATCGTCCTGTAACGTGATGGTGGGCAGGCCGGAGATCGCCGGGTTGGTGACGACCGTGAGTGTGGCCGTACGAAGACCACTCGGTCCAGCCTGTGGCGCAAACATGATGGGAACTTCGCACGACACTCCGGATGGAATGGAAAATGGCGGAGACTGCGGCGCCGAGCCCGGCGGGCAGCTGGTCTGGCCGATTGAGTAATCGCCCACGTTCGGTCCGGAGGCTGTCAACGCCGTCACTTCCACGGCGGCCGTTCCCGGATTCATCAGTGTGATGGAGTTGATGCTGGAACTGGTGCCGATCGCGACGGGAAACGCAAAACTTTGCGGCGGCGGATCCAGTAGCGGTGAAATACTGAGCGCCGCGGCGCCGGCGACGGACCCGCTCATCTGCACCACCTGCGGGCTGTCGGGCGCATTGTCTGTGAACGTGACGGTTGCCGTGAGAGTGCCGGTCGCGTTGGACGGCGGATTAAACGTGATGGTGAAGCCACAGGTGAACGACGTTGGGTTGTTGCACGCCAGGCCGCCGCCATTGGAGTTGGTCAGATCCACGGTGAACGCGGATGCGTTTGCGCCGCCCACCACCGCGCTGGAAATCAGCAGCGGCACATCCCCGGCATTGAAGGCGAAGCCGGTCATCGTTTGGCTGGTGCCCGCGGCCTGGATGGGAAAGACGATGGGATTCGGCGCAACCGTGAACGACGAACCGTTGCCGGTCGTGCCGCTCAGAGTCACGGTCTGCGGCGCTCCGGGGGCATCGTCAAGAATCGTAAGCGTAGCCGTGCGGCCGCTGTTCGGCGGAGTCATGGCCTGCGGCTGAAAGACGACATCGATGGTGCAACCGCCGCCGGCGGCGAGCAGCCCGCCGCAGTTGTCGGATTCAAGGAAATCGTTCTCCGGCGCCGGAATCCCCAAAAAGTTCTGACTGTTGGTAATCCCGATGGCCAGTTGCGCCGGCGCGGTGCCCGTATTCTGCAACGTGATTGTCTGCGGCGCGCTGGACGAGCCGATCGGCTGGTTGGAAAACGTGAGCATATTCGTGGATAGCGCCAGCATCGGCATGGTCGTGCCGGGTGAAAACTTCATCAGGAAACCGCCCGATCCTTCTCCAAACGGATAGACGCCCGGCGTGATGGGAAAGCTGGTTTCGTTTTGGTCTCCTGCCACGTAAACGTTGTCATTGGAGTCCACAACAACACCTGAGGCGACATCGCTAGAGCCCGGCCCGAGGAGCGTCGTGAAAAGGTTCTGAGAACCATTCGCGCTCAGATTGCTGAGGAATGCTCCGGTGCCAAAGTTGGTGGAGAGGGTGTAGTAGGCATTGGGCGTGGTCGGAAAATTTGCCGATCCGGTTGAGCCAACCACCCAGATGGAATTGCTGATGGAATCGAAGGCAACGGCGGTAGCCACGTCCGGACCACTCCCGCCGAGAAACGTGGAGAAGAGAACGTTCTGCCCGAGTTTATCGATCTCCGCGACAAAGGCGTTTCCGCAATTGTTTGGCAGGAGAGCGGAGAGTTGTTCCTGCGTGGTGCAAACGCCGGATTGCGTGGTGGAGGCCATGTAATCCGGGTACAGCGCATTCACCGTGGGAAAGTTCGGAGAGATCGTGGAGCCGACAATGTAGGCATCGCCCTGCGTATCGATATCAATCCCGGTCGCGCCCTGATCCTGCGAGCCTTCAAACGCGACGGAGTAGACCAGGCCGCTGCTGGGCGGCGTAGCCAATGTATTGATCTTGGCGGCGTAGGCCAGGTAAATGGAAGCGCTGCCCGAGGACGGCGCAACCGTTTTTGTCACGGTGAAGCCGGTCGTCTCGCCGGCGCCGGCCAGGTAAACGTTTCCGGAGGCATCAATCGCCATACCGCCCGCAAAGGAATCGTCACTGCCGCCAAAATAGCTGGAATACTTCGCCTGCGTGGCGCCGGAGTTCAACACCACCACAAACACTTGGAAGCAAGGCCGGGTGAGCTGAGTCCCGATCACGACGCAGTTGTCGCCGCCGGTGTAGGTGGTCTGCAAACCGTTGGGAGTCGGCGCGAAGTCCGAAGCGTTGGTGACTCCGGAAACGTAGGCTTGATCGTTGCTATCGACTTTGATGTTCAGACCGATGGTTACCTGGTTGCCGCCGAGCAAGGTGGAGTAGGTGAGCACCGAGCCGGAATTACTCAATTCCAGAGCAAACGCGTCCGCGCACGGAGTATTTGGAGAGTAGCCAAGCACAACGCACTCGCCGCCTTTGAAATCGCTGTTAGGCACAACCACTCCTGAGGTGGTCGGAAAATCGGTGGACTGGGTGAGTCCGGTGACAAACACATTGTTTTTCGAATCGAGCGCCAGGCGCGTCCCGGCATTGGCTAGCGATCCGCCGAGGCTGTCCGAGAAAATCAGCGTGGATGCCGTCGGGTTGAATTCCATGACGACGACTTTTTCGCAGAATGTTCCGAAGGGATTGCTCTCATTGGTGAACGGGCCCGGCGTGACCGGGAAATTCGGCCCGCAGTTGTCCCCTGTGACGTAAGCATCGCCGCTCGCATCGACGGCGATGCCGGCGATGTCTCCGAAGCCCGGGCTGATCGCATCCGAGTAGGAAAGAATCGGATCGATGACCAGCGGCGCACTCCGGTCGTACTCGCCGAGCGCAAAGCTGACTTCGCCGTTGGAAACACGAAACGAGCTGGTGACCGGTTTTCTTTCGCCCCCAACCATTTGGTAAGCGACAGGCTGAAGCAGGCGAATATCTCCGACCGTGCTGCCGATTTCAACCGCGCCGTCCGCGGCGGCTTCGACGCGGGTGGCGCCATCGACATCCAGGCGAATGGCGTCCGGCTGAGCGCCCGGTGCAACCACAAAATCGTATTCGAGCTGCTGCTGGTTTCCATAAAAAACCAGATCGATGCCGGGATAAACCTGCGCCATTTGCACTTTGCCGTACTGCGCCACGTTGGTGCGCCACTGTTTGGGATCGCTGCCGAGGAAGTAGTTGCTGTGGCCAGGCTGGGCTTCGAGCCCGGTCATGGCGGCTTGCTCATTGGCGCCGGCCAGCCGCAACCGCAGCGCGTCGGCTTGCACTGGCGCCAGCATGTTTTCGGCAGCGGAAACATCTGCCGTCTCGGCCTGGCGCTTGCGGCTTTGCAACACCAGCGTCGCCTGGCTCGGCGTCAGAAACAGCGAATACCCAGGACCCTGCGAGAGGAATTTGACGCGCGCGTCCGTCTGCCCGGCGTTGGCTTCAAAGGCCAGCGGCACTCGGTAAAAAGAAGCGGCGAGGGATGTCGCCGGAGGCGCAGCGCTCTGCGTCGTGGCAGCGCGCATGGCGGATGCGCCGCGCCGTCCTGCTGCTGCAATCCGGCGCTGGACCTGCGAGACGGCCGCGTCGGCGCCGCGGCGAGCTGCGTCACGAATACACAATTCGGCACTGCCTTTGGATGCGACGTCCATCCACGATGCCACGCCAATCAAGACTAACGAGAGTACGATCGATCGCTGTGTCTTAGACATGAAATTCCTCGGCTGGATCGGATTTCTTCATCACGTTGGTTCGCCTTACGGTTGCCAGGATATTGTTTGGTCGAGATTGATCAACTGAACGCCCGGCACCGGCTGGACGTGAAAGCGGTCGCTCGGGATTGGCCGCTTCCCGTCCATCCGGTCCACCACAATTTCAAATTTGAAATCTTCTTTCGGGTGATTGATCCACAAGTGGCGAGGGAAGCATGCGCCCTCGACTCCGGGCCTCGGAGCATCCGCCAGCCACTCCCCGTAACGAACCGTAGAAATCAGATTCTTTTCCGCTCCGCGCATCTCGATTTGCGCCACGCGCAAGCTCTGCGAATCGAACACGATCGTTTCCTCCAGGGGCTCGCCGCCATTTCTTCGCTGAACAACCAGCCGGTAGACGCGCTGGCCGGACTGCACGGATTGCTGCACGCCTGCGGGATTTCCGGCGCCGGCATCGAGTTCGGGCCACAGAAACAGCTCCAGGACCTCCTGCGGCCGTATGGCATCCATCGGCTTGGGAAGCTTGCGCTCGCCGGCAGCCTCTCCATACAGGAATTCATGACGCGAGGGAATCATGAGCTGGAATTGTTTGCCATCGGTGGCGAGGTCGAATAATACGCGTCCTAGGAATGGAGCTTGCGAGAGCAGGCGCAGCGAGCCGGGCTGCTGCGCGAAGAGAAGAGCATCAATCTCGTGCGAGTATTTTTCCCGCTCGGGATGGGAAGGGCCCGGTCTGAAGACGATTTGCACTCGGGCCACCAGGCTGCGCACGGCTCGCGCCTGTTGGTTATAAAGGCCGAGAAGGGTGGAAGCGGCTTCGGCTGGCGGCTGGGAACGTAGCGGCGCCGGGTCGGCGGGGAGTGCGCAAGCCTGCGGCTCGGTGGTGGCAGCGCCAGGCGCTGGAACGGGCAACGCGGGCGCTTGGGCGAAACCGGTTGTCGCGCACAGGAGCACCACCAGAGAGCCCGCTTGAATCCGGAAAACACCGTGCGCGCGGGAGCGGAAGCGATGAAAGGCAACGAAGATGCTAAGCATCACAACCTCCTGCCGCAGCGTGCGTGGGCTGCCCCGTGAGGGAGCAAGCGGGCTTGCTCGTTGCCGCGTGGCCGATTCTTTGGGCTCGACGGCGAGAACCCCCGTGCTTCGGAGCCCCGGTTACAGCGGTCACAGTTCAGAAACAATTGGAAGGGCCTGTGCTGGCCTAAGTTGCCCGTGGGGGTTGCACCTTTTTGCGCCTACGCGGACTGCAAGCAAACGGGGGCTGCGCCTCCAGTTCGAGTCTCCGGGCGCGGTGCTAACCAGAAAAGGGCGACCTTTGCGATGGTGTTGGTTTCGCGCGTACATGGCGTGCTCTTGACCGGTCCACACGTCCACGTGTATACATGTGGACGTGAAAACTATCGCGGTAATAACTCAAAAGGGCGGTGCCGGCAAGAC
>Ga0316217_10004552_pt1 | contig 14875 bp, 9 predicted proteins | sample 1anoAmetaG_FD_203633 | JGI IMG/M metagenome (GOLD analysis project Ga0316217, IMG submission 203633) | Freshwater microbial communities from Trout Bog Lake, Wisconsin, USA - 1anoA | ecosystem: Environmental > Aquatic > Freshwater > Lake > Hypolimnion/Profundal zone | place: USA: Wisconsin... | reverse complement strand
CGGCGCTGAGCATGCAGCCAAAGACGCACCAGGTGTTGGGAATGGCATGGCACATCGTGTGTACGCGCCCTTCCGGGTCGGTCTGCGGCCCGCTGGAGGTGGCAAAGATCACCCCGCTGGTCCCCATCGAGGCTGACACCAACCCCGGCAGCACCACCCCGGTGCCCACCGCGCCAGCCGCCTGGTCGCCCGCCCCGCCGACCACCGGCACGCCTTCGGTCAGGCCCAGTTCCCGCGCCACCGCCGCCGTCACGCGGCCGGTGATTTCCTGCGATTCGACCACCGGCGGCAACAAGGCCGGATCCAACTGCAACTTGCTGATCAAATCCTGATGCCACGAACGCGTCTTGACATTCAGCAGCAAGGTGCCCGACGCATCCGACACTTCCGAAACGTATTCGCCCGTCAGCCGGTAGCGAATGTAATCCTTGGGCAGCAGCACATGTTTGCACTGGGCAAACTTCGCCGGTTCATTCTCGCGGAACCACAGGATCTTGGGCGCGGTGAAGCCGGTCAGCGCCGGGTTGCTGACCATGTCGATCAGCGCCGCCCGCCCGCCGGCTGCCGCTTCGATATCCACACACTGCTTGGCGGTGCGTTGGTCATTCCACAGCAGCGCCGGGCGCAGGGCCTTGGGGCCATCGCCCAGGAATACGCTGCCGTGCATCTGGCCCGAAAGGCCAATCGCCCGCACGGCCGAGCCTTTGAGCTTGGCTTTCTTGAGCGCCGCCGCCGTGGCTTTCTTCACCGCCTGCCACCAGCCCTCGGGATCCTGCTCGGTCCAGCCGGGCCGGGGGCTTTTGAGTTCATGCGGCGACTCGGCCGTCGCCAGGATGGTGCCGTTTTCCGCCAGCACCAGAACTTTGGTGCCCGAAGTCCCGATATCAATGCCGAGCAAAGCCATGAGACGCTCCTTTACGGTTAATGTGGTGACTCACCATAATCGCCAAAGCAGACTTGAAATGACGAATGACTAATGACGCGTCAATTCCCAATGACCAATGAGAGAATGACCAAACCACGCCGTGGCAAATCGTTTGGTCCTTTGAACATTGGCTATTGAAGTTTGATTCGTCATTCGTCATTCGTCATTAGTCATTGGGTCTGCGTTTTCTATGCGCGAAAGTTATCAGGAACACCGCCGGTGTCAACCTGCCGCAGGGCGCATAGCAGATTCGTTCCGTCCGCGTTGGAAGGTTGACGTGTTCCTTGAAATAGGGAAGTTCTTGGGAGCCCGTTTGCTAATCCCGCGCCCGACGGCGGCGCAGTCCGGCCCCCACATGGCCGATATCGTGCAGAAACGCCAAGGCCAGCAGCAATAGCCAGAAGCCATCGAGGCTGCCACCATGGAAATACTTGGCCAATTCATACACCAGGGTGGTCGCCGGCAGAAAGATAAAGCCCAGCATGGGATAGACCGACGTTTGGAAAGCGGCCTGCGGCACCGCCGGGTTGAGCAACCAGATCAGGATAAGCGTCACCCGCGGCCAGAGCGCCCCCAAAATAGCCACCAGACAGCATCCCATGGGATCCTCCTGCCCTACCTACAGTCAATTGTAGCACGGAGAATCCGCCAACAAATCGTCGGACTGTCTTGACACCCCGTTTCTTAGGACGCGCGCCTTCATGGCATCTTGGCGGACACCACCGGCGCGGTGCGCCGCAACTGGGTCAAGGCGTAGAGTGCCGCTTCGCGCTGGTCGCCACCGACCACGGCGCCGGCGGCGGCACCGGTCCTATCCACCCATACCGCACGGCAGCAGTCAAAGAGGGGATCCTGCCGAAACACCAATCCATACCCCCGACTGAGGAACGTCGCCTGAACCTTTATTACTGATGGATAAAGCCGCCCGTCGGGCAAGCGTTCACAGCCGTTGGCGTCATCGGCGGCAACCCAACCTGTCTGACAGAGTTTATCCACGGCACATTCAAGGCTCATGCTAGACTCCCGCTACAGTGCGCACTACCGTTCCTTGGCCACGCCCCCTCCACCACTGCGCTTCGCACTTTGATATACACCATGGGCAAAAAAAATCCAGAAGAATCTGCTGATATTCTCAAAAGCGGGTGGATTTTGTTGGACAGGACGTGTCAAATTTAGCGGCTATGGCAACTGCTGCGATATTGGGCAATAAAGCACGCGATGCCATGGCACGCGTCTATGAGTTTTCTGATCGCAATGCCATGAAAGTACCACAATAACGCAGCAAAAACGCAAATATGTAAGATGGATGCCGCCAAAATAGTCATCTCTTAGCAGGGTTGGCACCGATTTTGTACATTTGTCAATTTAGAAAATTGTTGCCTATTTTGCGTGCAAAGGATTCTCCGATGTCAATTCCCATGATCTGGCTGCTCATCACCGGCGTTCTGGCCCTGTTTATGCCGCTGGGCTTCGCCATGGTGGAAACCGGCCTGAGCCGCGCCAAAAACGCCGGCCACACCTTTGCCATGGTCTTGATGATCCTTCCGCTGGCGACCATCGCCTTCTTTATCTACGGCTTTGCCCTGGGCTGGGGCAACTTTTCCCAGCCGACCACCGCCCCGGGATGGCTGCCGGCCCTGGGGCCGGGACTCAACGCCCTGCAAATGAGCTGGTCCTGCAATGGCTGGAGCGTCGTGGGTACCAAGGGCTTTTTCCTGGCCGGCTGTACCGACCCGGCCGTGCTGGCACTGTTCTTTTTGACGCTGGTCTTTTTCTGCATTGCCGCCACCATTCCCACCGGCGCCATGGCCGAGCGTTGGGCGTGGGGCAATTTCTGCCTTTATGGCCTCTGGGTGGCGCTGCCTTTTGGACTATTCGCCCACTGGGTGTGGGGCGGTGGCTGGCTGGCGCAGCTTGGAATCAAAGCCGGCCTGGGTCACGGCGCGGTCGACCTGGCCGGATCCGGCGTGATTCACATGCTCGGCGGCGTGATCGGTTTGGCGGGCACACGCGTGCTCGGGCCGCGCATGGGCAAATTCATCTACGGTAAGCCGGCCGCCATTCCCGGTCACAACCTGCCCTTGCTTATGAGTGGTTCGCTGCTGCTGGTGGTGGGATGGTTTGGCTTGAATCCCGGCTCGTGGCTGGCCGGCGCCGATTTGCAGGCCAGCGTGATTGTCGTCAACACGCTGCTGGCCGGCTGCGCCGGCGCGCTGGCCGCGATGATCCTGATGTGGTATCGCTTCGGCAAACCCGATCCCTCGCTGATGTGTAATGGCCTGCTGGCGGGCCTGGTGGCCATTACCGCGCCGTGCGCGTTTGTCAGCCCGCTGGGCGCTGCCGCCATTGGCGCGGTGGCGGGCATCCTGGTGGTCTACAGCGTATTTTACTGGGATTCCGTCGGCGTCGATGACCCGGTGGGCGCCATTTCCGTCCATGGCGTCTGCGGCGCCTGGGGCGTGCTGGCCCTGGGCCTGTTTGCCACCGGCCAATATGGTGCCGGCTGGAATGGCGTGGTGCTCCCGGCCGATCCCAAAACGCACTTGGCCGAGGGCGTCTGCGGCCTGTTTTACGGCGGCGGCTTTGGCCAGCTTGGCGCCCAGGCGTGCGAGGCGGTCGTGGGCATCGTGCTGGCCTACGCCCTGGCCTTTATGCTCTTCAAAATGACCAGCAAGCTCACCCCCATTCGCGTGAGCCGCGAGACCGAACTCCAAGGCCTGGATATCCCCGAACTCGGTGCCTTGGGCTATCCGGATTTTGAACTCAACACGCATTGAGTTGCCTTCTCGGCACTCTCCTGCGAAACTCTGCCCCATGACTCCAAACCTGCGCCATCAAATGGCCCTGGTCACCGGCGCTGGCCGTGGCATCGGGCGGGCCATCAGCCTGGCCCTGGCACGCTGCGGCGCCCGGGTGGTGCTGGCAGCGCGTAAGCCGTCGGAAATCGAAAAAGTGGCGGAAGAAATCCGCGCCGCCGGCGGCAGCGCCACCGCCATTCCCACGGACGTATCCCGCGAGCGCGATATTGAAGAACTCTTTGCCCGCCTGCGCGACGAGTTTGAAGGCCGCCTGGATGTGCTGGTCAACAACGCGGGCATGGGCATCTTTGGCCCGCTGGCCGGCATGAGCGCCACCGCCTTCGACCAGGTCATCGGCACCAACCTGCGCGGCACGTTCCTGTGCTGCCGATCCGCCATGGAACTGATGCAACCGCGGAAAAGCGGCTACATCATCAACATCTCCAGCGTGGTGGGCATCAAGGGCTATCCCAACCAGGCCGCCTACACCGCCAGCAAGCACGGGATCATGGGGCTGACCAAGTCTCTGGCCGTCGAGGCCCAAGCCCAAGGCATTCGCGTCTCGGCCATCCTGCCCGGGGCCGTCGATACCACCATGGTTGCCAACGCCCGGCCCGATCTGGACCGCACCGTGCTGCTTAAACCCACCGATGTGGCCCAGGCGGTGCTGTACCTGCTGTCACTTTCCGAGCAGGCCGCGGTGGATGAAATCTACATCCGCCGGCGGGGCAGCGCACCGTTTTAGTGCCGCCCCCGACAAATTTCATCATTTCGCAAGAATGCGGATGTGGGGGACGTTGGTTATCATACAGCGCAGTGGTTGACGACTACCTGCAAGATATTCATTAAGGAACGAATATGCGGCGATTGGTTGCCTGCGGCTTCCTGGTGGTGTTACTCGGCACGCTCACGCTGGCCTTATGGTCCTGCGCGGCCGACCCCCCGCTGCCGCCCCCGTGGAGTAATGCCAAGCCCGGCGCCGAGCTTTCCCCGCTTGCCCTGGCCGCCACACCCGATGGCCAAACGCTGTATGTCGCGTGCGCCACCGCGTGGAAGATCCTCACCCTGGATATCACCCACCACACGGTAACCCATGCCCTGAGCCTGCCCGGCCCGGCCAATGCCGTGGCGCTCAACGCCGATGCCTCGCGGTTACTCGTTGCCTGCGGCCTGCCCGTCGATGGCCTGATCATCACCGACCCGGTCGCCGGCAAAGTGTGCCAGACCATTCCCACCGGCGCCGGCGCCTGTGCCGTCGCGCTCCATCCCAAAAACGGCCTGGCCTATGTGGCCAGCCAGTTCACCAATGATGTCGCCATTGTCGATACCGCCCGGGCCCAAGTGGTGGGCCGCATCCCGGTTACGCGCGAACCGGTCGCCCTGGCCTTTTCGCCCGACGGCCAGACGCTGCTGGTCGCCAACCATCTGCCCGCCGGTGCGGCCGATGTTGACGTCGTCGCCGCGGTCGTGAGCGTGATTGATGCGACCGCCAACCAGGTGGTGGCAACCATTACGCTGCCCAACGGCAGCACCGGCCTCAAAGGCGTGGCCGTTTCGCCCGATGGCAAACTGGCCTGTGTCACCCACATCCTGGCCCGCTACACCGTGCCCACCACCCAACTGGAACGCGGCTGGATGAACACCAATGCGCTAAGCCTGATCGATGTGCCCGGCCGCAAGTTGCTCAATACCGTATTGCTCGATGATGTCGATAGTGGCGCTGCCAACCCGTGGGCCGTCGCCTTCGAGCCCGATGGCCAGACCCTCGCGATCACCCATGCCGGCACGCAGGAAGTCAGCTTGCTTAACGTGCCGGGCATGCTGGCCAAGCTGGCCAAAGCCACACCGGCCGAGGTGCCCAATGACCTGGGGTTCCTGGTGGATCTGCGGCAGCGCCTCAAGCTGCGCGGCAATGGCCCGCGCTCCCTGGCCGTCGTGGGCGACAAATTGTTTGTGGGCGAATATTTCACCGACTCGCTTTCCGTGATCGGCCTGAAGGATAAGTCGGTCGCCACTATCCCGCTGGCCCCCACCCGCCCGTTAACGCCAGAGCGCCAGGGCGAGATGTTTTTTCATGATGCCTCGCTGTGCTTCCAGGGCTGGCAGAGTTGTTCGACCTGCCATCCCGGCAATGCCCGCGTGGACGGCCTGAATTGGGATCTGCTTAATGACGGCATCGGCAATCCCAAGAACACCCGCAGCCTGCTGCTGGCCCACAAGCGCGAGCCGGTGATGGCCCTGGGCGAACGCGACACGGTGCGCACCGCCGTGCGGTCCGGAATCCGTTTCATTCAATTTGCCGTGCGGCCCGAAAGCGATGCCGCCGCCATCGAGGCGTACATCCGCAGCCTGCAACCCGTGCCCAGCCCGTACCTGGTCCGCGGCTACCCCTCGGCCGCGGCCGGCCGCGGGCAGAAGATTTTTGAAGATCCCAACGTCGGCTGCGCCGAATGCCACCGCGGCGACCTGCACACCAACCTGCAGAATATGGATGTGGGCACGCGCCGCGACTTTGATAAACCCACCGACCGGTTTATTGTGCCAACCCTGGTGGAACTGTGGCGTACCGCACCGTATCTGCATGATGGCTCCGCCGCCACGCTGCGCGATGTGCTGACCACCCGCAACAAGGACGATCGCCATGGGCACACTTCCCAATTGACCAAACAGCAACTGGACGACCTGGTGGAATACCTGCAGGTACTCTAAGCACCGCCATTCAGACGCCCCCCCCACCTCCCCGGGGTGTCACAGGTCCACCGCGCACGGGGGACATGTGCTGCGCGAAGAAACTCATGCCACGCATTCCCGGGGGCGCAGCAAATTCTCCGGGAGTCGGTGCCAGGCTCTGCCGCGCAGATCGAGGCAGAAGCATGGCACCACCAGGAACCCCGGAATATTTGCCACGCCTTCCCCCATGAAAAAGTGGTGCTCCCGCCGAATAGAACGCCCTTGTCTGCGTTATTCTCGGGAGCGATGGATCGTTTGTTCCACCGCCACCCCGGCCGGGAAGAGGAATGCCCATGTTGCAATCATTGCGTACCGTTTTGGCGTTAGCCGTGCTGTGGCTCTCGTGCGCCACCGTAGGTCGTGCCGCGGCCACGCCACCACCGGCCGCCGACCAGACCCTGCGCCAGGCCATGACCCTGGTCAATGTTCCGGCGCTGCGGCGGGCCGTAGAAGATCAGGCAGCCACCTGGCCCGAAACCCGCGGCAGCCTGCGCCCGCAATTTTTGCAGGACCTGGGCACGGTGGAAAAAGATCTACCCGCCGTCCACCAAGGCCTGGCCACCGGGGTCCCGCAAAGCAGCGCCCGCGCCACTGAAATACTCGACCTCCAGCGCCGCATCCTGCTGGGCAATCCGCTGCTGCAAAGTTTTGCTTCCGTGCTGCTGGTCGAGCGGCAGATCACCCATGGCAACCTGGGCTTGCCACAGAACTGGGAAGGCAACTCGAGCCTGCCCGCGCATGGCTGGAAGAACCAGATTGCCCGCCTGGACCTGCGCCACCCGGAAGCCCCACTGCAATGCGTCTATCGCCCGGACCAGGATGTCTTCGTCGGCGATGTCAAACTGCATTACGACGGGAGCAAAGTTCTGTTTTCCATGCCCGGCGCCAATCGCCGCTGGCAGATCCACGAACTGGCCCTGGCCCCCGGCGCCCAACCAACGGAATTGCCCCTGGTCATCGAGCCGGATGTGGACAATTACGACGCCTGCTACCTGCCCGACGGCAATATCATTTTTTCGTCCACCCTGGCGTTTACGGGCGTACCGTGCGTGCGCGGCAGTTCGCACGTCGCCAACCTGTGCCGGTACGATCGCGCCACCGGCCACATCCGCCGCCTCACCTTCGATCAGGAACACAATTGGAATCCCACTGTGCTGCCCGATGGCCGGGTCTTGTACCTGCGCTGGGAATATGCCGACATTCCACACTTTGCCTCGCGCCGGCTCTTTGCCATGTATCCCGACGGCACCGGCCAGGGCGAGTTCTACGGCAGCAATTCCATCTGGCCCAATGGCATCTTTTACGCGCATCCCGTACCCGGCCAGGCCACCATGGTCGCCGGTATTGTCTCGGGCCACCATGGCGTGCCGCGCATGGGCGAACTGGTGCTGTTCGATCCGAGCCGCGGGCGGCACGAGGCCGATGGCGTGGTGCAGCGCATCCCGGGCTTCGGCCAAAAGGTCGAGCCGATCATTCGTGACCAACTGGTCAACGACAGTTGGCCCAAGTTCCTGCATCCGGCTCCGTTGAGCGATAAATATCTGCTGGTTTCCGCCAAGCCCACGCCACAAGCCCACTGGGGCATCTACCTGGTGGATGTGTTCGATAACCTGCTGCTGCTCAAGGAAGAGCCGGGCGCCGTGCTCTTTGAACCCATACCGCTGATGCCCCGGCCGCTGCCGCCCGTAATTCCCTCGACCGTGCAGGAACAGCAGAAGACCGCCATCATGGCCATGACCGATGTCTATGCCGGGCCGGGCCTCAAGGACGTGCCGCGCGGCACGATCAAGAAACTTCGTATCTTTACCTACCAATATGCCTACCAGGGCATCGGCGGGCAGGTCGATCGCGTCGGCCTCGATGGCCCGTGGGACATCAAGGCCATCGTCGGCACCGTGCCGGTCGAAGCCGATGGCTCGGCCCGTTTCACCGTGCCGGCCAATCTCCCCATTTCCATCCAACCCCTCGATGCCCGCGGCCGGGCCGTCACCCTGATGCGCAGTTGGACCACCGCCATGCCCGGCGAGGTGCAATCCTGTGTGGGCTGCCACGAACAGCGCAACAGCGCCCTGATCTCGCGCCGCACCCTGGCCGGCGCCCAGCCGCCGGTGGATATCACCCCGTGGCACGGCCCCATGCGCGGGTTTGCCTTCAATCGCGAAGTACAGTGCGTGCTCGACCGCTACTGCACCAGTTGCCACAACGGCGGTGCCGACAAGCCCGCGCCGGACCTTACGCTGCGCCCCAACATTGCCGCGGGCAGCCCCGATCGCGGCATGGATGCCGCTGTTTCCTTCCCCCCCGCCTACCTGGCGCTGCGCCGCTACGTGCGCGGCCCCAATATGGAAAGCGACACCCATCTGCTGCGACCCTATGAATACCATGCCTCCACCACCGAACTGGTGCAGATGCTCGAACAAGGCCACCATGGCGTGTTGCTGGATGATGAAGCCTGGGATCGCCTGCAAACCTGGATCGACCTGAATACCCCCGCCCACGGCACCTGGACCGAAATGTGCGGCCCCCAGCGAGCCGCGCACCAACGCGAACGCCGCAATGCCATGTTGCAGAAATACGGCCTGCGTGCGGACGATCTGGAACTGGTGCCCGCCCTGCCGGCTACCGCTGCAACGCCCGTGCCGCCAGCCAGTGCCGCCCCGCTGCCACCGGCTCCGGCCAACCCCACCGGCTGGCCCTTTGACGCCGCCGAAGCCACACGCCGCCAAAGCCAGGCCGGGCCGATCACCCGCCAACTTGATCTGGGCAATGGGCTGCTGCTGGAACTGGCTTGGATTCCGCCGGGTGCGGCCGTCCTGGGCGGCACGGCCCCGGGCAACCTGCCCCCGCACGCAGCGCAAATTGACAAGGGATTCTGGCTGGCCCGCTGCCCGGTGACCAACGAACAATTCGCCCGCTTCGACCCGCGGCACGACAGCAGCATCGAAAACAGCGACTTCCTCAAGTTCAGCATTGCCCAGCGCGGCTATCCGCTCAACGAGCCGCAGCAGCCCGTCTGCCGCGTGTCGTGGAACCAAGCCGTGGCGTTCTGCCAGTGGCTTGCCACCAAGACCGGCACACACGTGACGTTGCCCACGGAAGATCAATGGGAATACGCCTGCCGCGCCGGCACGGCTACGCCGTTCTGGTTTGGCGGCCTAGACGCCCCCTTCGCCCAAGCCGCGAATTTGGCGGACGTCTCGTTTTCCAAGAGCAGTTGGAGCGCCATTCCCGCCTATCGCCCGGCAATCCTCAGCCAGAACGATGGCTACCATGTCGCCTCCCCGGTGGGTCACTTCAAGCCCAATCCATGGGGACTTTTCGACATGCACGGCAATGTGTGGCAATGGACCGCCGACGCCTACGATACCGACCGCAAAGCCGTGCGCGGCGGTTCCTGGTCCGACCGCCCCAGCCGCGCCACCGCCAGCAGCCGCCAAGGCTACCTGCCGTGGCAAGGCGTAGCGAATGTCGGCTTCCGCGTGCTCTTGGAACCGTGATCTGCCAAACCCGCGCCGCCGCGGAAACCGCCGGCCGGTAGGCAAGACAAACGGCCGCGGGCGGCATAAGATACGCGCCAGTTTTCACATCGTTAATCTTTTTAGCCTGCATTGGAGGCCGACCCATGACGCAGTGGAGCACGCCAGCGGATTTCAAATTCTCCGTGGGGCCGTGGAATCTTCATCCAGGCGCTGATCCCTTCGGTCCGGCGGTGCGCGGGGATATTGACTTTGCCACCAAGCTGCGGCTGTTCAAGGATCTGGGCTTCGATTACGTGCAGTTCCACGACGATGATGCCGTGCCCGATACGTGCTCCGCCGCCGAACGCGAAAAGCGGGCCAAAGAGGTGCGCAAACTGCTGAGCGATCACGGACTCAAAGCGGAATTTGTTGCCCCCCGCAACTGGGAAGATCCCCGCGGCATCGACGGGCCGGTCACCAGCAACAACCCCGCCGACCGCGCCTGGGCGATCGAGCGCGGCAAGCGTGCCATCGATGTCGCCCGCGCCCTGGAGACCAATCGCTTCGTCTGGTGGCCCGCGCGCGAAGGCACCTATGTGCGCGAGAGCAAGGACGCCATGGCCAGTTTTGAGCACATGCTCAACTTCGTCAATGAACTGCTCCGGTACGACCCGAACATCCGGATCATGGGCGAAATGAAACCCAACGAACCGATGGATCTCATGTACCTGCCGACCACCGGCCATTTCCTGGCCCTGGCCTACAAGAGCGTGGATCCCAGCCGCGTCGGCGTCCTGATCGAATCCGCCCACGCGATCCTTGCCGGCCTCGATCCCTCGGACGAATTTGCCTATGCCGCCTTCCACAATAAACTCTGGGGCGTGCATCTCAACGACCAGAACGGCCTTAAGTACGACCAGGACAAGACGTTTGGCTCCGTGGACCTGCGCCGGGCCTTCAACCAGGTGGATGTGCTGGTACGCAGCGGATTTGGCCAGAATGGCGAAGTGATCGGGCTCGACGTTAAAGCCATGCGCACGCAGCCCGGCGATAAGTCCGCACTGCATCTGAAACATTCCCGCGAAATATTCCTGGATCTTGTGGCGCTGGCCCAGCGGATTGACCGCCAGGAATGGCAAAGCTATGTGGCCGCACGAGACTATGAATCGTTGGAACGCTTCCTGGTCCGCAACCTCATGGGAAGGTAGATCAGCGCGTGACGGAAGGCCGCTGCGGAAGGAGTTGCTGAATGTCGCAAGCTGGCAGTCGTTTGCGGGCCGCGCGGATCCGAAGCGGGAAGTCGCCAGAGGAGTTGGCGAACGCTTGTCGCATATCTTCGCCCGCATATTACGATTTGGAACAATTTAATGACCTGAATAACACGATTTCGATCGCGGAGTTGGCAGCACTTTGCAAAGCTTTGGGCATAAGGATTATTGAACTATTTGCGGATGATAACGCGACTGTCACGAACCAGAAGGGATTAACTTTCACAGATCTGGCCCTTGTTGTGAAAACTCATCTTGATGAGCGCCGACAGTCTTTGGATGATTTCGAAAACGACGTTGGATGGGAAATCGCCGCATTTTTTCAAGCCCCAGACTCCGCGTGGAACTGGAATATTGACTGTCTCCGCGATGTCTGCCTCGGATGCGGCGTCGATTGGCTTTCGGTTTTACCGCCGTAACTTTGCATGCAGATAACGCGGCGCGGAGCTTATTCACGCAAATGTGGCACCGCGATACCCTGCACCTGCTCATCGGCCCGCTCGTAGGCGCCGTAAAACAGCGAGTTGCAGTCGATCCACAGTTCCAGGCGATGGCGATCTTCGGAACTTAGCACCACGCCATGGTGCCCTTTGTCCAGCAGCGCCATCAGCCGCGACGCCCGCGCCCCTACCATGCCGGGCACATTGCTGGTGGGCTGGCGATCCACCGGCTTGCTGCCCATGTTAAAGCCCATTGGCGCCAGGACGCTGTACGATTCGGTCCATTGGCCGTGCGGGCGGCTGGTCAGATGCGGCACCTTGCCGTGGCTATTCTCATGGCATTCCACGCAGTTGCGGTCCAGCACCGGCTGCACCAGTTGCGGGTAAAAGACCGGATACGAGCCGGCCACATCGCGCTGCAACGCCGATGGAGCCCGCTGGAGCGCCTGGCGCTCCCCGCTGGAGACCACCGAACTGGCGTGCGCCTCGTGGCAGCCCATGCAACTGTGCTGCTCCCCGGGTTGAAAGTTGGTCGCGGACATCATGCTCTGCACCGCGCGGCCCTGGGCATCGAGCGCCTGAAAATAAACCAGTTTGCCCGCGGGCATGGTGAAATACGCACTGCCGTCGGCTTCTACGGGAACCGTGCCCAGCACCCCGCGCGTCAGCGCTTCGGGCGCCAGGCCGATCTTCGGGCGGTCGGCCCAGAACGTGGTCTTGGGGAATAACTGCACCACGCGCAACGCCTTGATCACCGTGCCGGCGGGCCAGGGTTTCTGGCTGTCGTACACATTGGCCACCAGCACCGTGGCGGTCTGCTCGGCCGGGTTGGTGCGGGACGGCAGCACCGGCGGCCGGGGCTCGGCCCGCAGTGGAATCGGATAGACACTGCTGATGGCCGCATCGCGGTAGAGCAGTTCGCGATTGCCAAAGGCATCCACCAGGTACAGGCCCAGGCTATCGGCGCTGGCCCCATAGGAGCACAGGTAATAGGTTTCGCTCAGCGGCCGGGGGTAGGCATACTGGCCGCTGGCCCGGCCGCCTTCGGTTTCCGGAAAGGCCACATCCGGCGTGATGCGTTTGACCGACCGCATGGCCCCGTCATCCACCTGCGAAGGATCGATCAGGATCAGCGACCCGATGGGCAGGCCGTGATGCGGGCCGGCCGTGCCCGCCAGGCGCTGCGAGCCGGGGATCGGCTTGATCATCATCTCGGTATCCGGCCGGGCATAGCGCGACACGGGGTAATTCCCCTGGATCGAGCGCGGATCGCAACCATCGGGCGTGACCGTCCAGGGGTGATGGGCAATGCAATCGCCGCGGTCCACGTAATCCCACCGCGTGTAAACCACCATGCCGTCGTGCAGGACGGCTGGGGCCCATTCATTGGTTTCATGATGGCTGATGCACAAGATATCGCTGCCGTCGGCCGCCATGGAATGCAGAGTATAAGTGGGCACGGGGCGTCCGTGGCAGCGCCCAAAGCCGCCGCGCCGTTCGGAAATGAACATGATGCGCCCATTGGGCAGGAAGCACGGATCGAAATCGTTCCACGGCCCATCGGTCAACTGGCGCAGATGGGTGCCATCGACATTGACCTGGAAGATATGAAAGCACGACCCCTTGTTCCAATGCCTTTCGATCTGGCTGTCCTCCGGCACGGGGGCATCGGGGCGGCATTCGCAGTAGGCAAAGCAGATCGTCTGGCCATCCCACGAAAGCCCCGGCGCCAAAAACGCCCCGGTATCGAGCTTTTGGCCGGCCAGGCGGCCGCTCTCCACCACAGCCTTTTCCAGCACATTGACCCCGCGCGGCGCCGCCCCAAAAGGCTGCTGCAAAACGTAGAGTCCTCCGCCCGGCGGCGCCAAAAAACCAAAGCGATTATCGCAGCAGTGCCGGCCGCGGGAGGGATACTGCTTGGTGAACACCAGGGCGTCAAAATTGAGCAGCGGATTGGCCAACGCAATTTGCCGACGCACCGCACAGAGTGCGTAGTAGATTTCCTTGCGGGCATTTTCGTCGGTGGGTGAAACCGCCGCCGCCTGCTGCGCTAAAGCCTGCAAGGCCGCCGCCGGCGCCGCCAAACGACCCGCCGCGGCCGTCGGCTTAAGATCCGCCAGCAACGCCGCCGTACGGCGCAGCACAATATCCAGCGGATCGCGATCGGCCGCCAGCACCAGCGCCTCGGGCCGCAGCGTGGTATCGGCCACGCGGCCAAACCAGGCCCGGTGATCCAGCTGCTCGCGCAGACGATTGTAGTCGCGGACCACTTCCGCATCGCCCCCCGGCCCGGCCGTCACCGCCGCCCGCGCCGCCTGACATCCCAGTAACACCACCAGCACAGCCGATATCAGGCGACCCATCATAATTTCCATCACTCTTCTTCGTGCGTCTTCGTGTCTTCGTGCCTTCGTGTTTATGTCTTTTCAATTGAGACGTGATGTACAGTCGCACTCAATGCCAGATTTCCCCGGCCACCGCATCGCCGGGCACATCGAGCAACTGCACGCTCGACACGGTCTTCATGTGCTTAAAGTCGCTGAACGTCCAGACCACTTTCTTATCCGGCGTGACTTCCAGGAGGTGTGGGGCCTGCCCGTAATGGCCATGCCCCAGCCAGTTGCTCATGATGGTGTTGCCATTGGACAGACGCTGGATGCCGGTCATGAAGTACAGGTTGATGCCCGCCAGATCCTTGGAGGCCACCTCCCACACCGTCTTGCCGTCGGGATCCACCTCAAACACGTGAGCGTTGTGCTTCATGTCGCCACAGGCGATCAGGGTGTTGCCGTTGGGCAGGCGCACAGCGCTGTGGGGCCCGCTGGGCGCGGGAATTTCCCGCAGCACTTTGCCCTCGTGGTCGAATTCCGTAACCTTTTCCTGCGCGTGGAGGCAGACCAGGTAGTTCCCGTTGGCCAGGCGGCGGGCGTTGCGCATGAAAAGGTGGCCGCCGTCTTTGCCCTCCGGCAGCAGTTTAACTTCATGGACAATCTTGCCGTCCGGGGCCACTTCCAGCAGGCGGCCGGCGTTACACTCGCCGATAAACGTATTGCCGTCGGGCAGGCGCTGGCAGGCGTAGATTTCGCTCTTGGATTCGTACTTAAAGACCACCTTCTGATCGCGCGTAACTTCCTGCACGCCGTGGCCGGTGACGAACAGCAGATTGCCGCTGGGCAGCACCCACATATCGTTGCAGGAGGGCGCCTTGGTTTCCCATTCAATCGTGCCATCGGCCGCCACAATAAACACTTTGCCC
>Ga0316217_10004550_pt1 | contig 14883 bp, 10 predicted proteins | sample 1anoAmetaG_FD_203633 | JGI IMG/M metagenome (GOLD analysis project Ga0316217, IMG submission 203633) | Freshwater microbial communities from Trout Bog Lake, Wisconsin, USA - 1anoA | ecosystem: Environmental > Aquatic > Freshwater > Lake > Hypolimnion/Profundal zone | place: USA: Wisconsin... | reverse complement strand
AGCATAGCATATACCTGGGATATTTTTAAACTGAACGGCGATGCCCTGAAAGCCGATTTTGAATTGCTGACCAAGGGCAGAAAATCGGAACCTTTGAGCGACACGAATAAACTGATAGGGCCTGCTCACCAGTTATTTATTGAACCGGGTGGCAAAGTAGAAGCAAGTATACTGAACACCAGCACCGGCCCTATTTATATCGGGCACGATACCGAGGTAATGGAAGGCTGCACCATACGCGGCCCTTTGGCGTTGTGCGAACATGCAGCCCTGAAAATGGCTGCCAAGGTTTACGGGCCCACTACTTTAGGCCCGCACTGTAAGGCCGGTGGTGAGCTGAACAATGTTATATTTTTCGGTTACAGCAATAAGGCCCACGATGGCTTTTTGGGTAACTCGGTAATTGGTGAATGGTGTAACCTGGGAGCCGATACCAACAACAGTAATCTGAAAAACAACTACGCCAATGTAGATGTGTTCAACTACCGCGAGGGCAAAGCTATTGAAACCGATATGACCTTTTGCGGCCTTGTAATGGGCGACCACTCCAAGTGCGGTATCAATACAATGTTCAATACCGGAACTGTGGTTGGTGTATCAGCCAATATTTTTGGCGGCGATTTTCCACCTAAGTTTATTCCCTCATTCAGCTGGGGTGGTGCGCAATGGTTAAGAACCTTTAGCTTTGATAAATCGCTGGAGGTTGCTGCCCGCATGATGGAGCGCCGCGGACTAAAGCTTGAAGATGCAGATGTGAAAATAATGCAGGCCGTTTTTGAGCGTGATGCCAAATTCAGAAAGCATTAATTGTTCTTTTATTTTTTATAGAAATTCAGGGCCGGGCACTTGCATAAAATGCCTGTGTCGGTTTTTTGACGAGGATATAAATTGTTAGGAGGGTTTCATTTTTTAACCATAATTCAACCCCATGAAAAGAAAGAAATTAGTTGCCGGAAACTGGAAGATGAACCTGGAGATTGCTGAGGCAATTAAGCTGGCTACCGGGGTTAAAGATGCCCGCGCTTCGTTTAAATGCGATGTGGCGCTTATACCATCTTACGTTTACATTGCGGAAGTAAAGCACATTATTTACGCCACCGGTATTCACCTGGGTGCTCAGGATTGCAGCATACACGAAAATGGCGCCTTTACCGGCGAAGTATCGGCCGCGCAGCTTAAAAGCGCCGGGGTAGAGTATATTATAATTGGCCACAGCGAACGCCGGGAGCACTTTGGTGAGAACCACGGTATTTTGAAACAGAAGATGCAGATAGCCCTGAAGTATGGTTTAAAACCCGTTTTTTGCTGCGGGGAGCCTTTGCAGGTACGCGAAGAAGGCAAACACAAAGAATACGTGCAGAAGCAATTAGAAGAAAGCCTGTTTGATTTAAGCGTTAAAGATTTTGCAAACATTACTATAGCCTATGAGCCTATCTGGGCTATAGGCACCGGTTTAACTGCCACTGCTGAGCAGGCGCAGGAAATGCATTCTTTTATCCGCCGGTTGTTAGTGCCTAAGCACCCTATAGCCTTACAAACGCGCATTATATACGGCGGTAGCTGTAATGCAACAAATGCGAAGGAGTTAATGAGTTGCCCTGATGTTGACGGGAGCCTGGTAGGCGGGGCTTCATTAAAAGTGAAAGATTTTTTAGCAATAATTGAAGCAGCCGGATGAACTATACCATATACGAGTTTTACACAAAGGACGAAGTTGAGCGCGATTGGCTGGTCTCTATCCTGAATGATTATGATTTTGAAGGTTATGAAGAAACCGGCGAATCGTTGAAGGCCTACGTGCCAGTTGGTAAGGTAGATGATGCAAAAGTAAAAACCATACTGCTTGACAATGAGTTTGAACATATTGAGTTCAGCTCAGGAGCCCTGGAGAATAAAAACTGGAATGAGGAATGGGAGAAGAATTTTGAACCGGTAGTGGTTGACGACAGGGTGGCTATCCGTGCACCTTTTCATCAGCCATTTAATACTGAGTTTGAAATTATTATAGAACCGAAAATGAGTTTCGGTACCGGCCACCATGCAACTACTGCCTCTATGATATCATTGATGCTGAAAGAGGATATAGCCGGTAAAACTGTGCTTGATTTTGGCAGTGGCACCGGTGTGTTGGCCATACTGGCCGAAAAGCTAAAGGCAACAGATATTACTGCGATTGACAATGAGGAATGGGCTTACAATAACTGTGTTGAAAATATTGGCCGCAACAACTGCGTTTTAATAAAGGCCATACACGGCGATGACACTTTTGTGTTTGACAGAAAATTTGACATAATTTTAGCAAATATCAACCGCAACGTGATACTTAAAAATGCAGATTACTGGAAAACCCTGCTTAACGAACAAGGGGTATTGATAGTAAGCGGTATTTTATTGAACGATGAGAACGATATTATCGGCAAGGCTGTTGGCAGCGGCCTGAAAGTAAAAGATAAACTGAAAAACAACGGATGGCTGGCCATTTCATTTCAACACGCGTAAACTTAACTGACTCCATGAGGAAACTTTTTATTGTTATTGTGTGCCTGCTTTTGGTTGCTGTTTCAAATGCGCAGAAGATAGCTGCATTTCCGGCCGAGCATGAACCTTTTATGAAGGAGCTTGAAAAATACATGACCGCCGGTAAAATGGAGGCCAATGTAAAAACCATGGAAGAGTTTGCTAAGATGGTGAAGGATGGAAAAATTCCATCGGTGTGGGTAGATAAAATGATTTCGACCGCCGACCTGATGATTGAGCGCTCAATGTCGCCTTATCCTCACTTTAATAACTACATCAATACAGTAATGAAGGCATCGAAAGCCGGGATAACGGATGAGCAGTTTGATGACTGGTGTACTATAGTTGATGAAATTATTCCGAACCAAAAGAAAGGCGAGAATAATGATTTTATCAAGTTTGTTGAATTCAGTGGCGGTTTTTTTACTGAGCGGGCACTGAACGTTACACCGGCTAAGACCTGGAGAGTTGAAGCCACTGATTACAAATTAAGCTATGAAGATAATCAACCCATTGTTACTTTTCCGGTAACTACTTTAAAAGGTTATATCAAAGGCGATACAATCTCTATCAAGCAAACTGCAGGTCAGTATTTTCCGCTGCAATCCAAGTGGATAGGCAAATCGGGTAAGGTTGACTGGGGCCGTGTGGGTATGGATCCGAACAAAGTTTTCTGCACTTTTAAAGATTATACTGTCAATACCTCTAATTTCAATTACACTATTGATACCGTTATTTTTACCAACACAGATTACTTTAAGCAGCCATTGCGCGGCCGTTTGATTGATAAGATGCAATCAAGCGCTGATACGATCAATATGACATACCCACGATTTGAATCGTACGACATGGGGATGACTATTAAAGACATTGCACCAAACGTTTCATACACCGGCGGTTTCTCATTACACGGTTCGAAGGTGATTGGTTATGGCACTGCTGATGACATGGCACGCCTGACCTTTTATGCACGCGACGGTAAAACTAAATTGCTTTCTGCCCGGTCGCAGTCTTTGAGCATAAGAAGAGGAGATGAGCTGGGTGCCGACAGGGCAGAGGTTTCTATCTACTTCGGTGCCGATTCGATTTATCATCCGCAGTTGAATCTTATTTATAAGATACAGAAACGTGAGATGCGCTTGTTACGCGGCGAAACCGGTATCAGCCAGGCCAAGTTCACCGACTCGTATCACAACGATGAGTTTCAGACCGATGCGATTTTCTGGAACCTGGACTCATCGGTATTGAACCTGAAGATACTTTCGGGTGTGGGTAAAAAAGCAGGTGTTTATGAATCGACCAATTACTTCAACAAAGAGTTGCTGCGCAAAACACAGGGGCTTGCCAGCTATGAGCCGCTTTCTATTCTGAAAAAAATGACAGAAAAGAATGGTTCGCGCGATATTAATGCTACCGACTTTGCCCGCACGCTTGACCCTAACATGAAAGAAGGTGAGGTTAAATCGTTGCTATACGACCTGCTGGCCAACGGCTTTATTCTTTACAATGAAGACCTCGGGGTTATAACACTCAAAGACAAAGCCATAAATTATGTGTTGGCGAAAGCGCGTAAAATAGATTACGATATTATTACCATTAAATCGGCACCGCAATCGGGTAATGATAACATTGACCTGAAGAGCAGCAACATAAACCTGAAAGGAGTGTTTGAGGTGCCTATCAGTGATACTGCTTATGTTTATTTCCGTCCGAAAGCAAACGCTATAAGCTTGCAGAAAGACCGGAATATGGAGTTTGACGGTTTGGTATTTGCGGGTAGGATGGATCTGCAGGGGGAAAAGTTCCATTTTCAATACGCACCTTTTACCATCGACCTGAATAAGGTTGATACCATGCGTATAAACATACCCGACAGTGGCAAGATAGATAAATACGGTGAGCCGGTTTTAAAGGCAATGAAATCGAAGGTAGAGGGTATTAAAGGTTTGCTGGAGATTGATGCACCTATCAATAAATCGGGCCGTACGCGTTTACCGCAGTTTCCTAAATTATACAGCCGCGAAAAATCGTATATCTATTACGATGACTCGGCAGTGGCCAAGGGTGCTTACGGGCGCAAGAATTTCTTTTTTGAGTTGGAGCCATTCAGGTTAGACAGCTTAAATAATTTCAGTCCGGATATTATCAGCTGGCAGGGCCGGTTGGTATCGGGTGGAATTTTTCCGGATATTAAAGACAGTGTGCATTTGCAGAAGGATGAATCGTTGGGCTTTAAATCTGAAACCCCGCCGGGAGGTTATGACCTGTATAAAGGCAAAGGTAAATACTATGGCAAATACGAATTGAATTACAGTGGCTTGCAGGGCGATGGACGTATTACCCACAGCACAGCCGATTTTACTACACATGATGTGCGGTTATATCCTGACTCATTGCTTGGCAGTACCGATACCTTTAGAATTGCGAAGACTTTTGAAGGTGTGAAGACCCCTACTGTAACGGGCACCATGGACAAGGTTTTCTGGCGGCCGGTGGCTGATAGTATGTATATCAGTATGAACGATAAGGACCATCCGTTTGCGATGTATGATGATACCATGACCAGCTTTAAAGGAAAACTGTTACTGACAGGCAAGGGCCTTAGAGGAAACGGAACGCTTGATTGGGACCAGGCTACTTTAACATCGAAAGATATCAGTTTACGAACGATGGCGCTGAGTGCAGATACCAGCTCGCTGAATATTAAGACTACAGGCGACCGTGTTTCGTTTAAAACGCCGAACGTAAATGCCAAAGTGGATTTTGAAACGCGTATAGGTGATTTTGTTTCGAACCAGAAGGATATACCTACCGATTTTACCTACAACCAGTATAACACTGCCATTAACCAGTTTAAATGGTTTATGGATGAAAAGATACTTGACTTTAAGGTGCCCAAAGATGGTGCCAGTGCTTACTTTAACTCAACCCGCCCCGACCAGAAAGGCCTGAGATTTTTAGGCCGCCGTGCTACATACAACCTGGTTACTTCAGTATTACGTATTGAGCAGGTGCAGGAAATTAAAGTGGCTGATGCCTTGGTATCGCCTGATAGTGGTGTGGTGGTTATTGAAGGCGAAGCAAAAATGCATCAGTTACGCAATGCGGTGATATTGGCTGATACTTTTACCAGATTCCACCGCTTTGATAGTTGCGTGGTAGACATTTACAGCAAGGAAGAATTGAAAGCCATTGGTAATTATCATTACGAAACAAAAAATATTAAAGAGACCATCAGTTTTGGTGATATAGGCACCAAAAAATCAACCGAGGGTAAGAACAGAAAAGCGCATGACCTGTGGACCCTGGTTGCTAAAACCAACATTGATGAGAAACAAGGTTTTGTGCTGTATCCTGAAGTAAGCTTTAACGGCGAGGCCAGCATATTTGCGCCTGAAAGAGTGATTACATTTAAGGGATATGCTAAATTAGGTTTTACGTACCCGGGGGTAAGCACTACGCCGTTCTTTATTAACCAGGATGTGGCCCCGCAAACGCTGGCGCTTAAATACGATGCCACGACCAAAGACAAGAACAACAATTTACTGAGCGCCGGTATACACATCAGTCCTGTGCCGGATGCGCCAGCTATTTATACTACCATGTTAACCCCTAAAAAGGACAACAAGGATATAACCTTGTTTAATACCAGCGGTATAGTTGCACAGGCACCTACCGGCGAATATATTTTTGGTAACGAAAAACGTATCAGGGATAATGTAAAAACCGGTAACATTCTTACTTACGATGATAAGAAGGGAACAGTAAAGGCTGAAGGTAAACTTGATTTGGGTGCCAAATTCGGCTTAATAAAAACTGCCGCTGCCGGTAGTATTGATGTGAAGCTGGATAGCGGTAAATACAAAATAAACATGGATCTTGCCATTGACCCGCAGATGGATAGCAAAATGCAGGACCGCTTTGAATTTTATATGGTGGGCGATGATGCCGACCAGCCAGACCTTACTTACGATAAGGAAAAACCTAAGAAAGCTATTTACAGCCTGGCCGATGAAGACGATGACAAAAAGCTGTTATCAGATTTTGAACAAACATCGCAGTTTATTAAACGGCCTAAGGCGATAAAGGAAAACCTTGTTTTTACCGATGTGAATTTTGTTTTCGATCCGGATGATGTTTCGTTGCGCTCGGTAGGTAAAATTGGTGTAGCTATGGTTGGCAAGAAGACCATCAATAAGAAACTGGAAGGCTACATTGAGATACAATACAAGGGCGGTAACGATGTGTTTACCATTTACCTGCAAACCGGAACCAAAGGCTGGATATATTTTGAATACCGCCCCGGCGCGCTGGGTATCTTATCATCTTATGATGATATTAATAATGCGCTGAAAGCACTGGCGCCGGATAAGCGTAAAATAAAGGGCAGTGGTAAGGCATTTTACACCTATACCCCGGCATCGCCATTGGCTAAGGAAGATTTTGTAAGCTATATGAAAGATAAGGCTGCAGGTATTAATCGGGTGCACCCTGCACCGCGCGAGCCTATGGAGGAAATACCGGTAAATACTGATACTTCATCTATACCTGAAAATAGTGCACCACTGCCCGGCGATACATTAAGCAAAGAGGAGCAAAAACAGCAGGATGAAATAAACGAGATCAATCAAATGAAATCGGGAGGTGGCGGTGTGCTTTCGGGCCCACCTCCGGGAAGGAAGGATAACGCAACACCACCCGCTGAGGAGCCGGCTGCACCTAAGATGGATGCTGAACAGAAAAAGGAGCAAGAACAGATCAAAGAAACAGAGCAACTGAAAAATAGTGGCGGAAGTGTATTGTCGGGCGCACCACCTGACAGAAAGGCGCCACCTGCTCAGGAGCCTGTAAAACAGGATACCGTTCCGGCGGCTGCGCCGTCAACACCGGTGCCTTCGTCAACGCCGGATAATGTGACCCCGGTTCAGCAAACAGCGCCACAAACAACTCCTGATGCGCCGAAATCTGATGCTGTAACACCTCCGGCGCAACAATCTGCACCTGCAATGACTCCGCCAACGCCGGATGCTGTGAAGAAAGATACGGTGCCCGCAGTTGCGCCAATGATAACGCCCGACATTCCTAAACAGGATACTACGGCAACACCACACTAGTTTTAAGATAGCCCTGGCAACTTGTTAATAAAGTTGCCAGGGCCTTTATTAGCGATTTATTATTTGCAGCCTTTTAAATGGTCGCTTACCCATTTCGGGCTTACAAGCTTATCGCTGTTAAAGAACTCGCCGTTCATGAAGTTGATGATGTTGGAGATCTGCACCTCATCGAGGTTGCCGGGATACATGGGTTGGTCGTAATTGATTCCATCAACCAGTATGGGGCGGTTTAAGCCGCCTTTAAGCCAGCAAGGAATAGAATCGAGATTTTTTGCAGCAAAATCAGAGTGGTTAAGCGGTGGTACTAAAGCTTTAATGCCCTCTCCGTTATCGCCATGGCATTGTGCGCAGTTGGCCTTATAACCTGCCTTGCCGGGATGATCGACAGTGCCATGCGACCAGATATCCCAAACAAATAAAATGATGATAATGAATATCGAAAACGGGGCAACGTATTGTATGATCTTTTTGGGCGTCAAAGCAATGGTATTTAGTGTTGTTTAATAACAGCGCCTGATTGAACCGGTGGCGAAAATACCGGTTATTCTTTTTCCTTCAAAAGGATATCCATATCGTCCATTAATTTCTGAACGCTGGCGTCGTCAACGCCGTTGTAATATCCCCTGATGCGGCGGTGCTTATCAACCAGGATAAAATTGCCGCTGTGTATGTGGCCCCCCGGTGCATCAGGATCTTCGGCTGCACTTACCAAAAATTTATCGGCCAGGTTGTAAATGGAATCTTTATTACCGGTAAGCAAATGCCATTGACTGCTTTCAAATCCTATCTTCCGCTCGTAATTTTTAAGGCGTGGAACGCTGTCTCTTACCGGGTCGATGGAATAGGATAAAATCACTACGTTTTTATTGGATTTGTATTTAGTGTAGACATCATCCATCTCCTTCATCATTTTGGGGCAGATGCTGGGGCAAGAGGTGAAGAAGAAATCTGCTACAAATATTTTTCCCTGAATGGTGGTTGAATCTACCTGATGGCCGTCCTGGTCGGTAAATTGAAAAGTAGGGAGTACATAATCAATACTATCGGTAGTGGTTTTGCCGTCTTTAGTAACTTCAGCAACGGTTTTGGGTCCATAGACCCTTAATCTGTTTTCATTGCACGAAGCAAGGGCAAGGCAGCATAATGCTGTTAACGACAGGTAAAAGCGCATAAAGGAAACTTTGTGTTTTAAGCTGTTGGCAATGGGCAGCCGTCAACAAATAACCGGTTATTCAAACGTGGGGCTAAAGTATTTCTCTTTTAGCCAGTTTGCAACTTCATCAGAAATTGGTTTGTCTAAAAAATCCAGTATCTCGGGATAAGAACCCGCTTTTTCGCGGTCGCCCCGGTAATCAGAAGAGGTAAGGAAATAGATTTTTGGTTTAATACTGAAAGGTTGAGGCAGGGTCCTGAATTCATCTAAAAAATCCCAGCCGGTTTTAACGGGCATATTCAGGTCGAGTAAAATAAGGGTCGGATATTCTTCCTCCTGCTTTTCGTCTACCACTTTTTTCAGGGCATCCATAGCCTCATCTACCAGTCTGAATTGCCTGAAATTAGACAAGCCGGTATCCTCAAGCATAATACGGGTTAGGTAGTTATTAGCTTTGTCGTCGTCAATAATATAAATCACCGGCTCTGCCACACGTAACTTTTTAGCAGTAACTGCTCCTGTAGCAATCACGCATGCTCATCAAAATATTATCCAGTTCGGACATGAACACTTTGCAAAGCATCGGGAAATGGTGGGGCTGCTTCAGAAAGCCTATGTCTTAATTAACTCCAATATACTGTATAAAACGTAAAATACATAGCAAAGGTTTCCTTAAACGCTAACTTATTGGTGCTGCACAAGTTGTAATTTGTTTGCCGGGTAGAAAGTGGGCTGAGCCGGAACAAAAAGGCCTTAAAAAGGGTTTAAACGGCTGGTTTGTGAGTTGCGAATCAATTAAGTTTGCACCATGTCTGAAACAAAAACTGTTCAAACGCGCGTTTTGAAGCCTGAATGGCTGAAAATAAAATTACCCTCGGGAAAGGAATTCAGCGAGGTAAAACAAAATGTTGAGCAGCATAAACTGCATACTATCTGCGAAAGTGGGAAATGCCCCAACCAAACGGAGTGCTGGGGAGCTAAAACGGCTACCCTGATGATATTGGGCAATGTATGCACCCGGTCGTGCATGTTTTGCAGCGTGGATACCGGGAACCCTGAGGTTGTAGATATTACTGAGCCGCTGCGTGTGGCTGAGTCTATTAAATTAATGGGTCTTAAACATGTGGTCATTACATCGGTTGACCGGGATGACCTGATAGACGGCGGCTCGAAGATATGGGCAGCTACCATCCGGGCCGTTCGCCGCCATGCCCCGGGTGTTACGATGGAAACACTTATACCCGACTTTAAGGGCAACGCAGAGAATATACAGCGGGTGATAGATGTGAAGCCTGAAGTTGTTTCGCATAACCTTGAAACGGTAAAAAGACTGACCCGAGAAGTGCGCATACAGGCTAAATATGAACGGAGCCTGGAGGTTTTGCTGATGCTTAAAGAAGGCGGTATAACCAGAACCAAATCGGGCATTATGCTTGGCCTGGGCGAAAGTGAAGAGGAGCTTTTTGAAGCGATGGATGACCTAAGGGCCGCAAAAGTTGATATACTTACTTTAGGCCAGTATCTGCAACCTACACGCAAGCATTTACCTGTTGCAAAATATGTTACCCCTGAAGAGTTTGCCCGATACAAGCAAGTGGCACTCGATAAGGGTTTCAGGTATGTTGAAAGCGGACCTATGGTGCGCAGCAGCTATCATGCCGAGAAGCATTTGTTTTGATTGTAAGGAATAATTGTTGCGGAATGATTCCTGTAAAAAATATGAGTGGCATTGGTCAGGTGCATCTTCTATTTTGTATTTGCGGCTAACTTTGCCGCAAGACAAAGCGGAAGATGGCCCAGCCTTTTTTCTGAAATTTATTGTTGGGAAGGGCTTTGCAATAAAAGCGTTTTTATTCTTAAAACAAACTAAGCAGTCTTTTCAACGCTCCAGGCCTCGGGCTTACCGTTAAACAGTTTTTTTACTTGCTGCCAGGTGGATTGGAATAATTCTGATTGCCGGTATTTTTCAAGCGCAGCTTCGTTTTGCCATTTGCTGTATGTAAAAAATATATGGGGTTGATGGATGTCGCGCAGCAGATCAACGCCGCCGCAGCCTTCAAAATTGCCTATCAATTCTTTGCGGGCCTCAAAGGCGGCCATAAAATCAGTGACCTTGTCGGGTTGAAAACTCATTTTTACAATTCGTATAAGCATGGCGCGAATATAAGTGTAGTATGCAGGTATGTTTACTGCGGGTTGCTGAAAATCTCGTCAATACAAATGCCTTCCCAGCAATCGGGGGCTTTAAGCTGCATTATTTTTGCCAAAGTTGCTGTGGTATCATAATTGCGTGGTGTGCCTTTAAGCTTATAACCTTTTTTAATGCCGGGGCCTTTTATGATATAAGGCACGTTTACTTCGGCAGGTGTATTGCCGCCATGGCCATGGCCAACGCCTCCGTGGTCGGAGATGATCATGATGATAGTGCTGTTTTCAAGGCCGGCATCTTTTACCGCCTGTAATATACGGCCAATAGCTTTATCGGCCTTGCTGATAGCGGCATAATACTGAGGTGTGCCATGGCCGTATTTATGGCCCGTTTCATCAACCTCGGTAAAGTGAACGAACAGCAGATCGGGTTTGAATAATTTAACCGAGGTTGCTGCGCGGCGCGAAGTAAAGCCGGTGTAAAAAGTGCGGTCTTTTATATTGCATACACCCGGTTCAACCAGGCGCACAAAACTCCACCAGGCAGCGTAGCAAATAATGGTTGATTTAGGCCTTTGTTGGCGCAGCACCCTGAAAATAGTGGGGAACATTTGCCCTTTTTTGCCGTGGCAATAAACTGAATCTTTAATTTGACGGGGTTGCCATTTATTGCTCCATACACCATGGGCCCGGGGTGGTGCACCATCAATAATGCTTGACCAGTTTGGGCTGCTTACAGTAGGCATTTGCGCCTTACATTCAAACGTTGAACTTCCCTGCGCCATCAGCGAATCGAGATTAGGGACCTGCGCATGCAACATGCCATCGGGCGACATGCCATCGACCCCGATAACAATAACATGTTTGATGGGATTGTTTTGTGCATGCAGTAAGGAGGCCAACAGAAAAAGTGCGAGGGTGAGTGTTTTTTTCATAGTTGGCCAAAGGTAAAAATGTGATTCTGATTTTTAGCCGGCGTTTACAGAATAGTTCCCTCAAAAAAGTGTTTACTTCGTACCAATGGGTTACAAATCGTCCATAGCAAAAATTGCTGCAGATTTTATTGCGCCTGCTATTTACAGCGAGCAGAAAAATGCAGTTGCTGTTCAGCAGGGTTTAATGCATGGTTTTTTAGCGCAGGCCGGCAAAACCGATTTTGGCAAGGCGCATCATTTTCGGGATATAAAAAGCTATGCAGATTTTAAGGCTGCAATCTCTATCCGCGATTATGAGGAGATTAAAGGCTACATTGAATTGATTGCCGATGGGAAGGAACATGTGCTTTGGCCGGGCAGGCCTTTGTATTTCTGCAAATCGAGCGGCACCACCAGCGGCACTAAATATATACCTGTAAATAAGCTGCAGATAGATGAGATGATCAGGGCTGCGCGTAACTCGCTGATGATGTATGTAGCGGAGACCGGCAGGGCAGAATTTTTTGACAGAAAAATGATATTTCTGCAAGGCTCGCCGATGCTTGACAGGCATGGCGCTATTGCTGCAGGGCGCTTGAGCGGTATTGTATATCACCACGTTCCGTTTTATGTAAATGCCAACCGCATGCCCGGTTACCAAACCAATTGTATTGAAGACTGGGAACAGAAAGTAAATGCCATTGCACAGGAGACCGTGCGCGAACGCATGAGCCTGATAAGTGGCATACCGCCCTGGGTAGTGATGTATTTTGAACGGCTGCTTGAACTGAGCGGCAAGCAGTATGTAAAAGATATTTTTCCGGATTTTAAAGTGTTTGCTTATGGCGGCGTAAACTATGAACCATACCGGGCACGTATTGAACAATTAATAGGTTTTAAGATCGATTCGGTTGAGACCTACCCTGCCAGTGAGGGTTTTATTGCCTACCAGGATTCGCAAAAAACACCGGGGCTTTTGCTGAATGTGAACGGAGGGATATTTTACGAGTTTGTAAAAGCTGATGAGATTTTTGAAGCCAACCCTAAACGTATTATGCTTGATGAGGTTGAAACCGGTGTTAACTATGCCCTGATATTGAATAACAATGCCGGCCTTTGGGGATATAACCTGGGAGACACGGTTAAGTTTATTTCGAAAGACCCATACCGCATTTTGGTTACAGGCCGGGTAAAACATTTTATATCGGCATTTGGCGAGCATGTGATAGGTGAGGAGGTGGAGCAGGCCATGATGCAGGCTTGCGCACAATTAAATATTACCATTACTGAGTTTACAGTGGCGCCGCAGGTGAGCCCGGAAGGAGAGTTGCCATACCATGAGTGGTTTATTGAATTCAGCCGGCCGGTGGAAGACACCTTAGCGCTGGCAGTAAGCCTGGATACTACGCTTCAACAAAAAAATTCATACTACTCAGACCTGCGCCGGGGTAATATTTTACAGCCGCTTAAAATAAGGCGCTTAAAGCCCAATACCTTTGTTAACTACATGCGCAGCCAGGGTAAACTTGGCGGGCAAAACAAGGTGCCCAGGTTAACTAATAACAGGCAAATAGCGGATAGTTTGGGCCCATATGTGCTGCCTGATTGACCCAAATGACAATCTTATTCTGCCCGGTCGGTTTTTATTGGAAAGTATTGCATAAATGTCATCTGGTTTTATCAACAGGGCCGTTCCCTGCCTTGTAAGGGGAATCTGGAAAAAAATGATTAAAATTACGGTTCTGTTTTGCAAAGTTACCTATTGAAAGTTTAGCCCCCTATTTTTCGGGATGTGATTATAAAATGCAGTAATGGGAATTACCCGTCTGCTTTAATCGAAATGAACTAAAAAATGAAGAACTACTACGTCCTTTTCCTGTTATCGTTGTTTTTTTTGTCGGTAAATGCGCAGGTGCCGCAGGCCATCAATTACCAGGCTATTGCGCGCGATGCCTCGGGCAACCCGCTTGTTAACAGAACGATATCAGTAAGATTTACTATTGAAACAAGTTTTAATCCGGGTACACCTGAATACCAGGAAACCCACCAGGCTACTACCAACCAGTTTGGTTTGTTTACGGTTAAGGTAGGCCAGGGCACAGTAGTGTCGGGGATATTTACAGGTATTAGCTGGGCTGCAGGCGATAAATATTTATTGGTTGAGCTGGACCCTAACGGTGGAACGAATTATCTGAACATGGGTATTTCGCAATTGGTAAGTGTGCCTTATGCTTTATATGCTGAAACATCGGGTGGTGCTTCATCTCCCGGCCCGGCGGGCCCAACAGGTGCCACCGGAAGCCAGGGCGCTGCAGGCGCAACTGGTGTGGGTATTACCAACATTGTATCGAACCCGAACGGAACACTTACCATTACATTAAGCAATGCTGCTACTTACACCACGGGTTCACTTTTAGGACCCACAGGTGCAACCGGTGCAAGAGGTGCAACGGGTTCTGCAGGTATTACAGGTGCAACAGGCGCAAATGGTAACCCTGGCGCGCCGGGTGCGGCAGGTAGTACGGGTGCAGCCGGCCCATCTGGTTCGGCGGGTTTGCCAGGCAGCACAGGTGCACAGGGTGTAACCGGTGCAACAGGTATTACAGGTGCACCGGGAGCCACGGGTGCAACCGGGGTAATTGGTTTACAAGGTGCAACAGGTATACAAGGTAATATAGGAGCAACGGGTGCCACAGGCGCTGCAGGCGTAACCGGCGCAACCGGTGTAGGGTTGCCCGGAGTAACCGGTGCCACCGGTGCAGGAGGCGGAGCCACCGGGCCGGCCGGTGCAACGGGCGCAAATGGAATTACAGGCCCCACCGGAGCTGGCGCCACAGGTGCAACAGGTAGTGCAGGGCCGATAGGGCCTACAGGCCCAACGGGTGCTGCAGGTGCGCCGGGTATAACAGGCGCAACAGGAATTGGGGTTGCGGGACCAACAGGGGTTGGAACAACAGGCGCCACAGGCGCAGCAGGTGCCCCGGGTGTTACAGGCCCAACAGGTAGTGCAGGAGCGCCGGGAGTGACCGGCGTTGGT
>Ga0316217_10004549_pt1 | contig 14887 bp, 12 predicted proteins | sample 1anoAmetaG_FD_203633 | JGI IMG/M metagenome (GOLD analysis project Ga0316217, IMG submission 203633) | Freshwater microbial communities from Trout Bog Lake, Wisconsin, USA - 1anoA | ecosystem: Environmental > Aquatic > Freshwater > Lake > Hypolimnion/Profundal zone | place: USA: Wisconsin... | reverse complement strand
GGCCTGGTGCTGCTCACGCTCCGGATCGGCATCCGGGAAAGCCCCATGTTCAAGACCCTGGCCCACGACAATGTCTCCCGGGGCAATTTCTTCCGGCTGTTCGCCAGCGCCGAGCGCGCCGGCCGCTACCTGCGCTGCATCCTGATCGGCCTGCCCACCTGGTTCACGGTGGGCATCCTCATCAACTTCTCCCCCGAGTTCGGCCCCAGGCTGGGCGTGACCGGGAAGCTGGTGGCCGGGACCGCGCTGGCCTTCACCTACTCCGGCATCACCCTGGGCAGCTTCGCCTCGGGCTTCCTGAGCCAGATCCTGGCCAGCCGCAAGAAAGTGGTCGGGCTGTTCATTTCCGCCACCCTGCTCGGCGTCATCGTCCTGCTCACCCTGCGCGGCCTCACCCCGATGATGTTCTACCTGATGGCGCTCTACCTGGGTATCGCCACCGGCTACTGGGCGGTGTTCGTGACCATCGCCGCCGAGCAGTTCGGCACCAACCTCCGCTCCACCGCCGCCACCACCGTGCCCAACTTCGTGCGCGGCGCGGTGCCGCTGATCACCGGCAGCTTCGTCATGCTGAAGGGCCACGCGGGCTACGTGGGCGCCGCCGCGGTGGTGGGGGCGGTCTGCTTCGCCCTGGCCCTGGTCTCCCTGGTGGGACTGCGGGAGACCCACGGGCTGGACATGGATTTCCTTGAGTAGCTTGGGTAGCGCGGGAGGGCGGCGATGGGCTTTTTCGATTTCCTGAACCAGAAGGCCGGGAACGAGGGCCCGGCCCCGGCCCAGCCGGAGGCCGCCCCCAGCACCCAGATCATCCAGGCGCTGCTGCGGCTGCCCAGGGCGGAGCGGAACGAAGCCTGGTCCCGGCAGTTCCTGGCCCACGTGGGGGAGGCCTCGTTCTTCACCCGCGACCCCGAGGTGGTCATCGCCGACCGCCTGCCCTACTTCGCCCTGCACACCGCCCCGGGCCCGCGGGCCTACCCCTCGCACGTCCTGCACCACCTCAAGGACGACCTGCTGCTGGACCAGGGGCTGGGCGCGGTGATCAACCCCGCCGGCCAGGACGCCGACTGGGCCTTCAGCTACGGCGACATCCTGCAGTATCACCTGCACGGGGCCTTCTATCCGTCCCGGGACTCCGGCGCCTGCGAGCTCGGCCCCCAGGCCCGGCTGCCCCAGGCGGCCCGGAAGGTGATCCGGGCCTTCCTGCAGAGCCTGGGCGCCCAGGCCCCGGGGGTGAAGTTCGCCGCCCGGGACCAGGCCGGCCCGGGCAGCCTGGAGCTGGTGTTCAGCTTCGCCCCCCAGGATTTCAACAGCCTGGACGACTTCCATTTCGCCATGAGCAGCCTGGCCTGGTTCCTGCCCCGCAACTACTCCTACACCATGGCGGGCGGGCTGGCGGGGCAGGATGACGGGTTCGAGGCGCTCTGAGCGGGCGCGGGCGGGCGCTGCGACCATGATCGGCCGGGACGGCACCCTGCTCTTCCTCACCCGGGCCGCCCGGATGTTCTCCTACGGCTTCCTCTCGGTGGTGCTGGTGCTCTACCTGGCGGCGCTGGGCTTCGGCACGGCCAAGGTCGGGCTGCTGCTCAGCCTCACCCTGGTGGGCGACACGGCCGTCTCCCTGTGGATCACCACCCACGCCGACCGCATCGGCCGCCGGACCATGCTCGTGGCCGGGGCGGCGCTCATGACCGCGGCCGGCATCCCGTTCGCCCTGAGCGGGGACTTCACGGTGCTCCTGGTGGCGGCGACCCTGGGCGTCATCAGCCCTTCGGGCAACGAGGTGGGGCCGTTCCTGGCCATCGAGCAGGCCGCCCTGTCCCAGATCCTGCCGGACGACCGGCGCACCGCGGTTTTCGCCTGGTACAACCTCACCGGCTCCTTCGCCACCGCCTGCGGCGCCCTGGCCGGCGGCTGGACCGCCCAGCTCCTGCAGCAGGGCGGCATGGCGCCGGTGGCCAGCTACCGGGTGCTGGTGTACGCCTATGCGGCCGCCGGGCTGGTCCTGGCCACTCTGTTCTGGAAGGTGTCGGGCGCCGTGGAGGCGCCCCCCGCCGCGGCCCCCGCGGGGCGGCTGGGGCTGCACCGGTCCCGCAACACCGTCATCAAGCTGTCCGCGCTGTTCTCCCTGGACGCCTTCGCCGGCGGCTTCGTCATCCAGAGCATCGTCGCCTACTGGTTCCACGTCCGCTTCGGCGCCGCCCCGGGCCTGCTGGGCTCGATCTTCTTCGCCGCCAACATCCTGGCCGGGTTCTCGGCGCTCTACGCGGTCAAGCTGGCCGGGCGGATCGGCCTGATCAACACCATGGTGCTCACCCACATCCCGTCCAACGTGCTGCTGATCCTGGTGCCGCTCATGCCCAACCTGCCGCTGGCCATCACGGTCCTGCTGCTGCGCTTCAGCATCTCCCAGATGGACGTGCCCACCCGGCAGTCCTACACCATGGCCGTGGTGAGCCCGGACGAGCGCTCCGCCGCCGCCGGCGTCACCGGCATCGCCCGCACCACCGGCGCCTCGGCGGCTCCGGTCCTGGCCGGCCATCTCATGGCCATCCCGGCCCTGGCCAGCGCGCCGTTCCTCATCGCCGGCGGGCTCAAGATCGTCTATGACTTCCTGCTCTACCGGAGCTTTCGAAGATCCGGGGAGCGCTCAGGGAGTTGATTTTTGGAGTAAAAAGAATTAATTTCCGCACATGGAGGCCTCCATGGTGATGGGACGCCCGCGAGCATTCGATGGACCGACAACCAAGGTCTCCGTGGTGGTGCCCGCCGAAACGGCACGTCTCCTGCGAATCATGGCCGCAGGGCCCTTGCCGAGGGTGACTTCGTGAGCCATGAGGAGGCCGGGCGCCGCCTGAAGGCACGACCCGTTCCGGGTGATTTACCAACAACGTGAAACTCTGGTTGAAATTCTGGCAGTGGTACGGGCAAAACAAGATTCAGACTTCGCTGAGATCCTGGTCCGCGCACAAAATTGGCGCAACGATGGCCGGCATCCTTGAACATCCGGTTATCGTAATCCCGGCCATCCCCGGCTTGACGTCACAGCGGGAAAATCCGGCCTCCTTCACCATGATTCTCGCCTCGGCCGGCGTATAGGCGGCCGCGATGGAGGTGAACAGTCCAGGACGCATCGATTTCGGTCTGGCCAGGAACCAGAGGCACCCTTTCACCAGGAGCGGCATGTCCCGTCTGAAATCCATGATCAACAGCTTCCCGCCTGGTTTCAGGACGCGCGCTATTTCGAGAAGCACCGCTTTGGGTTCATGCCATTCGTGCAACGACCCGGCCGTGAATACCGCGTCGAACAATCCAGGCCCGAACGGCAGGTCCACGCCATCGCCGTGGTGGTATTCGGCCCGCCCTTCCAGACCATAGGCGGCCGCGTTCCGGCGCGCCAGCGCGATCATGTCCGCGCTGATATCAACCCCTTTCAGGGTCGTGCCCCGGGTAAGCCTCAACCACTCCAGACCGAGATAGCCCGGGCCTGGCCCGATCTCCAGCGCGAGGCCCCGGGTGATGCCGCTGGTGATGATGTCCCCGGTCTCAAGCCAGCCCTTGTCCCGGAGCCTCCTCTGCATCTCGTCATACTGGCCGACGATGGCCGCACCCTGGATTCCCTGCTCGGTTTCCGGAACGCGTGGTCGCGTCATGGCGCCTTCTCCCAGACCCCACCAGTCTGGCGTAAAGCGATTCCGGCGGGCTGGACAAAAAATCGCCCCGGAACCTGCCGGGCGCTCCGCTCATTGATGAGATCAACCCCCGGTCCAACGCGGACCGGCCATCTCATGAGGGACCGCCATGCCGCTCCGCCTGCCCGTCATCCCGGCCATCCTGGCTGCCTGCTGCGCAGCCTTCCCGGCCCTCGCCGGCACCAGCGTCACCATTGCCAACCTCTCCGGCCAGGATCTCCTCATCGCCCGGGCCGCCGGCTCGGGGGACCGGCCGATCCTGGTCACGGCCCAGGGCGATGCGCCGTCGGCGGCCCCCCGCCGGCTCTGCCCGCCCAAGTACCGCAACCCGCTGGAGCAGGCCCTGCCGCAGGAGCCGGCCGGGGAAGCCCCGACGGCCGGCCCCGCGGACCCGCCGCCCCACCAGGTGCTGCTGCGCAAGGGCGATGTGGCAACGCTCAGCGGCGACGGCCAGGGCGGGGACCTGGAGGCCCAGCTGGTGCTCTACCGCGTGGACAGCGAGGCCGGGATCATCTTCAACGGCCTGGTGATCTTCTCCCTGGTGCACAAGCCGGGCCCGGATTCCACCCCCGAGCCCGAGGCCACCCTGGCGCTGCCGGGCGGCCCCACCCCGCGGCTGCGCACCATCAGCTGCAACCGCGGCCTGACCCTGGTCTCACCCTGCGAACTGTCGGTGGGCGCCCCGGCGCCCGGCAAGCCGCTGGCGGAGCGCAAGGACCTCCCGGATCAGCCGTTGCCCTGAGTCTCCAGCTTGGCCCAGGAATCCTTGAGCCCCACGGTCCGGTTGAACACCGGCGCACCGGGCCGGGAATCCAGGTCGGCCACGAAATAGCCCAGCCGCTCGAACTGGAACCGCTCGGAGGCCTTGGCCCCGGCCAGCGCCGGCTCCAGCCAGGCGCCGGACAGCACTTCGCAGCTGCCGGGGTTGATGCCGCCGCGCCAGTCGCTGCCTTCGGGCACGTCCATGGGATCCTTGGCGGTGAACAGCCGGTCGTAGAGCCGCACCTCGGCCTGCACCGCGTGGGCGGCGGAAACCCAGTGCAGGGTGCCCTTGACCTTGCGCCCGTCGGGGGCGTCGCCGCCCAGGGAGGCCGGATCCCAGGTGCAGCGCAGCTCCACCGGTTCGCCGGCTGCGTCCTTGATCACCTGGGTGCAGCGCACCAGGCAGGCGTTCTTCAGCCGCACTTCGGCGCCCGGGGCGAGCCGGAACCACTTCTTGGGCGGGACCTCCTGGAAGTCCTCGCGCTCGATGAAGAGCTCGCGGCTGAACGGCACCTTGCGCCGGCCCAGGGCGGCGTCCTCGGGGTGGTTGGCCACGTCCAGCCAGTGCACCTCGCCCTCGGCCAGGTTCTCGATCACCAGCTTCAGCGGCCGCAGCACCGCCATGGCCCGCCTGGCCTTGGCCGCCAGGTCCTCGCGCACGCAGTGCTCCAGAAGGCCCACGTCCGCCACCATGTCCCGCTTGGCCACGCCCACCTTGTCGGCGAAAGCCCGGATGCTCTCGGGGGTGTAGCCCCGCCGGCGCAGCCCGGTGATCGTCGGCATCCGGGGATCGTCCCAGCCCTGGACATGGCCTTCCTTCACCAGTTCCAGCAGCCGGCGCTTGCTCATGACGGTGTAGGTGAGGTTGAGCCGGGCGAACTCGATCTGCCGGGGCAGCGGCCGCTGGAAGAACCTGCCGTCGGTGTCCTGCTCCAGGAACCAGTCGTAGAGCGGCCGGTGGTCCTCGAACTCCAGGGTGCAGATGGAGTGGGTGACCCGCTCGATGGCGTCGGAGACGCCGTGGGCGTAGTCGTACATCGGATAGATCGGCCAGGCGTGGCCGGTGCGGTGGTGGTGCACCCGGCGGATCCGGTACATCAGCGGGTCGCGCATATTCATGTTGGGGCTCTGCATGTCGATCTTCGCCCGCAGCACCCGGGCGCCGTCCTCGAACGCCCCGGCGCGCATGGCCCGGAACAGCTGGAGGTTCTCCTCCACGCCGCGGTCGCGGTACGGGCTGTTGCGCCCGGCCTTGAAGAAGTTGCCCCGGTAGTCCCGGATCGCCTCGTCGTCCAGGTCGCAGACGTAGGCCCGGCCGGTCTGCACCAGGTGCTCGGCGTAGTCGTAGAGGAACTGGAAGTAGTCGGAGGCGTAGTGCTCGCCGGCCCAGTCGAAGCCCAGCCAGCGCACGTCGTCCCGGATGGAATCCACGTACTCCACTTCCTCCTTGGTGGGGTTGGTGTCGTCGAACCGCAGGTTGGTGGAGCCGCCGTACTTCCGGGCCAGGCCGAAATTGATGCAGATGGACTTGGCGTGGCCGATGTGCAGATAGCCGTTGGGCTCGGGCGGAAAGCGGGTGCAGATCCGGCCGCCGTGCTTGCCGTCGGCCAGGTCGGCTTCCATGATCTCCTCGATGAAATTGAGGCTTCGGCTTTCGGGGGCTGGAGTGTCGGTGGTCATGGCGGCTTTCATCAGGCTAGAGCCAAGGTTGCAGGCGGGTGGCGACGGCTTCGGGGCCCAGCAGGGCCAGGGTGTCGAAGATCGGCGGGCTGATGGTGCGGCCGGTGAAGGCGACCCGCAGGGCCTGGGCCAGATCCTTGAGCTTGAAGCCGTGGTCCGCCAGGATCCGGTCGAAGGCGGCCTTGAGGCCGTCGTGGCTGTAGTCGGTGAGGCCGCACACCTCGCGCAAGGCGGGTTTCACCGCCGGGGTCATGAACTTCGCCACCGCCGCCGGGTCGAACTCGACGGGCGGCACGAACAGGAAGTCCAGGGTGTCGGCGATCTCCTTGAGGGTGGCCCGGTTCTTGTTGCAGCCGATGGCCAGGGCCTTCCAGTCGTCGGACTTGGCCAGCCAGGCCGCCTCCTGGCCGCGCATGCGGTACTGCCAGCGCAGGTGCGGCTCGATCTCCCGCCAGTCCAGCCGCTGGATCAGCTTCTGGTTGACCCAGGTGAGCTTGTCCAGGTCGAACACCGCCGCGCTCTTCTGGATATCGGCCAGGTCGAACATCTCGATCATCTGCTGGTCGGTGAGCAGTTCCTCCTCAGCGCTCTCCGCGGCCTTGCCGTCCAGCCGGGGGGTCCAGCTGAGCCGGGCCAGGGTCAGCCGCACCGCCGCGGGCAGGAAGCCCAGGTCGCGGAACTCGGTGATGCTGGCGGCGCCGTGGCGCTTGGACAATTTCTGCTTGTCCTTGCCCAGGATCATGGGCACGTGGGCGAAGGCCGGCAGCTCGTAGCCCAGGGCCCGGTAGAGCGCGATCTGCTTGGGGGTGTTGGCCACGTGGTCGTCGCCGCGCACCACGTGGGTAACCCCCATGTCGGTGTCGTCCACCACCACGCAGAAGTTGTAGGTGGGCGTGCCGTCCATGCGGGCGATGATCCAGTCGTCCAGGTTGTCCGCCGGCACCCGGATCGGGCCCTTGACCAGATCGTCCAGCACGATCTCCCCTTCGCGGGGCATGCACAGGCGGATGGTGGCCGGTTCCGAGTCGTCGTAGTGGTGGTCCCGGCAGCGGCCGTCATAGAGGAAAGGATGGCCCTGGGCCTCCGCCTCCCTGCGCCGCTCGTCCAGTTCCTCACGGGTGCAGCGGCAGCGGTAGGCCAGGCCCCGGTCCAGCAGTTCCTGGATCTTCGAGCGGTAGAGGTCCATGCGCAGCATCTGCCGGTACGGCCCGTGGGGGCCGCGGAAGGTGCTGGGATCGCCGGCCACCGGGCCCTCGTCCCAGTCCAGCCCCACCCATTCCATCCCTTCCTCGATGATCCGGATGTTGTCGTCGGTGGACCGGCCCAGGTCGGTGTCCTCGATCCGCAGGATGAAGGTGCCGCCGTGCTTGCGGGCCAGCAGCCAGCAGAACAGCGCCGTCCGGACGCCTCCGATGTGAAGCATCCCCGTGGGACTGGGCGCGAACCGGGTGACAACGAGCTGGGACATCAAGACCTCGGGAACAAATCCTTTCCTAGTGTGCCCGATGTCACCTATTTGAGGTAAAGCTTCAATCGGATCTCCACCGGAGAATCGCCGCTGAACAGGCTCCGGTCCAGCACCACCGGCACTTCCACCACGCTGCTGGGGCGCGCCGGGCCTGGCCCGCCGGCCTCGGTCACCGGCAGTTCCTCGATTTCCTCAAGCATCTCCCCGGCGCCCAGGTCCTCCACCTCCAGCGGCCCGGTCCCGGTGGCCCGCACCGAGTCCACCACGTCGAACGGGCTGCCGGTTACGGCCGGAGCCCGCTTCGGCGACCGGCCGAACAGCTCAGAGGGGGGCGGTTCCACCTCGGACCCGCCGCCGTACTTCTCGGCCAGGTGCCGGAGCACCAGCAGGGCCACGCCCCGGAGGGTCTCCCGGACCCCGGTGCCCCGGGTGGCGCAGGCCTCGAAGGTGGGGGCGCCGAACCGGTTGATTTCCCGGTCCAGGGTGGCCACCGGCAGGGCGTTGGGGATGTCGCGCTTGTTGAACTGGATGACGTGGGGCAGTTTTTCCAGCTCAGCCCCCTGCTCCCGCAGGTTCTCGATGAGGTTCTGGAAGCTCTCCCGGTTGCCGTCCAGGGCCTGGGCCTGGGAGTCGGCCACGAACACCACGGCGTCCGCGCCCCGCAGCACCAGCTTGCGGGTGGCGTCGTAGAACACCTGGCCGGGCACGGTGTACAGCTGGATCCGGGTCTTCATGCCGCGGATGGTTCCCAGTTCGATGGGCAGGAAATCGAAGAACAGGGTCCGGTCGGTCTGGGTGGCCAGGGACAGCATCTTGCCGCGGCCATCGTGGGGCAGCGAATCGTAGATGGTCAGCAGGTTGGTGGTCTTCCCGCAGAGGCCGGGCCCATAATAGACGATTTTTGCGGTCAGCTCTTTGGTCGCCGCATTGAAGAGAACCATGTTGCCTCCACCTGGGAGCGTGCAAGCCAGATTGAATGAGAAGATGGGCCCAGGTCAAGATTTGCCTTGCAGGTACCGGATCATTAGACTTCACTTCATTACCAGCGGATAGAAAGGATTCCATGGCCAGGCTGCTCGTTCAGGAGAGTAACGGAGCGCGGGAATTCGAGCTGGTGGATCTCGAGGTGGCTATCGGGCGTGAACTGGATAATACCCTGCGTTTGTCCGATCCGAGCATTTCCCGTCACCACGCCGTCATCCGCCAGGTTCCGGCCGGCTATGAGATCCATGACCTGGAGAGCAGCAACGGGGTGTTCCTGAACGGCGCCCGGGTGCCGTCCGCCCTGCTCCAGGACGGCGACCGGGTCCTCCTGGGCCAGATGCAGCTGACCTTCCTGGATCCCCGGCCGGCCGGCGGTCCCCAGGGCACCGTGCGGATGGCCCCCGGGGCCATGGCCCGGTTCCGGGACGCCATGGCCGCCGCCCCGGCCGCGGCCGCGGACCGCCCGGCCCGGCCCACCGTCTCGGCCAGGCCGCCCGGCTTCATCGATCCCTTCCTGCCGGCCATCCCGGACCCGGCCGTGCCGCTCAAGGATCCGGACGGAAACCCGGTCCGGGGCGATTTCTTCACCCGGCTCCAGGCCGGACTGATCGACTACTCGCCCATGCTGTTCCTGGCCCTCATCGGCTGGGGCATCGCCCTGGGCGCCCCGTTCGGCTACGGCGCCCTGGCCGCCATCGCCGGCTGGACCCTGGCCCTCCTGCAGTGGATCCTGCTGCTGGCCTACCTGGTGCTCATGCCCCTGTGCTGGATCCATTTCGGCGCCACCCCGGGCAAGAAGGCCATGCGGCTCCGGGTGGTCCCCGAGCGCGACCCCGGCGGCCGGATCGACCTCTCCGCCGCCATCTCCCGGCTGCTGGGCTATCTGGTGATGGCCATCATCAGCTGGCTGGTCATGGCCCTGCTGAAGCTGGCCCTGCCCGGACCGGGGCCCTCCACCGCGGGCGAACTGGCCTATGCGCTCGCGGTCCTGGCCGCGGGCATCCTGCCCTACCTCATGATCCTTGGCCGGCAGCGCAAGGGCCTGGAAGACTGGTTCTCCCGGTCCATGGTCATCAAGGTGGACCGTTGACATATCCCCCCGGTTCGCCGGTGAATGCTCCATAATGGCCTGTGTCAATGACATCGTCAGAGCTTCAATTTTCGTTTCAGGAGGACCATCCATGCCTGCGCTCAAGAATGTTCTGGCCATCATCCTGGGGGGCGGACGCGGCGCCCGCCTCTACCCGCTCACCAAGATGCGCTCCAAGCCGGCCGTGCCCATCGCCGGAAAGTACCGCCTCATCGACATCCCCCTGAGCAACTGCATCAACTCCGGCATCTACCGCATCCACGTGCTGACCCAGTTCAATTCGGTCTCGCTGCACCGGCACATCGCCAACAGCTTCCAGTTCGACGCCTTCCACACCGGCTGGGTGCAGGTGCTGGCCGCCGAGCAGACCATGACCAGCGAGGCCTGGTACCAGGGCACCGCCGACGCCGTGCGCAAGCAGCTGCACGAGATCCAGAGCGCGGGAGCCGACTACGTGCTGATCCTGGCCGGCGACCATCTCTACCAGATGGACTACGCCCCCATGGTGGAGTTCCACCTGGCCAAGGGGGCCGACATCACCATCGCCGCCCAGCCGGTGGCGGTGGAGGACGCCACCCGGTTCGGCCTGCTGCAGCGCGGGTCCGACGGCCGGATCCTGGATTTCCAGGAGAAGCCGAAGGATCCCGAGGTGCAGAAGCGCATGGTCAGCCGGGACGATCCCAAGCGGCCTTACTTGGGTTCCATGGGCATCTACCTGTTCAAGACCCAGGTGCTGGTGGACCTGCTCACCCAGCACCCCGACTTCGACGATTTCGGCCACCACGTGATCCCCGACAGCATCGGCAAGCTTGCGGTCTACGGCTTCGACTTCGACGGCTACTGGCAGGACATCGGGACCATCCGCTCGTTCTACGACACCAACCTCGAGCTGACCATGCCCAACGCGCCGTTCAACATGTACGACGCGTTCCACCCCATCTACACCCACTCCCGCTTCCTGCCCGGCTCCATCGTCGAGGACAGCAAGCTCACCGACGTGCTCCTGACCGAAGGCTGCGTGATCCACAAGGCCGAGATCAACCACTCGATCATCGGCCTGCGCAGCCAGATCGGCGCCGGCACCCGGATCAAGGACAGCATCCTGATGGGCGCGGACTACTACCAGCGCAAGCAGGGCTGCATCCCGCTGGGCGTGGGCGCCAACTGCCACATCGAAGGCGCGATCATCGACAAGAACGTATGCATCTCCGATGACGTGGTCATCAAGCCCTTCCCCCGCGGCACCGAACTGGACAAGGGCGACTGGGTGGTCCAGGACGGCATCGTGGTCATTCCCAAGGGCACCGTCCTGGCCAAGGGCACCCGGATCGGCCCCGAATAGCAGCTTGGCAAGATCAACGAATTCCCATGAAACTGCGTTTTCATGGGAATTTATTATTCATTGACGACAACCTATAAGGGAAGGCCGGACCCGCCGGCACCTCGTCAATGGATGGATTTGATGGATTTGCCAATCGAGACAGAACGCCTGCTGCTGCGCGCCTACCGGCCGGAAGACTGGCCCCAGGTGCACGCCTACGCCCGGGATCCCGAAGTGGTCCGCTACCTGGGCTGGGGTCCGGACACGGAAGCCGAGACCCAGGCCTTCATCCATCGGGCCCGGGCCGCCGGGGAGCAGGACCCGCGGCAGGAATATGAATTGGCTGTCATTTTCAAGCCCACCGGAACCCTGGTGGGCGGCGCCGCCCTCAAGCTCGACCCGCAGGACCCCCGGTCGGTGGGACTGGGCTGCACCCTGCACCGCCTGGCCTGGGGCCAGGGCCTGGGCACCGAACTGGCCCGGGCCCTGGTCCAGACCGGCTTCGGCCAGTTGCGGGCGCGCCGGGTCTGGGCCCGGTGCCGGCCGGAGAACGTCGGCTCCTGCCGGGTGATGAAGAAGGCCGGACTGCGCTTCGAGGAATACGTGCAGAACGACCGAACGGTCCGGGGCCGGCGGGTGGACTCCTTCCTCTGCGGCCTCGGCCGCGAGGACTGGCTGCGCCGGACGCCGGCCGAAGCCCTCACGGCATCAGCCGGTCCAGGAACGGGTTGCTGAACACCCGCCCCGGATCGTAGCGGTCCAGGGCCCCCAGGGCCTCGCCCCAGCCGGCGAACGAGCCGGGGATGGTCCCGTCCAGGACGCCGGGGCGGGTCCAGGCGCCCCGCTCGGTGTAGCCCCAGCCCTTGGACCACTCCACCCGCACCCCGGCGTAGGCCCCGGCGTAGTTGCCCAGGATCCAGGCCTCCAGTTCGGCCTTGAAGCCGTTCTCACCGGGCGTCCCGGGGAAGGTGAGGGTGTCGATCCACACCGCGCAGTCCCAGTCCCGCCCGGGCCAGGGCCGGAGCGCCGACAGCGTTGGCTCCAGCGCCCCGGGCAGCAGCACCTCACCGGGCTGGTCCAGCCCGGTGACCCGGATCTCCACCGGCCCGTTCATGGGGTACTCGCCCCGGTCCCGGTACTTGGCGATCAGCGCGCCGAAGGCCAGGTAGAACTCGCTCACCACCCGCTGGACGTCGGCCCGGCGGCAGAGGATCGCATAGCCGTTCTCCGCCAGCCGGAGCGTGGTGGGCTTCACGTACAGGTTGGTGCAGCGGGACGGGCCCCAGATGTCCAGGGTCCAGGTCAGCGCCAGGCCGCTCACCGCCGCCGCCAGTTCCAGCTTCTGGAACGCGGGCGTGGCCCCGGGGTGTCCGCTGAACAGTTCCTCGATGAACTGGTCCTGGGCCGGCGAGACCCAGTTGGCGAAGCTGTAGGCGTAGGGCGCCTCCACCCTCCGGCTGAGCAGGGGCCGGAGCGGCGCCAGCGACCAGACCTTGAGCCAGGGCCGGCCGGTGAACGGGAACCAGATGGCCTCCACCCGGCCGCAGGCGTCCACCCAGGCCTGGAAGGCGTCGCCGCCGGCCTGGTCCGGCGGCGCGAACAGATCGGCGGCCTCGATGTGCACCAGACTCCGGCAGCGCAGGTTCACGTCGGCCCCGGCCTGCAGGGTGGCCTCGGTGATGAACGCCCGGCCCAGGTGGGCGAGCAGCGGCTGGATCCCAGGGTCGTCCCGCTGGAAGGTGCGCAGCCGGTAGCGGCCCCCGTCCCAGACCACCGCCGTGAGCGAGAGCACGGCGTTGCTCAGAGAGCCGTAAGTCTTGCCTGGCAGCAGCGTCTCTCCGTCCGCCTGGACCGCGGCCCCGTGCCCGTTGATGGCCAGCACCCCGCCCAGGGTCACGTCCCCCGGCGCCGGGGTGGCGGCGAAGCCCAGCCCGGCCGCGCCCAGCTGCTCCAGCAGCGCTTCCATGGTCACCCCGGTCTGGGCCGTGACCCGGCCCGGCAGGCCCCCCGGGTCGATGGCCACCCGGTTCAGGTGCTGGGTGGTGTCCACCAGCAGGCAGCGTTCCCCGGTGCAGTCGCCCGGCAGCAGCAGCGGCGACCAGCCGTGGCTCCGCCCCTTGGGCCGGACCCGCCAGCCGTGGGCATGGGCCCAGCCGGCCAGTTCCGCCACCTCCTCCGGCTCCCGCGGCGCCGCGGTCCACACGTTGGGGATGCGGATCTCCCCGGACCAGTTCTCGTAGGCCTGCTGGTACACCGTGATTCCGGAAGGGAAGTCCGGCGGCGGCGCCAGGGGGGCCCTGGAACTGCCCGGTCCGGCCCGGAACACCGGGGTCCAGGCCAGCGCGGCCACCGAGGCGGCCTGGAGAAAGCCACGCCGGGACAGTTCCCCGGTTGGCGGACGCGACTTCCCCACGGACGGATGCCGGGCCATGATCACCTCTCAGGAATGGATATCCTTCCAGTTGGGTGATTCCAGATCCTGGATGTTCCTTGAGAAAGTGCGGGGCGCCGATAAACCTGTTCGGGCCTCAACCGGAATAGGAGATTATTCTTCTACTGCGAGGCGACCATGGGGTTCGACAGGATCACAATCAGAGGAGACCAGATGGGGGGCATGCCCTGCATCCGGGGGCTCCGAATGCCGGTGGCCACGGTTGTTGGCTTGGTCGCTGCAGGGCTCAAGCCCGCTGAAATCCTGGCCGAGCACCCGGAACTGGAGGAAGAAGACATCTGGGAGGCCTTGCGCTACGCCGCGGAGGCGTTGAGGGAGCGACACCTTCCCTACACGGCTTGATCCTCGCATGCGCCTGCTGATCGACAACAACCTGCCTCCAGGCCTCACACCGAATTGCCTCGGTGTCAGGAGGCGCTGGATCTCGGGGCCCTGCTCATTCTCGAAATGAAACGGATCCGGCTCCGTCCCCTTCCTCTTGCCTAGCCCGATTCCTTGAACAGTTCAAGATAGGCCGCGTAACCGTCGACCCGGTGCCTGCGTTGGCCTGTCATATCCCGGATGAACCCCAGTTCCTCGACCTGCCTTGCCAGTTTGTTCGCGTTGGAGTAGCCCAATCGGCCTCCATATTATCGGATATTGCCGAATTCAATAATATGGATGGTACAGAGCGCCCCTTATTTCCGCTAACGACAACAACGGCGCGCCAGAATGCCGGCTATGTCCGGAAAGCCCGGAAAACGGAAATAAGACCTGGCCTACCGGTACGCCGCGTGGAACGCCGCCAGCTTCTCCACCACCAGCCGCATCTTCGCCGTCGGCGGCAGGATCGTGGTGCGGAAGTGGCAGGTCCCCGGCGTCTGGCCGAAGCCGGTGCCGGGCACCACGCAGATCCCGGTGGCCTCCAGCAGGGCCATGCAGTACTCCTCGTCGCCCCGGCCTTCGGGAAGGGTGATCCGGGGGAAGCAGTACATCGCCCCGGCCACCTTGTTGCACTGGATCCCCGGAATCCGGTTCAGCCCCTCGGCCAGGATCACCGCCCGCTGCTTGAGCTCGTCCAGGATGCCGTCCCGCTCGGCCACGAACCGGTCGTAGCTGGGCTGGCCGGGACGGGGCGGGTTGACCATGCAGTAGGTGGTCATCTGCCCGGTGAGGTTGGCGCACAGGCTGACGCTCTGCAGCTTGAGGATCTGCGCCACCACGTCCGCGGGGATGTTGCGCAGCTCCATGTAGCCGCCCCGCTGGCCGCACTCGCCCAGGTAGCCCTTGGAGCAGGAATGGAAGCTGAACAGGCTGACCTCCCGCTCGTCCAGTTCCGCCATGACCTTGGCGAAGGAGACGAACCGGTCGCCCGGCAGGTAGACGTTCTCCTGGTAGACCTCGTCGGCCAGGATGGCCAGGTCGTGGGCCCTGGCGAACCGGATCACCATCGCCACGTTGT
>Ga0316217_10004548_pt1 | contig 14891 bp, 14 predicted proteins | sample 1anoAmetaG_FD_203633 | JGI IMG/M metagenome (GOLD analysis project Ga0316217, IMG submission 203633) | Freshwater microbial communities from Trout Bog Lake, Wisconsin, USA - 1anoA | ecosystem: Environmental > Aquatic > Freshwater > Lake > Hypolimnion/Profundal zone | place: USA: Wisconsin... | reverse complement strand
GCGAGGACGTCACCGCCGACGAGGTCGGCGGCATGAGCGAGCTGGCGGCCATCGCGTCGGGGCTCGGCGTGCTCATCGCCAGCGGGGCCCACGTCTACGGCAAGTCGTGCGGCGGGGCGCGCGTCTCGCGCCACACGCACCTGGCCATCGAGGAGGCGTCGGTCGCGCTGGCGCTCTTCGCCGCGCTCCACCGCATGAAGCCGTCGCAGGCGAAGACGTACCTCGAGACGACGCAGCTCGAGGCCTTCGGCGAGGCCCACGACTGGGTCGAGTCGAACCCGGCCATCGTGACGCAGCTCCGCACCCGCCCCGAGGTGCTCGAGGCCGGCATGTTCAAGGTCGAGCCGACCAAGGGCTTCTTCGGCAAGCTGTTCGCCCGGCGGGCCGCGGAGGAAGAGGAGAGCGCCTTCTCCCTCCCGCCGGCCCGCGGCCGCGCCGGCTGACGCACCGGTTCACCGCTCGTCGTTCCGCCACCAGGCGCGGGTCGCCGGCCAGGCGGGGGAGGATGGCCTCCAGGGGCACAGGATTGGCCGCTCGAGTCACGGCGGACGCAAGGCGCTCATGCGAAACCATCGACCACGGAGGTCACGATGGACACGCTCGCGAAGGCTCTGCTCCTGGCTCTGGGCATCACGACGATGGGGGGCTGCGCCGCGAGCGGCGAGGAGGTCGCCGCCGAGGGCTCGGCCATCTCTCCTGCGCCGCCACAGGCCGGTGACCCCGCAAACCACGCCACGTTCGGCGTCGACGTCTCGGTCTGGGAGACGGCCCTCTCGCAGAGCGAGATGGACTGCTTCTGGGCGTCGGGCGCGCGCCACGTCATCGTGGGGACGCAGGACGAGGGGATCGCGCGGCAGCAGCTCGCGATGGCGGTGTCGCGCGGCATGACCATCGACGCCTACGTCTACCTCGACTGGGGCGCCGACTTGACGGCACAGGTCGAGACGGCCTTCGAGCGCGTCGCCGGCTCCCCCGTCGGCCGGATGTGGCTCGACATCGAGCAGATCCCCGGCAAGCTCGGCAGCGCCGCGATCGAGGCCGACATCCGGCAGGCGCTGACCACATGCCAGGCGCACGGGGGGCCGTCCTGCGGCATCTACACAGGCCCTGGCTTCTGGAAGAGCTACGCCGGGAACACGACCGCCTTCTCCGGCGTGCCCCTCTGGTGGGCCGAGTACGACGGCGTGACGTCGCTCGCGAGCTGGAGCGGGGAACAGTTCGGCGGCTGGACGAAGCCGCTCGGAAAGCAGTGGGCCAGCAAGCCGCTGTGCGGCATCGGCGGCGTGGACTGGGACACGATCCAGGTGACGGCCACGCCGACCGTCGTCGTCGATCGCACGCTCCCTCCCGACACCGGCGCCGTGCCACCGGCTCCGGGGGGCCTCTTCCCGGAAGACGGGTACGTCGACGCCTTCGCGTACGCCAAGATCATGTCCGACACGATCCCCCGGGCGACCAGCTACCAGCTCGCCATCGAGCGCTGGAGCGGCACGGCGTGGCTCCCCTATTTCACGTACCAGAACCCGGACGCCTTCGTGGAGTGGACCCCGGCGGTCCCGAACGCCGTCTACCACTTCCGCGTCCGCGCCGAGAACGCGCACGGGTGGGGCGCCTGGTCCGCCTGGTCGTCGTTCGACTTCGGCCGCTACACCGGCCCACGCCCGGGCGCTAGCGCTCCCGACGCCGGGTCCCCCCCTCCCCCGAAGGCCGACTCCGGCCCCCCCGCGCCGCAGCCCGCCTCGGGCGTCCCGGCGACGATCTCGCCCACCGGCGCGGAGCGCGTCACGACGCCGAATGTCACGCTCGAGTCCTCGGGCGTGACCGGCGCGACGGCCTACCAGTTCGCGATCGAGTACGAGGGCCCGAGCGGCTACCTGCCGTACTACACGTACTCGACGGGGGCGGCGTCCGTGACGTTCTACCCGGCGACCCACGGCATCAGCTACCGGTGGCAGGTCCGCGCCGAGGTGGGCGGCGCGTTCGGCGCCTGGTCCCCGTACGCGACGTTCGACTTCCCGTGAGCCGCGGCCGGCGTTGATGCGCGCGCGGAGGTCTCTTAAGATCCCCGGGGCGCATGCCGGCCCACGTCCCCACGCTCGCGAGCGGCTCGATCCGGAAGCTCGCTTCGATGCTGACCGAGCGCGGCCTCGACCCGGCGCCGCTGCTCGCCCAGGCCGGCCTCGACCCGGCGCTCCTCGAGGACAGAGACGCCCGGGTCCCGGTCGTTCGCCTGCACCGGCTCTGGGACCTGGTCCTGGCAGCGACCCCGCTCACCGACGGCGCGCTGCTCGGCGCGGAGCGCTACGCGCCGGGAGACTACGGCCTCGTCGGCTTCGTCGCGATGAACAGCGCGACGATGGGGGAGGCGCTCGGCCACGCCGTCCGTTACGTCGGCCTCTGGACCGACGAGCCGGGGATGACGCTGCGCGACGACGGGACGCTCGCCGTCGCCTACCGCTCTCGCTTCGACGACTCGCCCGGCTACCGCGTCGCGACCGAGGCAGCCCCGGCCGAGATCCTGAACGGCGCCCGCGTCCTCACGCAGGCGCCGATCACGCCGCGCGAGGTCCGGTTCTCGCACCCGGGGCCGCGCGACGCGTCGGCCCACGAGCGCTTCTTCGGCTGCCCGGTGCGCTTCCGTACCCCCGACATCGCCATGGTGTTCCGCCCGGAGGACCTGGCGCTCCCCTTGCCGCGCGCCGACGCCCAGCTCGGCGCCTACCTGCGGACGATCGCCAACGACGCGCTGGCGAAGCGCGGCAGCGCGGAGCCGACCGAGCTCGACAGGATCCGGCAGATCCTCGCCGAGGAGCTGCAGAAGGGGGTGCCGTCGCTGCTGGCGGTCGCCCGTCGCGTGGCGTCGAGCGAGCGGACGCTCCGCCGGCGCCTGGACGACCACGGGACGTCGTTCCGCGCGCTGCTCGACGAGACCCGCGCCGAGCTCGCCCGCGGCTACGTCCGCGATCCGCGGCTCCCGCTGTCGGAGGTGGCCTTTCTGCTCGGGTTCTCGGAGCCCAGCGCCTTCCACCGGGCGTTCAAGCGGTGGACCGACACGACGCCCAGCGCGTGGAGGGCGCGCGGTGGGGGCGTTTCCGTGTAGCCTCGCCGGTGGCGGAGGCGAGAAGTGGCGACCGGTCTGGGTGACAACGTCGAAGCGCGCATCGCGAGGCTCGAGATCCCGTGGAACCGCTACGGCGTCGACCCGTACGGCATCTCGCGGGCGCACGTGCGCTGGATGATGGGCCTCTTCGGCCTGATGTACCGGCACTACTTCTCGGTGAAGGTCTTCGGCATCGAGCGCGTCCCCGCGAGGGGGCGGGCGATGCTCGTCGGCAACCACTCAGGCGGCATCGCGATCGACGCGGCGATGGTCCTGGCCGCCTGCTTCTTCGAGCTCGAGCCGCCGCGGCTGGCGCACAGCATGATCGAGAAGTTTCTCAGCCGGATGCCGTTCGCGTCCGTCTGGGCAGGGCGGACGGGCCAGTTCACCGGCCTCCCCGAGCACGCGGTGCGGCTCCTCGAGGAGGACCGCCTCATCCTCGTGTTTCCGGAGGGGGCGCGCGGGACCGCGAAGCTCTTCCCGGAGCGCCACTCGCTCGTCGACTTCGGCACCGGCTTCGTGCGGATGGCGCTGAAGACGCGGTCGCCCATCATCCCCTTCGGCTTCCTCGGCGGCGGAGAGGCGATGCCGACCGTCGCCAACGCGTACGCCATCGGCAAGCTGCTGGGCGTCCCCTACATCCCGATCACCCCGTACGGCCTCCCGCTGCCGCTGCCGGCCAACATGCAGATCCGCTTCGGCGAGCCCCTCGTGTTCGAGGGGGACGGGAACGAAGAGGACCACGTCATCCTGGGCTACGTCGACCAGGTGAAGCGCGTCATCGCCGACCTGATCGCCGCGGGGCGACAGCCGCAGCCGGCCCTGCTCAACGCCGCCGGGTCGTCCGGGGCGCGGGTGAGCCCGTGAAGGTCCTCATCGTCGGGGTGAGCAGCGCGATCGCCCAGCTCCTCGCCGAGGAGCTCCGCGGCGGGGGCCACGAGGTCGAGGGGATCGACCGTCGAGGCTGGCCGAACGCCCCCATCCCCGTCCATACGCTCGACATCCGCAAGCGCGCGGCCGAGGAGGTCTTCCGGCAGCTGCGGCCGGACGCGGTCGTCCACATGGGGACCGTGACCTCGCTGGTGATGCCGGGCGAGGAGCGCTACCGGATCAACCTCGGCGGGACCCGCGCCGTGTTCGACCACTGCCGGGCGTACGGCGTCCGGCACTGCGTCTTTGTCGGCCGGCACACGTACTACGGCGCCGCCTCCGACTCGCCGCTCTTCCACACCGAGGACGAGCCGCCGATGGCCCTCGCGAGCTTCCCCGAGCTCGCCGACCTCGTCGCCGCCGACCTCTACGCCGGCAGCGAGATCTGGCGCTCGCCCGAGCTCTGCACCACCGTGCTCAGGCTCTGCTACTCGCTCGGCCCGAGCGGCCACGGCACGCTCGGCACCTTCCTCCGCGGCGCGCGCATCCCGACGCTGCTCGGCTGGGATCCCCTCTTCCAGTTCATGCACGAGCGAGACGCCGCAGGCGCGATCGCCGCGGCGCTCGAGAAGCGGGCGCGCGGCGTGTTCAACGTGACGGGCCCGGAGCCGCTCCCGCTCTCGACCATCATCCACGAGACGGGGCGTCGCATGCTCCCCCTCCCCGAGTTCGTCTTCGCGATGGCCCTCGGCCGCTTCGGCCTCCCGCGGCTCCCCGAGGGGGCGCTGGCTCACATCAAGTACGCCGTCGTGGCCGACGGCAGCGCGTTCGCGCGGGCGACCGGGTGGAAGGCGAAGCGAGACCACACCGAGGCCATTCGAGACTACCGGCTGGCCTTCCCCGCTCCGACCTCGGAGCGAGGGCGGGCGTGAGCGCGGAATGAGCGGCAGGGCGCCGCTCCCCCCCCTTCGACAGCCGGGCGATCCGGAGCCGCCTGCGTCGCGCAGCGGCGAGGCGCCCGTGCCGCGCTGGGTGCTGCCGGTCGTCATGATCGCGACGCTCACCATCGGCGGCTGGTTCATCATCCAGAACCTCACCGACACCTCGAAGATGGAAGACTGCCAGATGGCGGGGCGTCACAACTGCGTCCCGCCGATCGACACCTCGAAGCTCGGGCGCTGAGCGACGTGGCGACACGCTCGAGCTCGCCACGGCTGAGCATAGAATTCTGCAGCAAACGCGGAATCGAAGTGCCTTTGAGCGACTGCGAAGTTCGCGCGAGAGCGGATTATTGTAGCGCTTGATTCAAGGTCGCTTTCGCGTCAGAAATGCCCGCATTCCATAAGGCGGTGTGATGATGAAGAAGTCGATCAAGGTATGTGCGACGGCGCTCGGCTCGTTCGCGGTCGCGGCGGCCTCGCTGAGCGTCGTCGTCGGCGGTTGTTCCTCGAGTTCCACCTCGGCCACGACGGGCAGCCCCGACGGGACGACTGGCTCTGGCACGGGCACGGGGACGACCACCGGCTCTGGCTCCGGCGCCACCGGCGGCGGCTCCTGCTCCGCGGCCGACAACATCCTCGCGATCACGTTTTCGCCGATGTACACGGCCGTCATCCCCGGGAACAGCACGGTCAAGTTCCAGATCCCCGCCGTCGTCACGGGCCTCACCGCCGCCGCCGCCGCCCAGGTCACCTGGGCCGCGTCTAGCGATCTCGTCGCCGGCCTCGCCTCCGACCCGACCGTGGGCGCCGGCGGCGTGATGATCACGATGAACCCGAACAGCACGTCCACCGGGCCCGTCACCATCACGGTGAAGACCGCCGGGGGCGCGTGCGGGACGGCCACGCTCAACGTCACGCCGGGCGTCATCGCCGACTACCAGGCCGGGCAGGCGCGCTACTTCGCCGACGCCGGGGCGAGCACGTTCAACGGGCGCAACGCGGAGCCCGAGGGCGGCGCCCCCACCGGCTGCGTGGTCTGCCACGTCGCGGCGGGCGTGAGCGCCGACGCCGGCCACGCCGGCCTCGGGTTCAACGACATCGCGCACACCCCGGAGCAGGCGGGCGGCTTCAGCGACGAGACGCTGCTCGGCATCATCCAGAACGGGACCGTCCCGGGCTGGAGCACCGACGCCGGCGCGTCCGCCGACGCGGGCTACTTCGACGAGACGATCATCCCGTACCGGTTCTGGAACCGGTTCCACCGCTGGGCGCTCACGCCGCAGGAGCAGAAGGGGGTCATCCTCTACCTCCGCGGCTTGACCCCGACGGCGCAGAACGGCTCGGCCGACTTCGGCGGGCACGGCGGACCGCCCCCGGACGGCGGGTACGGACACCACCACGGCTCGGGCAGCGGCAGCGGCTTCGGCGGCCAGGGGAGCGGTACGGGCACCAGCACCGGCAGCGGTAGCTGACCCGCTCGAGGACACGATGAACCGATCCGCGGTCGCATCCGTAGCGCTGGCGCTCGCCGCCGGCGCGGCGTGCAGCAGCAGCACCCAGCCCGCCACGGGGGGCAAGGATGCCTCCGCGGATCACACCTCGAAGCCGGTCGACGCCGGCGTCGACGCAGGCCCCCTCCCTGTCCCTGCCTCGTGCACCGGAGGGCTCCCCCCTCCCACGTCGCTCGAGTGCACGGGGCTCTACTCTGACCTCGCCAGCAAGACGCTCGCGACGCAGGTCCGCGCCTACGCCCCCGCGGTGCCCCAGTGGGCCGACGGCAGCACGAGCCGGCGCTGGATCTACCTCCCCCCCGGGAAGAAGATCGACGCGACCACCCCGGACGAGTGGACCTTCCCGGTCGGCACGGCCGCATGGATGGAGCTCTCCCGCGGCGGCAAGCGCATCGAGACGCGCTACTACCTGAAGACCAACGCCTCCAGCTGGGCCTACGGGGCCTACGCTTGGGACGCGGCCGAGGCGTCGGCGACCCTGTCGCCCGGCGCCAACATCACGCTCGGCGGGGACGGCGGCACCTACCACATCCCCTCCATCGACGAATGCCAGGAGTGCCACGCAGGGCACGCCGACAGCCTCCTCGGCTTCGAGGCGGTCTCGCTCGGTCTGCACGCGGCCACCGGGCTCACGCTCTCGCAGCTCGTCGCGGACGGGCTAATTGCCCCCGCGCCGGCGCTGACGCACCTCACGATCGGCGACGACGGGACCATGCTGGCGGCGGCGCCGCTCGCCTGGCTCCACGTCAACTGCGGCACGACCTGCCACAACGCGAACCCGAACGCCGGAGCCGTCGCGGTGGGGATGGTCCTGCGGCTCGACCCGACCAAGCTCGACGGGAAGCCCTCGACCACCTTCCCGTCGATCACGACGACCGAGGGGGTCCGGGCGGCGAGCCCGAGCTTCCCCGGGGCGCAGCGCATCGTCCCCGGGTACCCGGCCGACAGCCTCGTCTTCCGCCGCATCGGCGAGCGCAACAGCGCCCAGATGCCGCCGATCGGCACGCTCGTCGTCGACACGGCGGACGTCGCCGCCGTCGGGGCGTGGATCGCCGCGATGCCGAGGGAGCCGGGCTTCGACGCCGGAGTCGACGCCGGGCGGGACGCCTCCACCGAGGGGGGCCTGCACGACGGCGCGACCCACGATAGCGGGGAGCACGAAGGGGGCGCCGTCGACGCCCACCACACGGACAGCGCCAGCGACGGCGGCGCGACGGACGCGGCGATCCCCGACGGCGGCGACAGCGGCAAGGGCTGACGCCGGGTTTCGCGGTAAGGAGTAGGGGATGGACGCCCCGCCCGCCGCGCCGAAGGAGCTGCACGCGGGGCGCTACGTGCTCCTCGCCCCGCTCGGCCAGGGGGCGCAGGGGACGACCTGGGACGCCGTCGACAAGCGCGAGGGGCGGGCGGTGGCGGTCAAGGCGTTCGACGTGCGCGGCGCGAAGGCCTGGAAGGACGTCGAGCTCGCGGAGCGGGAGGCGCGCGTCCTGTCGGAGCTCGAGCACCCGGCGCTCCCCCGCTACATCGAGCACTTCGAGGAGGAGGGGGTCCTCTACCTCGTGATGGAGAAGATCGAGGGGACGCCGCTCTCACGCCTGCAGAAGCGCGGACCGTGCATGGACGAGCGGGAGGTCTTCCGGCTGCTCCACGAGGCCGATCGCGTGCTCGCCTACCTCCACGACCGCACGCCGCCCGTCATCCACCGGGACCTCAAGCCCTCCAACGTCATCCGCAGGACCGACGGGTCGTTCGCGTTCGTCGACTTCGGCGCGGTGAAGGACCACCTCCGTCCGGAGGGGGGGAGCACTGTCGTCGGGACGTTCGGCTACATGGCCCCCGAGCAGTTCCAGGGGAGGGCCGGGCCCGCGTCCGACGTCTACGCCATCGGAGCGACCGCGATTGCCATGCTCTCGGGGCACGAGCCGGAGAAGCTCGCCCACCGCGGCCTCTCGCTCGACGTCGCGGCGGCGGTCGGGGGGCGCGTGAGCCCCGCGATGGTCGAGGTCCTCTCCCGGATGCTCGAGCCGGACCCCGACCTGCGGGCTTCGCGCATCGGGCCGCTGCTCGAGCGGAGCGCCCCGCGCGGGCGACGAGACCGCGACGCCCGGAGGCGCTGGCAGGACGCCGTGGAGGCGAGTCGCACCGCCGCGCGCGAGGCGGCCCGCTCGGCCCGGCACGACGCGAGGCGCGCCGCGAAGGAGGCCCGCCGCGACGGGCGACCCGCGGGGGGTGGCCGACCCCCCTTCGCGGTGCGCCACGTCATCGGCGCCGCCCTGACCATCGCGCAGATCGCCGTGATGCTCGCGCTGCAGGTGGCCGTCCCCATCGTGCTGACCCTCCTCTCGCTCGTCTTCGGCGACGCCCTCCGCCGCGCCGCGAGCAGCGTACGGGTGGCCGGAGGTCAGGCGGGGGACGCGATCCGCGACGCCCGCACACGGATGCACCGCGGGTGGGACTCCGCCGGCGACGTCCGCGTCCGGGTCCCCCCCCCGAAGCCGGCCGCCGAGGGGGCGCGCGTGAGGGTCGCGACGACAGAGCGCGAGGTGGCGCCGGTGGAAGACGAGGCCTGGAGGGACCCGGAGCAGGAGGACGAGCCGGCAGCGCGGCGGCGGCGGCGCTGAAGTTGGCCCCCGGCGAGGAAACTCGCCATCGTCCCCGCCATGGACGCTCACCGCTCCCCCTCCGGCTCGCGCGCCTGCGCTGTCTGCGGCTCCGTGGACGCGCGGACGCTCTCCTCGACCACGCTCGCCTCGGGCGTCGTGCTCACAGTCTGCGGCAGCCACGCCGTGGCGCACGCCCGCGCCCCCCGGCAGGCGCGCACAGTCGCCGATCTCCGCGCCCTCCTCGCCGACCGCCGCGAGAGCCAGGACCGTCGCGGGCGTCACGCGGGGGAAGTCGACGAGCTGGCGCAGAGCCTCGCCGCCGCCTTCCGCGCGGACCGACGCGGCCCCGGCCGACGCCTCGCCGACGCCTGACGCTCGCCCGGCGACGATTCGCGAGGAGGCGCGAAAGCCGGACGAGGGTGGGGGGACTCGCCCCCGGTTCCATCGGAGCCCGGGTTGCGGTAGGGCGTTGTTGATGTCGGTTATCATCCGCGAACACCGCCCCGGCAAGGACATCGGCGACTTCCTCCGAGCCGGGCACGCCGTCTTCGAGGGGGACCCGTGCTGGGTCCCGCCCCTCGACCTCGAGATCCGCGAGCGCCTCCACCCGAAGAAGAATCCGTTCTTCCAGCGGGCCGAGGCGACCCTCTTCACGGCCTGGAAGGGGGGGCGGCTCGTCGGGCGCTGCTCGGCGCAGATTGACCACGAGCATCTCAGGGTCTGGGGGGACGACACCGGCTTCTTCGGCTTCTTCGACACGGTGGACGACGACGAGGTCGGGCGCGCGCTCATCGACGAGGCAGCGGCGTGGCTCCGCGGGCGAGGGATGAAGCGGATGATGGGCCCGTTCTCGCTCTACGTGAACGAGGAGGTCGGGGTCCTCATCGACGGGTTCGACACGCCGCCCGTCCTCATGATGGCGCACTCGCGCCGGCACCAGGGGAAGGTCGCCGAGGCCGCCGGGCTCGTGAAAGAGAAGGACCTCTTCGCGTGGCGCTACGGCAAGACGCTCGGCTTCCCGGACCGCGTCATCCGGGCCTGGGAGGACGTCAAGAAGCTCCCGGAGGTCCGCCTCCGCTCGGTCGACCCGAAGCACATGCAGCGCGAGATCCGCGCCATCATGGACATCTACAACGACGCCTGGGCCGGCAAGTGGGCGATGGTCCCGGCCCTCCCCGACGAGGTCGCCAAGGTCGCGAAGGACCTCGCGCTCATCCTCGACCCGGACCTGGCGTTCATCGCCGAGGTCGACGGCCGCCCCGCGGGGATGTGCATCATGCTGCCGAACGTGAACGAGTCGATCCAGGACCTCGGCGGAAGGCTCCTGCCGACGGGCCTCTTCAAGCTCGTCTACCGGCTGAAGTGGAGCCACCCGAAGTCGACGCGCCTCATGATGCTCGGCATCCGCAAGGAGATCACCCGCAACATGAAGCGCTACGGCGGGCTCTCTGCGGCCATGTACGTCGAGGTCGCCAAGCGCGGGGTCGCGAAGGGGTACGAGTGGGGGGAGCTCTCGTGGACGCGCGAGGACGACCGCCCCATCAACCTCGGCATCCGGTCGATGGGGGCCGAGGTCTACAAGAAGTACCGCGTCTACACGAAGCCGCTACGCTGACGCCCCCTCCCATGCCCCTCGACCCTGCCTTCGTCGCCGACTGCCCGTACGGGCCCGGCGGGCTCCTCATCGACGAGATCCTCGAGATCGACGCCCCGAACAACTTCGTCCGCGCGCGCATGCCGACGCACGAGGAGCTGCCGCTGACCCGCGAGCAGCGCGCCCACCCGCTCCGCCACCCGCGGCACGTCTCCGGGGGGCTGATGGTCCACATGACCGGGATGGTCGCCTACGCGCACTCCTACTACGTGCTCGGCCTGCACCACGCCGACGGGTGGGTCGGCTACGGCGCGAAGATCTACAGCGCGCGCTTCCACGCCCTCGCGAAGCCGGGCGAGCCGCTCATCCTCGAGTGCAAGGCGACGCAGGTCCGCAAGGGGGAGGCGAGCACCTTCGCGCGCTACACGTTCAAGTTCCTCCAGGGGGAGACGAAGGTCTACGAGGGGGAGCAGAGCGCGATGTGGATGAGGGTGGTCGAGCCGCCCGCCTGAGGCCGTAGCTCTTGCGGGCGATTCGTTGACGCTCCCCGCCGAATCGGTAGGTTGCTCCGCCTCGATGATCCGCGCCTCCCTCTCTCCACTCCCCCTCGCGCTCTCCCTGGCGGTCCTCACCTCGCTGGCGGCCTGCAGCAGCAGCACCCCCGCGACCGCGCACGACGCCGGGGCCCACGAGGCCAGCACGAAGGACGCGACCGCCAGGGACGCCACGGCGAAGGACGCCGCGCGCGACACCGGCAAGGGGGCAGGCGAGGACGCAGGCTGCGTCGCGGCCGACGCCGGCGCGCTGTCGGACGCCGGGGTCGCGCTCGGCCTCGCGCTCGTCACCTCGCACAAGTGCACGACCTGCCACGGCCCGAAGCTCGGCGGCAACGACATCGGCGTCCTCTCCACTGCGGTCGACGGAGGGCGCGCCTACCCGCCGAACCTCACCCCCGACCTCGCCACCGGCCTCGGCTGCTGGACCAACGCGCAGATCGAGGAGGCGATCCTGAACGGCATCGACAACGGGGGGCAGCCCCTCTGCGCCCCCATGCCGCGCTTCGGCCACGTCGCCGACGGTGGCCTCACGGACGCCCAGGCTGCAGCGGTGGTCGAGTACCTCCGCAGCCTGCCGACCGTGGTGAACAACGTCCCCGAGACGCCGAACTGCACCGCCCCGGACGCCGGGGTCGACGGCGGGGTCGATGCCGCGCCCGACGCGACGGCCGACGCGAAGGGGGACGCCACGCACGACGCCGCGGCGACCGCGGACGCGAAGGGGGACGCCCTCGTGGACGCGAGGACCGACGGGGGCTGACGCGGCAGGGGCGCTACCGGCCGGGGTGCCGCCGCTCACGCCCGGGTGACGCGCGCTCCGAGCAGGGCCGCCGCCAGGGGGGCGAGGAGAACTGGCGCGCCGTGCGCCACGAGCAGGTGAGCGAGGGCGTCGTCCGGACAGTGGAGCCGGATCGCCGCCGCGCCGAGGAGGCCACTCGCGAGGCCCAGCGCTCCGGTCCGCCACCCGGCGCCGGACGCGAACGCGTGCCGCATCGCGTAGACGGCGAGGACCGTGGGCCCGGCCGCCATCGCCAGGGCCGCCACGGCACACTCGGCCATCGCCACCGCCGACCGGTCCCCCTCCCCTGCGGAGAGGAGCGATGCGACGACGAAGATCGCCCCTGCCAGCAGAGCCACCGCGACGAACGCGCCACGACGAGCCCGTGCGCCCCGGAGCGGCAGAAGCGCGACCGGCGATGCCAGGAGGAGCGCGAGGACGCCGTACCCGAGCACCGCCCTCGGGAGCCGCGCGACCTCGCGCGCCCCGATGCCGACGACGAGCAGGGCCTCGAATGCGAGGGCGACGATGACCGCCGCGAGCCGAAGCGCCTGCACCCGCCCACGGTCCGGGGATGCCGGGAGCGAGGCGAGGTCGAGCGGCGGGAGGGGGGCCGGCTCGCTCGCGGCGAACGGGTCGGGCACGTCGAAGAGATCGTCGGGGCGCAGCTCGCGCGTCATGGCCCTTCCCCCGTGGCGCCGAGCGCGGCCCGGAACGCCTCGTAGGCGCGGAAGGCCCGGAGCTTCACGGCCGACTCGCTCGCGTCGAGCACCGCGGCTGCCTCGGCGATGCTCATCCCCTCGAAGCGGACCAGCACGAACGCCTCGCGCTGCATCGCCGGGAGCTTCGCGAGGGTCGCCCGTACGACGTCGAGGGTCCGCTTGCCGACGAGCTCGGCGTGCGGCGACGCCCCCGGGGCCGCCAGCGGCTGGGCCGACTCCTCGAGATCGTCGAGCGAAGCCCGCCCGCGATCGCGCCCCCTGCGGCTATGGTCGATGTAGACGTTGCGGGCGATGGCGTAGCTCCACGGCACAACGGCCGCCCCGGCCGTGAAGCTGCCGCGAGCCCGGTGGACCCGCAAGAACGTGTCCTGCAGGAGGTCGTCGGCGAGACGAGGCGCGCCGCAGAGGCGGAGCAGGAACATGCGGAGCCGCGGGGCGAGCTGCCGGTAAAGCTCGGCGAAGGCCGCGTTGTCGCCGCTGGCGTAACGGTCCATCAGCCGGTCGAGCTCGGCGGAGAGGCGCGCGGCCTCGGGCGACCGCCTGGCGGACGAGGCGGACGAGAGCGCCTGGGGAGCCGGCTCGGAGGGGGTCGCGGTCGAAGGGGGCGCCTGGGGCATGAACCGCCCCGGCGACCCGGGGCTAGGCAGGCACTGTGTCGGACGACCGGGCGAACGGTCAACGACAACCGCGAACGGACGGTGCCCCCACGCCAGCCGCTGGTGCGCGGGGCGCGGGGCCCTCGGCGGGGCGCCCGAAGCGAGGGGCGAGGCGGCGGTGAGCAAGGGGTCCTCGTGATCTACGCACGGACCGGCCCGCGGTTACGGCGCCCCCCTCCCCGCCCTGTCGAACACGACCGCCGTCAGTGCCCCCGCCGTCACCCGCTCGACCGGCACGCCCCACGGGTGCTCCCCCTCGAAAGCCTCCTTCTCCATCGCCGCGAGCTGCTCGCGGGAGCGCTTCGGGTCGAAGATGTAGGCGCTCCGCGTCGCCGCGAGGTACGCCTGCCTGTACGCTGGGTAGCGGTCCTCGCGGGCGTGGATCGGGACGACGACGACGGCCTCGCGGTAGAGGAACGTCAGACGGTAGGAGACCCAGTAGTCGGCGATGGCCGCGTGGACGCCGCGCGCCTCGAGCGCCGACCGGAGCGCCTCCTCGTCCCCGGCCCCGCCCCCGGGGAGCGCCACGATCGCCGCGCCGCGGACCTCGTCGCCGTACCCGACCCATCCGCAGACGCCAGCGCCGACGAGGAACGGGGAGAGGAGCCCGAGCAGCCACTGCCAGCCGACGCGCCCGGCCAGCGGGGCGATCGCGAACGGCGACATGAGGACCATCGCCGCGAGGTAGCGGCTCGAGAACAGGTCCATCACCATGACGGAGACGAGGAAGGAGGCCACGGTCAGCGCCGCGACGACGAACCCGACCCCCCCGAGCCGGCGGAGTGGCAACGGCTGCCCCGACCGGACGAGCGCGAGGCCCCCGGTCGCCACGGCGAGGACGAACACCACGCCCCCCGCGCGCTGCACGGCGTGGAGGAGCGGGCCCGACTCCCAGGGGGCGTAGCCGAGGAGCGCGTGCGGCGCGTACGCCGTCGTGCCGAGGAGCCACGGCAGGCACGGGTCGAGCAGCAGCCCTAGGTTATGGCGGAACAGACCGAGCGTCAGCGTAACCTCCCCGTGGACAGAGCTCGGGCTGCGGAGCAGGAGCGCGAACGGAACGAGACCGAAGAGCGCCCCGGCGGCCGTGGCGGCGAGGCGACGGGGGACGGCGGGAGCGCGGGCCCCGGGGGAGGTGCCGTCGAAGGCGACGAGGCCGCCGAGCAGGACGAGCGGCGGCAGCAGGAGAAGCGCGTACGGGTCGGCGAAGCAGGCGAGGCCGGCGAGCGCGGCGCCGGCGGCCTGCATGGCGAGGCGAGCGCGCCCCCCCTGGCGACCGGCGGCGCCGTCGGTGACGAAGAGGGCGACGAAGGCGAGCGTGAGCGCGGCCTGGCGCGGCGGGTTCAGGATGTAGGTGTGGAGCGGGCTCGAGGTGAAGACGAGCGGGAGCACCGCGACGGCCGCCGCGCGCGCCGGGAGGTGCCGCTTCAGCGTGGCGAAGGCGAGGCACGTCGCCGCGATGTGCCCCGAGAGGGTAGAGAGGAGGAGCGCCAGCGAGGTCGGGCCGAGCAGCGCGAAGAAGGCGGCCGCGACGGCGGAGTCGACCGAGGTCTGGTAGCCGC
>Ga0316217_10004546_pt1 | contig 14893 bp, 10 predicted proteins | sample 1anoAmetaG_FD_203633 | JGI IMG/M metagenome (GOLD analysis project Ga0316217, IMG submission 203633) | Freshwater microbial communities from Trout Bog Lake, Wisconsin, USA - 1anoA | ecosystem: Environmental > Aquatic > Freshwater > Lake > Hypolimnion/Profundal zone | place: USA: Wisconsin... | reverse complement strand
GCTGGTTATTTTCCCAAGATCAAGGCGCGGCACGTGCGGCTTCTGCTGCTGCCGCCGTCGGGAGATGTGCACATTAGACGGCTGTTTATCGCCAATCTGGCCCAACCGCTGACCGACAAGGCCGGACAACCGGCGCCGGTAATCAAACCCTTCGCCGGCGCCACTCCCGATTTCTCCAACCTGCCCAAGGCCGCGACCGCGGCGGAAGGCGAAACCCGGCAGCAGGGCACCAAGTAACCCCGTGCACCATCGCGACACCGATGATTTGGCCGTGAGTACTTCGTATATTCAGCATCTCTGGAGAAAAACGCCTTTACCGCCGGGCACACCCCGGGGCTTGAGGTTACAATCTTTCCCACGATTCGGCACGGCCCAATGGCCCAAGCAAGGAGTTCCCATGTTCATTCACAGTGTCTACTTCTGGTTCCAGCCCGACGCCCCACCGGCGGCCGTGGCCGCCACGCGCCAGGACTGCCATGACCTGCTGGCCCAGATCCCGACCGTCCGGCAACTCTGGACCGGCCGGCCGGCCAACACCCCGCGCGACGTGGTGGACAATTCCTACACGCTGGGTTTGACGGTTGCATTCGACGATGCCGCCGGGCACGATGTCTATCAGGTCCACGCGCTGCATTTGGAATTCATTGCCCGGAATAAGCAACACTGGCAGCGGGTGCAGGTTTACGATTACCAGTAATGGAATCGCGAAGTTAGAAGCGGCATTTGTCCAATCAGATTTAAGGAAATCGTAATGGCTATTCGCTGTTGTTTGCTTGGCACGCTGGGCGTACTCGCTTTTGCTACGGTGCTGTTGGCCCAGGCCACGCCGCCCGTTGCCGATCCCCTCCCCGCCCTGCACCCCAATGACCGCATCCTGTTCCAGGGCGATTCGATTACCGATGGCAACCGCGGACGCAACCTTGATCCCAATCACATCCTGGGCCACGGCTATGCCTTCATTATCGCCGCCCAATACGGCAGCCTGCTGCCCGAGCGCCATCTGACGTTCCTCAATCGCGGCATCAGCGGCAACAAGGTTTCCGACCTGGCCCACCGCTGGAAAGCCGATACCCTCGATCTCAAGCCGGACATCCTGAGCATTCTGATCGGCATCAATGATAAGGGACATGGCGTGACGGCAGATGCCTACGGGCAGCAATACGATCAGTTGCTCGCCGACACCGTCAAGGCCCTGCCCAACGTCCGCCTGGTGCTGTGCGAACCGTTTGGTCTGCCCGTGGGCCACAGCAAGGACAACTGGTCGGCCGATCGTGCGGACCTGCTCGCCCGCCAGCAGATCGTGGAAAAGCTGGGCGTCAAATACCATGCACCCGTGGTGCATTTCCAAAAAGTCTTTGACGACGCCTGTCGGCGCGCCCCCGCCGACTATTGGATCTGGGATGGCGTGCATCCCACCTACTCCGGCCATCAGCTTATGGCCGATGAGTGGGTGCGCACGGTGGCGGCGTTCTATCACCAATAAAACCGTTTAATAGCAGGAACACCCCTTCATGAAAAATGTGCCGCTCGTCCTGGTTCTTCTGACCCTGGCCACCAGCGCCTTGGCCGCCACCCCCAAATCGTATGTCGACCCCCGCCGCGCCGCCGCCATCGCCGCCCTGCTGCCCGAAAAGCCGCTGGGCGTGGGCCGGCCCATCACCGACCGCACCGCCTGGGACATGCTCGGCAAGCTCGAGGGCTACCAGAAAACCTGCCGCAATGCCGACCGCATCAATAAAGAGCCGATTCCCGACCAATCCGACGACCTGTACCTTATCTACAGCCGCACCGGCAGTCGCGACGAATGGCAGAAGGTCGCCTTTGACCGGCGGGCGCGCTTGGGGCAACTGGTGCTGGCCGAAGGGGTGCGAAATGACGGCACGTACCTGCCGAAAATCAAGGCCTATGTTGCCGCCCTCTGCGCCGAGAAGACTTGGGTCATGCCGGCCCACGATCACGGCCTGAACAACTTCAACGGCAAAACCGTCGAGATCGACCTGGGCTCGTCGGCCCTGGGTTGGCAAATGGCCACGGCCTACTGGGTGCTGGGCGATAAACTCGATGCGGGCACGCGTACCTTGATGCTCGAAAACATCACGCGCCGTATCATCGAACCGTTCCAAGCCCGCTACACCGGCCGCCAGCCGCCGCTGTGGTGGATGAACGGCACCAACAACTGGACCGCCGTATGCCTGGCCGGCACCGTCGGCGCGGCGCTAGCCACCGTGGAAGACCGCCAGACGCGGGCCGAATTCATCACCGCCGCCGAACGCTGCGGCCAAAACTACCTGGCCGGTTTTACGCCCGATGGCTACTGCGAAGAGGGACTGGGCTACTGGAACTACGGCTTCGGCAATTACGTCTCCCTGGCCGAGATGGTCCTCCAAGCCACCGGCGGCAAAGTCGATCTGCTGGCGCCCCCGGCGGTCAAAGCCGCCGCCACGTTCGGCGGACGCATCGAAATCATCAACGGCATTTCCCCCGCCATCGCCGATTGCCACATCTACCCGCGCCCGGATGCCGGCCTGATGTATTACATCAATCGCCGCTTTGCCCTGGGACTCGCCGGGTTTGATACGCTCGATACGCGCGGCACCCGCGGCCTGACCGAGGAAATGCTCTACCGGTTCCCCAATGCCGCCAGCAACACCCCGCCGGGCAGCGCCGCCAACTACGAACTGCGCACCTGGTTCAACAACGCCGGCGTGCTGATCTGTCGTCCGGCCCAAGGCAGCGCCTGCCAGTTGGGCGTGGCGATCAAGGGCGGCCGCAATGCCGGCAGCCATTGCCACATCGATACCGGCTCGTTCACCCTGGTCAACCACGACAAGTGCATTATCCTGGATGCCGGCGGCGAGCGCTATACCGCGCGCACCTTCAGCGCCCACCGCTGGGAAAGCAAGATCCTCAATTCCTTCGGCCACGATGTTCCGGTGGTCGCCGGCGCACTGGAGCAACCCGGCGAGAAGGCCCGCGCGGTGGTGGTACGCACCGATTTTACGCCCGCGGCCGATACGATCGTGTTTGATATCACGTCGTGTTATGCCGTTCCGGATTTGCAGAAAATCGAACGCACCTTCGTGTATTCACGCCAGGGTGCCGGCTCCTTGACCGTGACGGACCATGCCACCTTCAAAACGCCCCAGACGCTCGGCACCGCGCTGCTTACCGTGGGCAAGTTCACCCCGGGCCATGCCGGCCCGCTGCTGATCGAAGACGGCAAACAAGCGGTGCTGGTGGCGGTGCAAGCCACCGGAGCCACAAAGTTGGAAACGCAAACCATCAAAGAAGACGGCTCGTCGAACCCCACGCGCATCGGCATCAACCTCACCGAACCGGCCACCGACGCCCAGATCACCCTGACCATCACGCCGCGTTAGGATCCAATAATCCAGGAGGTTCCCCATGATTCGTTCCCGTTTATGCCCCACCACCATCTGCGGCCTTTTGTGCCTGCTGGCAGTTCTGGCCACGCGCCCCGTGTGTGCGGCCGAACCGGCGGCGTTCCACCCCGGGGAAATCTGGCCGGATGACAAGGGCGTCCACATCAACGCCCACGGTGGCGGCATTCTGCTCCACGAGGGCACCTATTACTGGTTCGGCGAACACAAGGTCGCAGGAGATGCGGGCAATTACGCCCAGGTCGGCGTGCACGTCTACTCTTCCAAGGACCTTTACAACTGGAAGGATGACGGCATCGCGCTGGCCGTAGCCGCGGACCCGGGCAGCCCGATCGGCAAGGGCTGTATTCTCGAGCGCCCCAAGGTGGTCTATTGCCCGAAGACCGGCAAGTTTGTCATGTGGTTCCACCTGGAACGCAAAGGGCACGGCTACGGCGATGCCCGTTCCGGCGTGGCCCAGGCCGATACGCCGACCGGCCCGTACCATCTGGTCGACACCTTCCGCCCGGATGCCGGGGTCTGGCCGGATAACGTGCCGGCGGACATGAAGCAGCCCCTGAATGCTGCGGAGAAAGCCGTGCTCCATGGCGCCCATATCTCCGGGGGCTCGGCCCCGCCGGAAGCAAAAGACCTGCTGTTCCGGCGCGACTTTGCCGGTGGCCAGATGGCCCGCGACATGACCTTGTTCGTCGATGACGACGGGGCGGTCTATCACATCTTTGCCTCGGAGGAAAATTCCACCCTGCACCTCTCGCGCCTGGCCGAGGACTGCCTGAAACCCGCCGGCCGCTACATCCGGATCTTCCCCGGCGGCTATAACGAAGCCCCCGCCATGTTCAAACGCGCGGGAAAGTACTACCTGATCACCTCGGGCTGTTCGGGCTGGGCGCCCAATGCGGCACGCTGCGCCGTGGCCGCAACGATCTGGGGCCCCTACCAGCCCCTGGATAATCCCTGCCGCGGCACACCGGCACAGAACAAGATCTCGTTTGATTCCCAGTCCACCTTCGTGCTGCCGATCCCGGGAAAACCCGGGGCGTTTATCTTCCTGGCCGACCGCTGGCGCCCAAAGAATGCCATTGATGGACGCTATATCTGGCTGCCGCTCGAATGGGACCACGACCAACCGGTGCTGCACTGGCAGGCGCAGTGGGATATGACTGCTTTCCACCAGTAACAAACGTCAGGCTTTTACAGCCTGAGGTTATCCGCCGATGGCTATGCCAGACCCGCTCCCACAAGCACTTTGCCCACACTGTCTGATTCGCTATGATTCCTTTTATAAAGGAGTGTGGCATGCTTGAAGCAATTGCATCGCATATTGAAATCACCCCCGGTATATGTGGCGGCAAGCCGCGTATTGCGGGCCATCGCATTACCGTCGCAGATATTGCCGTTTGGCATGAAAAGATCGGCCTGACCGCCGATGAAATCGCAGATCAATACGATCTGTCGTTGGCGGATATTTACGCCGCACTGGCTTACTATCATGACCACCGCGGCACAATAGATGCCGGACTTCGCGCCGAGCGAAAATTGATCGCGCGACTGCGCAAAGCCCGTCCATCTCTGCTGCTCCGCAAGCTACAGGCGACGTCCCGTGGCTGATCATCTCAAGTTCTATCGCACCCCGTTACCCAGGAAATATTCCATCAAATCGTAACCGCGCTGAATTTGCAGGTCCGATTCCCGGGCCGCCGCTTCGGTATACACGCGCGGCACGGCGCCGTTGATCTGCGTGCCGGCCAGGGCCACGGGCACCGGGGCGTCGTGGTGCTTGCGCGTGGCGCACTGCGTGGCGTGGTCCGGCAGGATCATCAGGCGCCACTGCGGATAGGTCTGGAGTTTCTCGAGCACGGGCCCGACTACATGCTTATCGATGGCTTCCAGGGAGGCGATCTTTTCGTTGAAATTCGCGGCGTGGCTGGCCTCGTCCGGGGCCTCGACATGGCAGCAGACGATATCAAAGTTATCAAGATTATCGCAGGTATATTTACCTTGGGCGACGTAATCCGTGTCGTGATAGCTGGTGATGCCCGGCACCTCCAGGTTGGTCCAGCCCAGCAGGTTGGCAATGCCGCGGAGCAGATCGACGGCAGTAATCATCGCCCCGGTCTTGCCGAAGCGTTCCTTAAACGGCGTAACATTGGCCGCCTTGCCCTGACCCCACAGCCAGATGTGGGTGGCCCGATTCTCGCCCAGGTCCCTGCGGGTGGTATTGATTTCGTGATCCTTAAGCAGGGCGTGCGAGCGTTCGATGAGGTCGGTGATGGCCGGGGCATTTTTGCCTTTGGGCATGTAACCCTTGATGGGCTGCCCGGGAATATCATGCGGCGGTGTGGTTTTCAGGCCGGCAAAATCGCCGCCGCGATAGGTCATCAGATTGCGATAGGAAACCCCCGGATAGAAGGTCAGCGGCGTGGTGCCGACATCCGGAGCCAGAACCCGGCGCACTTCCTCCAGCAGGATCCGCGCCTCTTTATCCCCAATGTGCCCCGCCGAGTGGTCCATCATCACGCCATCGATAATGGTGACCAGATTGCAGCGAAACACCCAATCCGCCGGGTCCAGTTGCAGCCCCATGGCGGCCGCCTCCAGCGGGGCCCGGCCCGGATGGTACTTGGCCGGATCGTACCCCAGCAGGCACAGCGTGCAGACATCCGACCCGGCGGCATACCCCGGCGGCGTGGTGCGCACGGTGCCCAGCTTGCCCATCTGGGCCACGCGATCCATGTTGGGAATCTGAGCCACTTCCAGCGGCGTCTTGCCGCCGAGTTCTTCAATCGGGCTGTCCGCGGCACCGTCGGGAATGATGATGGCATATTTCATAAGGTTTGTGGTCCGTTGTTAGTGGTTAGTGGTTCGTGGTTATTGACGATCGACGGCCCCTGCGCCGCCGCGCAGGGGCTTTAAGCCCTGCGCGTTGAACGATCTTCACCGGTCTTGAAATTTGCGCGGTAATAGGGTCATAGTTCGGATGGACGAGCTGCCGAATAAGTTCCATTTCTTCCCACCGCTGCTGCGGCGTTTGCGACAGGGCGTAATCCAACGCCGCCGCCTCCATTTCTTCAAAGGAAGAAAAGTAACGAACAGTCTTGGCCAAACAGATTTTATCGATCGGTCGCATCGTCGGCATTATAGCATTGGATCCTCTTGCCCGGCATCACCCCTCCGTCCCCAGCACCCGTATCCGTACGGTGTTGCCCCTGATGCTCTTCAGCTGATCGATCTTCGCCACCGCCTCGGCCATGGCCCCGTCCTGCGCTTCGTGCGTGGTGATCACCACCGGCACGTACTGGCCCGCGTTGGATTGATGTTGCACCACCGCGGCAATCGAAATCCCATGGTGCCCCAGAATGGCCGTGATCTGCGCCAGCACCCCCGGCAGGTCCAGCGCCGTGATGCGCAGGTAATTACGCGCCACAATCTGCCGCGTGGGCACAATCTTAAGTTTGGCCCGCCGCGTCAGCAGCGGCAACTGGGCAAACAGCAGCGGCGCGGTGCCCATGGCCACGTCGATCACATCGGCCAGCACCGCCGAGGCGGTCGGCTTGGGACCGGCCCCGCGCCCGTAGTACATGGTATGCCCCGCGGCATGGCCAAAGACGCTGATGGCGTTAAACGAGCCGTTAACGGATGCCAGCGGCTGATCGGCGGGCACAAACGTCGGGTGCACGCGCAGCGATATGCCGCCATCAATCTTCTCGGCGATCGCCAGCAGCTTGCACGCATAGCCCAGCTCTTTGCCGTATTTCAGGTCGGCATCCTGGAGCGTATCGATGCCGGAAATGTCCACCGCGCTGATGGGCACCTCGGCCCCAAAGGCCAGCCCGGCCAAAATCGCAATCTTGTGCGCCGAATCGGTGCCGTTGACGTCCAGGGTCGGATCCGCCTCGGCAAAGCCCGCCGCCTGGGCCCCCGCCAGGGCATCGCCGTAGCTTTGCCCCGAACGCATCATCTGCGTCAGGATGTAATTGCAGGTGCCGTTGACAATGCCCACCAGGCGATGAATATCGTTGGCCAGCAGGCCCTTGGTCAGCGCCAGGATGATCGGAATGGCCCCGCCGCAGGACGCCTCAAACGAGATGCAACGCTTGGCCCGTTTGGCGGCGGCAAAGATCTCCGGGCCGTGAATCGCCAGCAGGTACTTGTTGGCGGTCACCACGTGCTTGCCGGCCTTGAGGGCCTGGAGCACAAAGGTGCGGGCCGGTTCCAAGCCGCCAATGAGCTCAATTACAATTTGAGTTTGCGAATCTTTCAATACCGCGTCAATGGTCGGGCGCAGCAGGCGGGGCGGAATCTTCACGGCGGTTATCCGCTCCGGATACTTCTCCACCACATGGCGCAGCTCCAGCGTTTGGCCGGACCGCCGCCGCAGCAGGCCCGACTCATTGAGAAGCATGTCGGCAACGGCCGAGCCGATCTTGCCGGCCCCCAGTAATGCGATCCCGATTGGCATACGTAACTCCGTGTAATAACGGGTAGATAGAATACACGATTGCCGAAATTAGAGCGAGCGACAATTTGGTTACAATCGCGGTGCTCAAGTATTGACGGATCGTCAGTGAATACGTAATCTTTGGACTACGTGATGGCGCATTATCGGCAGTTTTCGCGCAGTCAACCCAGGCTTTCCGGGCCTGACGCGAAACCCGGCCGGTGGTGCATGTTAGCGTGGCGCAAGAAAATTTGAGGAAACACGATGCGTGCGAAGCGGTTTGCGGTTAAGCAATTGCTCAACCGGGTTTGTCGGCAGGGAATCACCAGACCTAAATTGAGCGGCGCTGCCAATGTGTGCCATCTCGAACCGCTCGAAGAGCGGCAGTTTCTCTCCGCCACCTTCGCCACCCAAAGCGTCACCACCGGCGGTACGACCATCCAGATGGTGCCCAACTCCTACCTGGTATCCATGGGGTCCACGGTCAACCTGACGGCCTTGGCCAAAACGGCCGGCTTTACGGTTTCCAACATCCAGAGCCTCGGCGGCGATAATCTCTATTCCTTCACCGAGACCGGTTTTACACCCGACCAAATGGCCGCCTTTGGCGCCGGTAATATCGCGCTTTCCGGCTTGGTGCCCAATCAGGTCTACCACCTGTTGAATACCACGCCGCCCATTGCCGCCAGTGCCACCCCGCCGTTCACCAACATGTGGTGGGCCCAGAACACCGGGCAGGTCATTGAAGGCGCGTCGATGGGTCCGACCACCGGTACGCCGGGGGCCGATATCAAGGCCACCTCCGCCTGGGACGTGACCACCGGTTCGCCCAACGTCATCGTCGCGGTCCTGGATTCGGGCGTGGATCTCAACAACCCCAATCTGATTGACAACATCTGGACCAACTCCAAGGAGAACCTGACCAGCGGCACCGATAACGACCTCGACGGTTTTGCCAATGATTATTACGGCTGGAACTTTGTCAGTAACACCAATAATGTTCAGGATGACAACGGGCACGGCACGGCGGTATCCAGCATCATCGCCGGCGAAGGCGTCAGCGGCATGGCCGGCGTAACCCAGAGCACCAGGATCATGCCGATCAAAGTGGCCGATGCCACCGGGGCCCTGTCCGAAGCGAGCATTCTGTCGGGTTTTGAATACGTCGCCATGCGCAAGCGTGTTTACCACGACAACATTGTTGTCGCCAACATGAGCTTTGGTGGGCTCTCCGACCCGGTTAACTTCAATAATCTCCCGGAACTCCAGGCCATTGACCGCCTGGCCAAGACCGGCATCCTGCTGTGCATTGCCGCCGGCAACGACGGCGAGAATAACGATGTGATCGGCCACCTGCCGGCCAACTCGTCCAATGCCAACGTGATCACCGTGGCCGCCACCGACGCCAATGACCAACTGGCGTCCTTCAGCGATTACGGCGTGAACACCGTGGCCATCGCCGCCCCCGGCGTGGATATCACCATGTCGGCAATCGGCGGCGGGGTGGTGACCGAGAGCGGCACGTCCATGGCCACCCCCATGGTGGCGGGCGTCGCGGCCCTGCTCGCCGCGTTTAATCCCGGCGCCAGCCCCGCGCTGCTCAAGGCCGCCATTCTTAATGGTGCCGATCCCCTGCTCAACCTCACGGGCAAAGTGGCCACCGGCGCCCGTCTCGACGCCCTGGGCGCTCTGCAATACATGGCCACCCAGATGGGCCTGGGCGTCACCGGGCAAGTCACGGTCTTCACCAATGCCCAGGTCAGCGGCTGGGCCTACGACCCGACCGCCGTGGAAAGTCCCATATATGTGCAATTGTTTGTCAACGGCACCCTGGTCGATACCGTCCTGGCCAACGGCACCGAAGGCAAAGGGCACGGCTTTGTCTTCGCCAACGAGCCTGCCCTGGCCCAACCCGGCAACCTGACGGTTCAGATCCAGGCCGTCGGTTACAGCTCGGGAACCAACACCACCCTGCTGACCGGCGTGCTGAACTTTGATAACGAACTGTTCATCCAGTACCTCTACCAGGATACGCTCAACCGCGCGCCGGATCTCGGCGGCCTGGAATACTTCTCGAGCATGCTTAACGTCAATGGCGGCAATCGCCAGCAGGTGGTGCAGATCATCTCGCATTCCCCCGAATTCTTCAAAAACTATGTGGATAACCTTTACGCCACCCTGTTACAGCGTGCCCCGGATACCGCCGGCGAAACCAACCTGGTCAACGCCCTGCTGGCCGGCACCGCCACCTTGGAGAGTACCGAGCAGGCATTCCTGACCTCCGGCGAGTTTTATGTGCTCTCCGGCGGCACTACCCAGGGCTGGGTCAACAGTTTGTACCAATTGGTGCTCGGACGCATCGGCGGCAGCACCGAAATCGCCGGCTGGGTGGATTACGCCCGCACCCACAACCGGGCCCAGATCGCCAGCCTCTTCCTGCACTCCACCGAGTACCGCTCCACCCAGGTGGCCGCCTATTACGCCAATTACCTCCACCGCCAGGCCCAGCCGTGGGAAATTGGCATGTGGGTAAATTCCGGCCTGGACCTCCTGAGCATCCAGAACGCCATTTGGGGCAGCCTCGAGTACTTCGTCGGCCAGGCCGTGGTGCACGGCTCGGGCAGCCTGACGTAACCGCTGGTAAACCGCCATCCTTCGAGTGTATAAAAAAAGCTCCAAGACCCAGGTCTTGGAGCTTTTTCATTGTTTTATTTAACCACTGGCGCCACGGGGCGGGAGGGGGTCACGACGAACGTCCAACTTTCAACGCTCAACGTCCAACGTTCAAAGAAACTCCTCGTTCAACGTTGAGTGTTGGATCCCGGCGCCCCGGGATTGAACGTTTGCCGCAGGCCGTTTCTTCTGTCCTGTTTCTTACCGCCGCCGCCGCGTCGGGAACTTGCCGCCCAGCGGCCGCACGCTCGCCGGCGCCGGCTGCACGTTGGCAAAGCCCGTGGGCATGTAGCCATCAACCTGCACGGGCCCGGCCGGCTTGGCCGGTGCCGCCGCCGGTGCTGGCGCGCCCGGGGCGCCCGTATGGCCCAGGCGCGAAGCCGGTTCCGGGCTGCCTTTGAAATTCGGAATCCGGTACTCTTCCATCAGGTTATTGGTGAGTTTTTCGATCTCCGTCTGCAACTGCGCCTGGCCGATCGCCACAAACGTAAAGGCCTTGCCGGTGGCGCCCATGCGGGCCGTGCGCCCGATGCGGTGCACATAGGCCTCGGGATCTTCCGGGATGTCATAGTTGATCACGTGCGAAATCTCGTGCACGTCGATGCCGCGGGAGGCCAGGTCGGTAGCCACCAGCACGTTGATCTTGCCGGTGCGGAAGCCGCGCATCACCCGCTCACGCTTGTTCTGGAGCAAGTCGCCGTGGATCGGCTCGGCATTGACGCCGTCCACCTCCAGGCCATGGGCCACCTTATCGACGCTCCGCTTGGTCCGGCAGAACACGATCGCCAGGCCCGGCTTCTCGGCGCGAATCAGCAGCTTAAGTGCCCGCTGCTTATCCCATGGCTGCACGCCCACAAAATACTGCTTGGCTTCCGGGTTGGTCAGGCTTTCATCGGGCTTGGCGGTGAAAATCCGCTGCGGATCGGTCATGTGCCGGGCGACCATGCGCTCGATGTCGTCGTTGATCGTCGCCGAGACAAATATCGTCTGGTGCGCGGTGGTGCAGGCCGCCAGGATCTTGCGAATGTCATCGCGGAAGCCGATGTCGAACATGCGGTCGACCTCGTCGCAGACCACAAAACGCATGTTGTTGAGCGGCAGCACGCGGCGTTCCATCAGGTCCAGCAGCCGGCCGGGCGTCCCGACAATAAAGTGCGGATGCCGCCCCATAAGCTTGATATCGTGCGAGACCTTCTGCCCACCGTAAACCACCTGCAAACGCACCGGCTTATGCTTGGCAAAACGCACCAGCTCGGCCTCCACCTGCACCGCCAGCTCGCGCGTCGGCACCACCACAATGGCCTGGTAGGGATGCGCCAGGTCAATCTTCTGGATGATCGGCAGCCCAAAGGCCGCCGTCTTGCCGGTGCCCGTGCGGGCCTGGCCAATGATGTCCGCGCCGCGCAGGGCGATGGGGATCATCTTCTCCTGGATTTCCGAGGGCGTCTGAAAATGAATTTCCGCAATAGCGCGCAGCATCGCCGGTTCCAATCCCAGGGCGGCAAACGCCGGCGACATCGCCAAATGCGGGCGCGGTGCCACCACAGGCTTGGGCGCAAGCGCCACCGGCGGCGCGTGCGTGACGGGCGGCACGTTGTCCTTGGTTTCCCCCCCTGCTATTGACGTACTGGACAGTTCCGGGGTGTTGTGGTCGTTCATATTTTCCTTTTGCGCAATGCACGCAGCCATCCAACAGATGGACGGCTTCGCGGCACTACCGTTCGTTCACATTAGTATGCAATACTTGCATAGATTTAACAAGCCCGTAAACCCACGCCCGATAATAATATCTCTGCCGAACCACCCGAGCCCTTCCCGCACCACCATTCCCCACGGGGTGGCAATGAGATGTCGCAGGCGTTTATCGTTCCGCTCACAATCGGGCCAGGTGTCGCGAAAATGCGCATTGGGAAGTTGGAAGTTGGAATTCAGAAATTGGACGTTGAGCGTTGGAAGTTGAACGTTGGACGTTCACAAACTTCAGCCTGCTGCCGCCTGGCTTTCGGTTGCAGCCATGTCGCCTTGGACACCAACTTCCTACCAGCCACTCTTGCATTCCCACCCCGCCGGTAGGACACTGTGCAGGTCGTAATCGGGGTCTTCGGGCATGGAAAGGAACTTATCATGACCACAACCATTCCGTCGCGAACCATCGCAACTGTCCTGCTGGGCGCCGCGTTACTCCTGGGCACCACGGCCAACAGCCCGGTTCTGCAGGCCGCCGCGGATCCCGCCTGGGAAACCACCCACCAGGAAGTGGCCGTGATCAAGGTGCTCGACAAGAAAGAGGGCGGCGCCCTCAATAACTTCTGCGTCAATACCGATGGCAACCTGCTGGCCTGCTGCCGCACGGCGGGCACCGGCGGCCAGATCAAGGTGCTCAGCCCCGCCGGACAACTGGTGGAGACCTGGGCGCTGGATGCCGCACCGCAGGCCATCTGCGTGGATGCCGCCGGCACCATCTACGTGGGCGGCAGCGGGCGCATCAGCAAGCTCGACCAGAAGGGCAAAGTGGTAACCAGCGTCGCGGCCCCCGGCATTAACGGCCCGGCCGAGTTGCCCAAGGATATGGAAGCCGCCATCCGCAAGTCCCTGCAGAACCAACCGGCGGACAAGGTGGACGAAACCCTGGCCAAGTACAAGGTCATGCTGCAGCGCGGCCAAGGCGAAATCAACGGCATTGCGCTGACCGACCAGGACGTGTTTATTACCTGCAAAGCCCCCTCCGATTACAGCTACGTGGTCTACCGGTTCGACCGGGAACTCCAGAATCCCAAGCTCATCATCAAAGGCCTCGCCGGCTGCTGCGGCCAGATGGACGTACAGGCCCACGACGGCAAAGTCTGGATTCCGCACAATGCCCGCCACAAGGTTGAATGTTACGACCGGGAAGGCAAACTGCTCCTGACGTTCGGCAAGTACGATCGCCAGGCGGCCGAGGGTTTTGGCGGCTGCTGCGAACCCAAGAACCTGCGCCTGACCAGCACCGGCGATATCTTTGCCGCCGAATCAGCCGAACCAATTTCCATCAAGCACTTCTCCCCGGAGGGCAAGTTCCTGGGCGTCGTGGCCCTGCCGCACTACAAGACCGGCTGCGTCCGCGTGACGGTGGATATGAGCAAGGACGGCAAACAATTTTACATCATGGATCCCGGTGGCAACGCCATTCACGTGCTGGGACCTAAAGGGTGATGCGGTCACGAGCGTTTAGAAGAACAACCACAGAGGCACAGAGACGCAGAGAATTTCACAGAGAGTGCGGTGGTAATTTGACGGCGCGCCGCAGTTAAAGGACCATTTTATAAACCGTAGAGAGCGCCGAGACCGCGGAGAATTGCGCAGAAATACCCCTGAAATCTCTGGTATGGTCTCTGCGGCCTCTGCCGGCTCCGCGGTGAAAAGGGTATTTTTGAAATAGTCCTTAAGTGATTAAATGGGGTCACGCATGAAATCATCTGTCACGCATCTGCTACGCATCGGTTTAGCTACCTTGGTGCTCGCCGCGTCTTATCTGGCGGGTTGTGCTACCCGTGCCACCAGCCCCGAAGAGCCGCTGGTCATGGTAGTGATGGATCCGCTGTCCAAGGAACTCGCCTGCCCGTGCGTGGCCGGTTATGCCCAGCGGAATTACGGGCTGCTGGCAACCTGGCTGGAAAAGGATCTGGGCCGTCCCATTGAGGTGGTCTATACCGAAGCGATTTCCAAGGCCCTGCGCATGGTTCCCCGCCAGCGCATCGCGCTGATCGTCGGCAAGCAATCGCTGGTGCTATACGATGCCGCTCAAACCGGCATGGCCGTGCGGCCCCTGGCCCGCCTGACCGCCCAGGATGGCACCACCACGTTCACCGGTTTGTTTGTGGTCCAAGCCGGCGACCCGGCCACCAGGATCGCCGATCTTAAAGGCCGGCGAATTTTGTTTGGCACCCCGGAATCCGATGAGAAGTATGCCGCCGCCCAGGCAACCTTGCGTAGCGCCGGCGTAACGCTGCCCGCGAAGGTTGAGACCCGGCCCGGTTGCAGCGATTCGGCCCTGGAAGTGCAGGACAGCACGGAAAGCCCCCCGCCGGCTGCCGTGATTTCCAGCTATGCCTTTCCGCTGCTGGAAGGTTGCGGCAACGTGCGCAAAGGATCGCTCAAGATCATCGGCCAGACCGGCGCGATCCCCTTCGTCACGGTCTTTGCCACCGCTGGGATCAACCCGGAAATGGCCAAGGCGTTACGGCGCAGCCTGCGGCGCGTCCGGACGAATCCCGAGCTGCTGGGCGCCATGGAATCGCGGGATGGGTTTGTCGAACTGGAAACGCCTGAACCTGCCGCCCGCAATAGTTCCGATTGGCCCGACTGGCGCGGCCCCGCGCGCGATGGCGTGGCGACCCGCCTG
>Ga0316217_10004545_pt1 | contig 14897 bp, 14 predicted proteins | sample 1anoAmetaG_FD_203633 | JGI IMG/M metagenome (GOLD analysis project Ga0316217, IMG submission 203633) | Freshwater microbial communities from Trout Bog Lake, Wisconsin, USA - 1anoA | ecosystem: Environmental > Aquatic > Freshwater > Lake > Hypolimnion/Profundal zone | place: USA: Wisconsin... | reverse complement strand
TGCTCACCGCCCACATTTGAGAGACCGGAACTGCCATGGAAATACACCCCTCTTCGCTATCGTATTATTCTACGCGATTTGATGCCCCGTGGCCGTTCCAGGTCTTCCGGCTGGTAAATCCGGGATTAAACGCCCCGAAATTCACTCCGAACGGGCAATCAACGCCTGCATGTTGCAGCGCAGCACCTCCGTTGACAGGTGGCCCATATTTGCCCTCTGTTGGCAAATGTGGGATGCAGGCAGCCGACGAAATCCCAGAGTTGGAGCTTTGCCAATTTCGGGCCGTGCGGGAATGTTTACTAAGCGGTAACTGAGAGTTGCCTGTCATCCACAAGAACCCGGCAACCAGGAGCCAACGCAATTCCCGCAACGGGATAGTGAGCGACATGGCGATTATGCGCTCACAAACGGATTTCAGTTCGTTGAACCAGCTTCCTCGCTCTTGTTTATCAGCTTTTCAACCACCTTGATACATCCGCGTACGACGGCATAATCCAGCAATGCTAAGGGCAAAAGAGCGATATTGGGGTACCTCTCGTTAGGCCAGGGTACAAACCAGACAATCGGAAGATGAAGTGCGAATATGGTCGCCGCTGTTAGCCAGAACCACGTATATTTTCTCAACTCCCACCGTGCTCGAATAGCAAACATAATCACGCCAACAAAGTCTGACGCAACTTTCCCTTTTCCGGGGTACCCGTAATAAAGAAGTAGAAGGAACGCTGGAGATGAGAAAAGAGCTATCAACATGACCCATTTCGGATCGAATATCTCTTGAGACTGATCACCACTCACTGAGTCCATCGGCCACCAGCCATACCCATATTTTACGGGTGGAGTTCCACGCGACACGCTGTTCGCTGTGGTGTGTAGTTTAGCGCGCCACACACTGAAATTGTTACTCTGACTCGTACTGCCCCCTAAACTCATTCGATAACGCTGGGCAGTATTCCACCTGTTCAGTGGATTGTTGGCGATAACAGGCCAAGGCACTCACTATTCCAATTCCGGAATTCTCGTCTCCCCCCGGCACCGGTTCGCCGGATTCCACGATCTGAGGTTTCTGGGTAAAAGGTTGGCCACTTGCAATTTGCCCTTTAGTAAACACCCTGCGGCGCCCCGAATCCTACATCCCAGTCGTAACGGCTCTTTTGCCACAATCCAGCACTCACTCTGAATGGGCGAACAGAGCCTGCATGTTGTGGCGCAGCATCCTGGTCACGATGGCCGATTCTTCCTCGCCAAACGACTTCCATCCGGTGTTGCGCAGCACTGAGGCGCGATCCACGCGGGGAAACTTCACCATGGCAAGGATGGCCATGAACTGGATGCGGGTCTCGGGAGCATCGGCCGGACGGTTGGTGAGGCGCGAGACATACTCAAAGCCCACTTCGAGCAGGGGCAAAAATTTGGTGTGCAGAATCTCAAAGGCCCCGGTGGGATCGAACTGCTCGCGGTAGATGAACTGTCCCCAGGATCGCGGCGTATCGGTGCCGAGCATGATTCCGGCGAATTCCACGATCAGTTCGGTGAAGTTGCCGAGCGTCTCCTGGTGCGTCAGCCCCTTTTGCTGCAGCGCCAGCCGCGCCCGCTGGCAGGCCGGGGCAAAGCGCTCGGCGATGTTGGAGCCGATGTACTCGGCGGCCGCGTGGTAGAGCCCCAGCTTGCTGCCGAAGTAGTAGGGAATCGAGACCAGGTTGGCCTGCGCCTGTTTCACAATCGCCCGCGTGCTTGCGCCTTCATAGCCCAGCTCGGAGAAGACCTCGACGGCAACCTCGATCAGCCGCTGGCGGGTCCGCTCGCTGCGATCCTGGCAGGTCGAGCGCAGGGTAGAGCACATTGTCTTCGCCGGGTTTGTCATTTTTCTTACCTTGGGACGGCCTTTGCGTTTGACATTTAAATCATCCGTATGATTTCTTAATGGATAGTACCTCAAGTTCGCGAGAGATTCAATCATGCATGTCAGGCAATTTATTGGCGGGTTGCTGATTGCCCTGTTGGCGATTCCCGCCAGTGCCCAGCAGTTGAGCGGCGACGTTACCCCGGTGGCCGTGCCTCAGTCGCTCGATCAGCTGCTCCAGGAAGGGAACCAGAGTCCATTTTCGGGCAGTGTCCCCGGCGCGCAGCCCCAGGCCGGAACCCTCGACCTCACCGTTCAGGACGCCATCGACCGCGGCCTCAAGTACAACCTGGGAATCGTGCTCAGCGCCCAGAGCACGGCTGCGGCGCGGGCCGAGCATCTCAAGCAGCTCAGCAACCTGCTGCCCCAGCTCAACGGCATGCTGCGCGAGGGCTATGCCAAGGTCAACCTGGAAGCCGAAGGCTTGAACTTACAGGTCTTTCATGTTCCCGGCCTAGGCAACTCCGTCGCGTTCGCCAACTCCGAAGCCCGCGTCTCGGCGAGCGAGGATCTGGTGGATTTCCAAGCACTTGAGAACACTCGCGCCGCTACGGCCAGTATCCGCGCCGCCGGGTTTACCTACAACTCCGCCCGGGAGACCGTGACCCTGGCCGTCGCCGCCAGCTATCTGTTTGTCGTCTCTGCCGAAAGCCAGGTGGAAGCCGCAACCGCCGAGCTGAAGACCGCCGAAAGTCTCTACCAGCTGGCGCAGGACCGCGAGAACGCCGGGCTGAACCCCGAAATCGATACTCTCCGCGCCCGCGTGGAAGCGCAGGTGCGCCGCCAGAATCTGATCGAGGCCAACAACAACCTGGCCAAGCAGCGCATTGCGCTGACCCGCGTCCTCGGCCTGCCTTTGCACCAGAACATCCGGCTGGTCACCCCTATCCCTTACAAGCCGCTGCCCCCGCATGTGGAAGCAGAAGAGTTCCAGCATGCCCTCGCCGCGCGTCCCGACTACCTGGCCGCCGAGCAGCAGGTAAAGGCCGCCGAGCTGCGCCGCAAGGCCGCCCAAGCCGAGCGCCTGCCCTCGCTCGGCATCAGCGGAGACTACGGCGCAATCGGAACCCACCCCGATAACGCCTTCTCCACCTGGACCGTCAACGCCGGCCTCAAGATTCCTATCTTCGAGGGCGGCAGGATCGAGGCTGACATTCGCAAAGCCGACGCCGATCTGCAGCAGGCCAAAGCGCAGCGCGACGACCTCAAGGGCCGCATCGGGCAGGATATCGCCGACGCCATGCTCGATGTTGCCGCCGCCGGCGAGCAGGTCGAAGTGGCCAAGGCAACCCTCGACTACGCGCAGCAGACCCTCACCCAGTCGCAGGACCGCTTCTCCGCCGGCGTCACCAATAACATCGAGGTCATCCAGGCGCAGGAAGCCGTCGCCAACGCCAACCAGCAACTCATCGGGAGCCTGTTCTCTCACAACCTCGCCAAGGTGCTGCTGGCGCGCGCCGTCGGCACCGCCGAGAAATCCGTGCGCCGGGCACTGGAAGAAGATTCTGCTTCTCCGGAAGCTGCTCCCGCCGGTCCTGACTCAGCCGAATCCGGCTCGAAGGCATCGGGCGCTCCCGCACCGGCGAAATAGATTTCACCCTGGGCAGAAGATTTTTTGGAGAATGGAATGGCCAACGAAGAAAGCAACAAACCCTCGGCTGCGGCCGCCCGCGAAAAGGGAATCCTGAAGCGCAATCCCTGGCTTGCCATACTGCTGCGCGCACTGGTCGTGCTGCTGCTGATCGGCGCCGCCGTGTTCTGGTGGCAGAGCCGCAGGTTCGAAGACACCGACGATGCCGAAGTGGATGGCCACATCGATCCCATCAGCGCCCGCGTCAGCGGACACGTGGTCAAGGTCAACGTGGAGGAGGGCCAGTTCGTCAAGGCCGGGACCGTGCTGGTGGAGATCGACGACAGCGACTACCAGGTGGCCGTGGATCGTGCGCGTGGCGATTACAGGGAGGCCGTTGCCTCGTCCGAGGCCGCGCAGTTCGGTGTTCCCATCTCCCAGGTAGGTTCCAGCAGCCAGATTCACTCCGCGCAAGCGGATGTTCTCAATGCCGAGGCCGGAGTCACCTCCGCCGACCGTCAGGTCGAAGAGGCCCAGGCACGTCTGATCGAAGCCGAGGCCAACGCCAAGACCGCCAACCTCGATCAGGCGCGCTACCAAACCCTGGTCGGCAAAAAAGAAGTCTCCCAGCAGCAGTATGACCAGGCGGAAGCTGCCGCCGCCTCCGCCAACGCCATCGTGACTGCCGCGAACGCGGCGGTGCGTTCCAGCGAGGAGGTGGTCAAGCAGGCCAAGGCGCGCCTGGAGCAGTCACAGGCTGCTCTCGCCAACGCCCAGATCTCTCCCAAGCAGATCTCCGCTACCCAGGCCCAGGCGCGCGCCGGAGAAGGCAACGCCGCAAAGCTCCATGCCTCGCTCGAACAGGCGGAGCTGAACCTCGGCTACACCCGCGTGGTTGCACCGGCCGACGGCATCGTCGGCAGCCGCAATGTGCAGCTCGGCCAGAACGTGCAGACCGGCCAGGAGATGCTGACCATCGTCCCGCTCAAGGAGATCTGGGTCACCGCCGATTTCAAGGAAACCCAGCTGGAGCACATGCGAGCCGGCCAGCACGTCGAAATCGAGGTGGACGCACTGGGCGGACAGAAGTTCGGCGGCACGGTCACCAGCATCGGCGGAGCCACCGGCGCCAAGTTCAGCCTGCTGCCTCCGGAAAACGCCACCGGAAACTACGTCAAGGTGGTGCAGCGCGTGCCTGTCCGCATCGACTTCGATAACCACCAAAGCGCCGATTTCAATCAGGACGGCAGACTCCGTCCCGGTCTCTCGGTGGTTCCCAGCGTGAGGGTTCGGTGAGCACTGGCTCTACTAATAACGCGGCAACCAGCGGCGCCCCGCCCGTCAGCCCACGCTGGCGGCCGAGCCACAACCCGTGGGCCGTGGCCATGACGGTCACTCTGGCGACCTTCATGGAGGTGCTGGACACCTCCATCGCCAACGTCGCCCTGCCGCACATCGCCGGATCGCTCTCCGCCGGGCAGGATGAATCCACCTGGGTGCTGACCAGCTATCTGGTGTCCAACGCCATCGTTCTGCCCATCTCGGCCTGGATGAGCGACCGCTTTGGCCGCAAGCGCTTTTACATGACCTGCGTGCTGCTGTTCACCATCAGTTCGCTGTTCTGCGGACTCTCGACCACTCTGCCCATGCTGATCTTCTTCCGCATCCTGCAGGGAGCAGGCGGCGGCGGATTAGGCCCCAGCGAACAGGCCATCCTGGCCGACACCTTTCCGCCCGAGAAGCAGGGGATGGGCTTTGCCATGTATGGCATGGCCGTGGTGCTGGCTCCCGCCATCGGCCCCACCCTCGGCGGCTACATTACGGACAACTATTCCTGGCACTGGATCTTTTTCATCAACGTGCCATTCGGCCTGTTGTCTCTCTATCTCAGCAACCGCATGGTCGAGGACCCGCCCTGGATCACCGATTCCATCGAGCGCGCCAAACACACCCCGGTCGATTACATGGGCCTGGGCCTCATCGCCGTGGGCCTGGGAGCTCTGCAGGTGGTGTTGGACAAGGGCCAGCGCGAGGACTGGCTCGCCTCGCATTTCATCCAGGTATTCACTGCCGCCACCGTCATCGGCCTGGCAGCGTTCATTATCTGGGAGATGCGTGAGCCCAATCCGGTGCTGAACCTGCGTCTGCTCAAAAACCGCAACCTCGCCGTCAGCAACCTGCTGATGTTCACCCTTGGCTCGGTGCTCTACGGTACCACGGTGCTGATCCCGCAGTTTCTGCAAACCGTGCTGGGATACACGGCGCAACTGGCCGGCGAGGCTCTGTCTCCCGGCGGCTTCGTCATCATGGCGATGATGCCCATCGCCGGGACGCTGATTTCGCGCGTCGACGCGCGCAAGCTGATCACGTTCGGCTTCCTCGCCCTGGCCGTCTCCACCTTTCACATCAGTTCGCTCTATCTGGGCATCGACTTCAGAACCGCCATGCTGTATCGCGTCTACCAGTCGATTGGCCTGGCGTTCCTCTTCGTTCCCATCAACACCATCTGTTACGTCGGTATCCCGCAGGAGCAGAACAACCAGGTCTCGGCCATGATCAACCTGATGCGCAATCTGGGTGGCAGCTTTGGAATCTCCTTTGTCACCACCATGATTGCCCGCCGCTCCCAGGTGCATCAGACGTATCTGGCGGCCCACGTCTCCAACTCCAATACCATGCAGGACGCGCTGCAGGGAATGAGCGCGCATTTTGCGACGCGCTTCGGCTCCGGCCCCAACGCCGTGCAGCACGCCTACGCTGCCATCTACGAAGGCGTGCAGAAGCAGGCCGCCGTGCTCGCCTACAAAGACACCGTGCTGGCCATGACTACGCTCATCGTGCTGGTGATGCCGCTGGTGCTGCTCGCCCGCAAACAAAAACGGGGAGAGGTGCACGCCGGCCACTAACCCCGAGCGCCCGCAATGAGGGAAGTTGCCTTTGCCGCTGACTCTATCTCTGAGGTGTCATCCTGATCTCCGAGGGTGTCATCCTGAGCGCAGCGAAGGACCTCTACGCCCGCTCTGCTGCTCCAGAGGCACCTCGGCCACCACCCGTTCGCGAGCGCCTTTGCGCCCCCATTCCAGCTACTCACTTTTTATTCATCCCTCCCCGGTAACCCTTTTCATTGTCTTCCGTCTAACTCAACAGATGGGGCAGGACATTTGTAAAGCTTTTGTAAAGAAAAGGGTTCCACCCGCTTTTGGTGGAACTTTGGGACGGGCTGAAGGCAATTCAAGAGGTAGAGGAATCATGATTCGCCCAGGGAGTTGCGGAATGTTGAATGAAATCGGGATCGAAACTTCGCAGATGAACGGCATCAACCTGGTCTGCGCGGATGAGAACGAATCGCACACCAAGCCCGCCAGCCAGATGATGGTGGGAAGGAATCTTTTTGCCAGTGGTGTACTTCGCCCCGGCTCGCAGCCGTTTACCAGTCCTCTTTCGCTGCGCTATTCGCTGCAGGATCAATACAAGATTCGCACCGAGCGCGGCCACTACACCATCTCGCCCACCACCTTTATGGTGCTCAACGAGGGGCAGAGCGGCGAGATCACCGTGGAGCCGCATGCCTCGCCTCGCGCCGTCACCCTGGTCTTCGATCAGCAGTACATGTCCGAGGTCGCGCGCAGCTTCAGCGCCCCGCTGACCTCCTCGCTGGACATCGATCACGACGGCGCCGCCGTCCGCTTTCCCGAGTGCATTCAGCACGATACGGCCTTTGAGATTGGCCCCAAACTGCGCGCCCTGAGCACGGCCTGCCTGCGCGGCGACTCCGCCGACAGCATCGGAGACAAGTTCCGCGCTGTCAGCGAGTGCGTGGTGCTGGTCTTCAGCGCCGCCAGCCGCCAGATCGATTCCATTGACAGCGTGCGCCCCGGAACCCGAGCCGAGCTCTACCGCCGCATCCAGCGCGCCTACGTCTGCATCCAGGACGCCTACAACGAAGATCTCTGCCTGGAAAAGATCGCCCGCGTGGCCTGCATGTCGCCGCACCATTTCCATCGCGTCTTCAGCCAGGTGTATGGAATCACCCCGCTGCGCGCCCTGGCCGACCGCCGCATGCAGATGGCGCGCCGCCTGCTGGAAACCACCGACACGCCGGTTTCGGCCATTTGCCGCGCCGTGGGATACCACAGTGCGCCGACGTTCTCTAACCTGTTCCGTGCCAAGTTCGGCCTGCCGCCGTCGCTTTTGCAGCAGCGCAGCCGCCGGATTCGGATGCAGTAGCAAGCAACCTCCTGATTCAAACTTCTCCCATGCCGGCAGCGATGCCGGCATCTTTTTTGCCTTTGCTATTCCTGTTGTCGATGTTGCATTTGCTCTGGTTGCCGTCGCTTCGCTGTTTTTTAAAGGTGCCATCCCGAACGAAGTGAGGGACCCCAGCGCAGCGCAAATATTTCAATACCGCGTCCGAGGCACTTCAGCAACTGCCGCATGAGTTGAACCCTTCAAACTTTCCCTCTGCTCCCTGCGCTTCAGATTCCGTCCCGATCGGCCGATATATTCTTTGCAAGCAATTGGCCACTGGCCGTATCCGGATTCCATCATGACCATTCATACCGAAGCCGCATCGCCTTACCTTACCGCCCTCGATTGCGACCATGCCCTGAATCATGCCGGTGGCGACCCGGAGCTATTGATGCAGCTCTGCCGTACGTTTCTCGGTGAACTTCCCAACTGCATCGAGCGGTTGAACTGCGCCATCGCGGCGCGCGATCACCAGCTTGCCGGACGCGCCTTGCTGCAGTTGCAGAGCTGCATCCTGGTCTTCGGCGCGGGCCACGCCGCGATTACCGCGACGATGCTGGAGAATGCCATTCGCAACCGCCGCTCCCGCCAGTTGCGGAGCGAGTGGAAGCGGCTGCAAGCCCAGCTCCTGCACCTTGTCCCGCAGGTGCAGCGCCTTATGCTGGAAATGTCCACTCCCCGCACGCTCGTCCAGTAATCCGCGGCGAGGGTCGTTTCTCCGGTTGATGCATACCAGAACCAACGGGTGCCCCGGGTCCCGCGCCCTGTAGTTGGGCGTTGACCTGGGAGCGCAGAATGTTTCGGCATACAGCGGGAACCGCGCCAGCCGATTGCGGCTCCGGCAATCCGGGACTATGATCCTGCGCATGCACTATCTGCTCAAAACCGAGCCAACCGTCTATTCCTTCCAGCAGCTTCAGCAAGACCGGCAAACCGTCTGGGATGGCGTCACCAATCCGCAGGCGGTGAAAAACCTGCGCGAGATGCATCAGGGAGACAAGCTCATCATCTACCACACCGGCGATGAGCGTCGCGTTGCCGGCTCGGCGCAGGTGCTTTCCGTCGAGGCTTCCAATCCCAAGATCCCCATTGTCACCATCGCCGCCGGCAAGCCCATCGGGCACCCTGCGGCGCTGGCTGACATCAAACGGAGTACGTTGTTCACCGATTCGCCGCTGGTGCGCCAGGCACGCCTCTCCGTCGTGCCGCTTACCGATGTGCAGTACAAGGCGTTGCTCTCCGGCGAATTATGAGACGTTTTTTGAAAGGACAGTCCATGAACCTACTTAGTACGAACCAGCACGGGAGCAGCCTTCGCATCTGCCTGTCGATCTCCCTTGCCGTTGCCATGATGAGTGCAGGAGCCTTTGCCAGGGAGCACGCCAAGGTCGTCAACCTGACCGACGCAGGTGGAAACAGCGTCGGAAGCGTCACCATCCGCCCGTATAAGGGGGGTGTCAAACTCCAACTCGACCTCAAGAATCTTTCTCCCGGCCCGCACGCGATCCACTTCCATCAGACCCCCAGCTGCGTGGCTCCGGACTTCAAGTCCGCCGGAGGACACTTCAATCCCACCGGCGCGCATCACGGCATCAACAATCCGCTTACGCCTCATCCCCACGCCGGAGACATGGACAACATCACGGTCGAAGCCGATGGAACCTCGCACCAGAGCGTTCTCGACCCGCGCGTGACCCTGGCGCCGGACGCGCCCAACTCCTTGTTCGCCAACGGCGGCACCGCGATCGTGATCCACGCCAAGGCCGACGACATGATGAGCGATCCGGCGGGCAATGCCGGCGACCGCATCGCCTGCGGCGTGATTGCCCCGTAATGCCGGCAGCCTGATCGAGGATTCAAATATTTTGCGTTCTGCTGCATTTTTGTCTTTCCAAATGTCTAGTCTCGTGGCATGCTTTCGCCACTGTCCCGGGACTAGACACTTCCTTTACCCGGGCTTGGGGCTGTTTACCTACAATTTCAGTTTGCGCATTGCCTTGGTCAGTCAGGGGCGTTTGTAGTCCTGTGTCTTAGGTCGCCGGAACCCTTTTCTCCGGCGTAGATCGTCAAGTTACTTGGGCCATGTTTTCAATTTAAAGATTCATCCGGGCCGACAACTGGGCCGAACGGAGACCAAGCCATGACCAACAACACGATCGACCTCCACGCCAATATGTTCCTTCACACCATGTTTCGTCAGAGAGGCTGGGCCAATCCGAGCCAGGTCCCGGTCGAAACCGAAATCTCCGGCCCCGCTCTGTTGGAATCGCTTCAGATCCCCAGCGATCAGGTGGGTGCAATCTTCGTCAATGGGAAGGCCTATCGGGCCGAGGAAGCCGTGATTCATCCCGGCGACCGCGTTGCGCTCTTTTCTCCCAGCGCTCCCATGTTCGTATTCCTGAGCTTCCGCGACCACTCGTACAGCCTCGGCAGCTAATCGCCCGCGGCACAAGGATCGATTCTCTTGGCCGGGCCGCCCAGATTCGCAACCGCTCTCCATTTGCCGCAACCGGCAGATCGGGAGCGGTCGTTTTGCGTTGGGCCGCGTTTGTGCCGGGCCTTCCCGGCTGTGCAAACCGGCGAGTGACCGGTATCACGTTCGATCTGCCGCTCTATCACTGACGCCGGGATTGCCCGGTGCTACGCTCTCCGCAATGAGGATAGGCTGGAAGCGATGGCTTCCGAGGAGTGGCCATGGATCGTAAAACGATACCCGCCAACCATGCCTTGCTGTTTCCCTTCGGAGACGAGCAGGGACAAGCGCCGAACGCCGTTTTCAACCGGGAATCCCGCGAACTCTCCGGCCTGGGCATGGACCGCGCGCTGGGGATGCAGAAAGCATCGCTTTCCGCCGCCGTCCGCCTGCAGTCCGATGTAATCGATAGCTTCAAGCAGGCCTCCTGGTGCACGTCCGAGCTTGCCGAGTGGCTCGACGAGATGGCCCATGCTTTTGCCACCTGCATGGAAGTGCAGATGACCCTGTTCAACCTGATGGGAACGCAGATCACCAGCAGCATCTCCAGCCTCCCCGGTATGAACCCGGAAATGGCCGCGGAAGTGGTCGAGCGCAGTATGGACATGGCCCTGGGACCGCACAAAAAGGCGTAGTGAATTCGTATTTTTTTGCCGCACGGGTGCCTCATGTCAGCCGTCCTTTGGCCAATGTGAGGTAGTCGCTCTGAAAAGGCGTGAACTGTTTTGAAAGGGCATGACTTCAGTCATGCCACAAGAAAGACTCATTTCACGCGGCTTTAGCCGCTGAGGGAAAAGCCCTCAGCCGTCTCAAGCCATTTATGAGACGGCTCTGCCGCGGCTTTCCTCCAGGCCTCACGGCAACCTCCACGCGGACTCGTATACAATCCAGCGGTGTGGCAACGCGAGTCGAGATCGAACCCATTCCAGGCGCTTTGGCTGTGCGCCGCGCTGCTCGCGTCGCTTGCGGCTGTGGGCCAGCAAGCGTCTGCGGCCCAGGCGCCTGCGGCCGGCAGCGCAGCGTTACCCGGCGCTGCCCAACCCCAGACTCCACAAACCCAGATACAAGTGAATTTCCTCAACACTTGCCGCCCTGCTCCGTCCGATGCGGAAGCCATGGGACGCGCGCTGGCGCTGGTGAAGGAGAATCCGCAGTTCTCCCCTGACTTTGAGATCTCGCGCGGGGTGACCACGCTGACCGAGGCCGAGGCGCGCGCCGCGGGAGTGCCTGCCAGTGCCGCGGACACGCCATCGGCCTGGGTGCGCATCCAGCGCGAGTTTCCCGAGAAGGCGCCGCTGACCGGCGTGCAGTATTCGCTGAGCGTGGAGGCGGGCGAGGCCAGCGAGTCGCTGGCCCTGCATCTGCGCGATAGCCGCGAGGTGCTGCAGATATGGATCTCCGACGCGGTGAAGGGAAGCGCGGCGCAGGCGGTGAAGGCGGACACGCCTCCGGAGCGCATCCGCATTGAGCGCTTCGGCAAGGGCTCGATTGTGCTGGCCCGCTGCGGCGGCATCGATCAGTCGGCCTACGAACCGCTGTTCCAGACGGCAGGGGAGATTCTGCAGAAGTACCGGACGGCGATGGCGGTGAAGGCCGTGGTGCCCGCCGAGTTGGCCCGCCTGCCGGGGACGATTCCAAGCAAACAGACCAGAGGGAAAGGGCCCGGAGGCAAAGAGTCGAAAGCCGCGAGCGCGAATCCATGACAGCATAGGTGTGGTCTGCACAGGTTCAGGCGTTCCATAGCCGCAGCGTAATTGGGCTAAGACATAGCCGCGCCAGAGGCGCAGCTTACATGAGGAAGACGAGAGAGGACGATGGCAGAGGAAATTCGTAACGTAGTCATTATGGGTTCGGGATGCAGTGGGCTGACGGCGGCGATTTATGCGGGCAGGGCGAATCTTACGCCGCTGCTGCTGGAGGGACATGAGCCCGGCGGCCAGCTTTCCATGACGACGCTGGTGGAAAACTTCCCCGGCTGGCCGGAGGGAATTCAGGGGCCGGCGCTGATCGAGAACATGCGCAAGCAGGCGGAGCGCTTCGGGACCGAGTTCCGGATGGGCCACGTGATGGCTGCCGATCTGTCGCAGCGTCCCTTTGTGCTCACCGTGGGCAAGGAGCAGATCCGTACCCGCGCGCTCATCATCGCCAGCGGGGCCAGTGCGCGCTGGCTGGGGCTGCCCAGCGAGAGGGCGCTGATCGGCCACGGAGTTTCCTCCTGCGCCACCTGCGATGGCTTCTTCTTTAGCGGCAGGGAGATTACGGTGATCGGCGGCGGCGACTCGGCGATGGAAGAGGCGCTGTTCCTCACCCGCTTCGCCAGCAAAGTCACGCTTATCCATCGCCGCGACGCCTTCCGCGCCAGCAAGATCATGCTGGACCGCGCGCGGGCCCACGACAAGATTCACTTTATGACCGACACCGTGGTGGAAGAGGTGATGGATGTATCGGCCAAGGAAGTGACTGCCTTGAAGCTGCGCAACCTGCTGACCGGCAAGGTGTGGGATTTCCCCACCAGCGCGATGTTCCTGGGCATTGGACACACGCCGAACGCGTCCATGTTCCACGGCGCGCTGGAGAGCGACGAGGACGGCTACCTGATGACGCGCGACTACGTGCACACGGGAGTTCCAGGAGTGTACGCCTGCGGCGACGTGGCCGACCGGCGCTACCGCCAGGCGATCACCGCCTCCGGCACCGGATGCATGGCAGCCATCGAGGTGGAACGGTATCTGGAGGAAGAAGGACACTGAGGCGAGTGATCCCGGACGGGTGGCCCAGAGTTGGCGCATTTCCAACTCTGGGGCTTTAGTAGGCGGCCTGCATCCCCACATTTGCCAGCAGAGGGCAAATATGGGCCACCTATCATGTTCTGCGCGCCGACATTGGTGAAAGCGAGCCGATAATCGCCAAGTCGCTCACTATCTGCGATGAAAGAACAGTCATGCTGCGCTCGTTGCTGATTGCGATGTCGGAGAGCCGGCGCATTCGAACCCTGGCGGAGCGGTCCGCGCTGGGGCAGAGGCTCTCGCGGCGCTTCATGGCGGGCGTCACGGTGGAGGATCTGCTCCGGGAGACGGCGGAGTTGAACCGCGCGGGTGTGCGCGTGGCGGTGGACTACCTGGGCGAAAACGTCGGCAGCCGCGAGGATGCGCTGCGCACCGAGGCGCGCTACCACGAACTGTTCGACGAGATTGCGCGGCGCAAACTGGACGCCAACGTGAGCCTGAAGCTGACCCACCTGGGGCTGGACGTGGATGAGTCCATGGCGCAGAGGACGGTTGCAGGGCTGCTCGATCACGCCATCGCCGTGGGCAGCTTTCTGCGCGTGGACATGGAAGGCTCGGCCTACACCGAGAGGACTCTGCAACTGGTGCGCGAGTTGCACCGCAGGCCGGGAGCGGCGGGCCATATCGGCACCGTGCTGCAGGCGTATCTGTATCGCACCGAGGCAGACGCGCGGCTGCTGTGCGCGGAGGGAATCCGCATCCGGCTGTGCAAGGGAGCCTACCAGGAGCCCGCCTCGATTGCCTATCCACGCAAGCAGGATGTGGACGCCAACTATCTCCGCGTGGCCAAGCAAATATTGCGCAGCGGGTTGTTTCACGGCCTGGCTACGCACGACGAGGCGATCCTCGGCGCGGTCCAGGAGTGGACTGAGCGGGAAGGCATCCCAAAGACGGCGTTTGAGTTCCAGATGCTGCATGGGGTACGGCGCGACCTGCAGGTGAGTTTGGCGAAGGCAGGGTGGGGCGTGCGCTGCTATGTGCCGTTCGGCACGGAGTGGTTTCCGTACTTCATGCGGCGTTTGGCAGAGCGTCCGGCGAACTTGTGGTTCGTGGTGAAAAGCTGCTGGAAGGGTTAGAGGTAGTCTCATAAACCGGTTTTGAAAGGAGCGACCCGATTTTGAAAGGGCACGACTTCAGTCGTGCCGCAAGAAAGGCATATTTCACGCGGCTTTAGCCGCTGAGGAAACAGCCACTCAGGTACCTCAATCTATTTGACCGCTTCTCGAGCGAAGCGCGTTTTGCAGTTTGAAAAAAAACGGCGTAGAGTGGTTTTTTCGCAAGGGGGCTCGCGATGAGGATCAGTGCACGCAACACGCTGGCAGGAAGTATCAGCAAAGTGACCAAGGGCGCGGTGAATGCCGAAGTCGACATCACGCTGGAGGGCGGCGACAAGGTGGCGGCGATCATCACCAACGACAGCGTGGCCGAACTTGGGCTGAAGGAAGGGATGCGTGCCTACGCCATCCTGAAGGCCAGCTGGCTGATTCTGGGCAAGGGGCTCGATCCCAAAAAGATCAGCGCGCGCAACGTGCTGCGGGGCAAAGTGGTCCGGGTGGACGAAGGCGCGGTGAACAACGAAATCGTGGTGAAACTGGCCGGCGGCGCGGAGCTGACAGCCATCGTTACCAAGGAGAGCAGCCACACCCTGGGGTTGAAAACAGGTGAGGAAGCCGACGTGGCCTTCAAGGCCAACAATGTGATCGTGGCCGTGGACTAGAAACGCCGCGGATCAGCATTGTTGCAGGGATGGAAAAGCGCGCCGGCGAAGGCGCGCTTTGTATTGCATCGGAGAGCGGCGGCTGGGCGCGGGCCCTTACTGCTCGGGGCTGACGAATCCAATGGAGTTGAAGTCGTAGAGCATGCGGACCTCATCCTGGGAGTAGAGCGAGCGGACCTGGGGCGAGCCCAGGAAGTGCAGGC
>Ga0316217_10004544_pt1 | contig 14897 bp, 18 predicted proteins | sample 1anoAmetaG_FD_203633 | JGI IMG/M metagenome (GOLD analysis project Ga0316217, IMG submission 203633) | Freshwater microbial communities from Trout Bog Lake, Wisconsin, USA - 1anoA | ecosystem: Environmental > Aquatic > Freshwater > Lake > Hypolimnion/Profundal zone | place: USA: Wisconsin... | reverse complement strand
GCCATGGTGCGAACGCTTTCGAACGCATTCGCCTCGGGCCGCATCGCCCACGCCTTCATGCTGACCGGCGTTCGCGGCGTGGGAAAGACGACGACCGCCAGACTGCTCGCACGAGCGTTGAATTTCGAGTCCGACACGGTTCACCGGCCGTCCATCGATCTGTCGAAGGACGGGCGTCATTGCCGTGCGATCATCGAGGGTCGGCACATGGACGTGCTCGAGCTCGACGCCGCGAGCCGCACCAAGGTCGACGAGATGCGCGAGCTGCTGGACGGCGCCCGCTACGCCCCCGTCGAGGCGCGCTACAAGGTCTACATCATCGACGAAGTGCATATGCTGTCGACGGCGTCTTTCAACGCCTTGCTCAAGACGCTGGAAGAACCCCCTCCCCATGTGAAATTCATTTTCGCGACGACCGAAATCCGCAAGGTGCCGGTGACCATCCTGTCCCGCTGCCAAAGGTTTGACCTTAGACGGGTGGAGCCGGACGTCCTTGTCCAGCACCTCAAAGGCATCTGCGCCAAGGAAGGCGCACTGGTCGAAGAAGAAGGCCTGTCGCTGATCGCCCGCGCCGCGGAAGGGTCGGTCCGTGACGCCCTGTCCCTCCTTGACCAGGCCATCGTCCAAAATGACGGCGGCCAGGCCACATCGGCCAGCGTGGTGCGGGACATGCTGGGTCTTGCCGATCGGGCCGCAACCATCGGTCTTTTCGAGACCATCGTGGCCGGCGACCCTGCGGGCGCCATAACCCAGTTTCGCGACCTGTACGGTTTCGGCGCCGACCCGGTTCAGGTGATCGGCGACCTTTTGGAGCACGCGCACGGGGCGGCGGTCGCCAAGACCCTGGGCCCGGCGGCCCTCGCCCTGCCCAGCGATCAGTCAAGTCGTCTGGCGGCCCTGGGCGCAGAGGTGTCGGCCGGATCGCTATCGCGTTTGTGGCAGATGCTGCTCAAGGCGCATGACGAGACCCGTCGTGCGCCGGATCCCATGACGGCGACGGAAATGGCGATCCTCAGGCTGACCTACGCCGCCAATCTTCCCGGACCTGAAGAGGCGTTGAAGCGCCTGAAAACGGGAGATGTCGCTCGTACCGACGCCCCAGCGACCCCGCCACCGGGCGGCGGTGGTGCGCGGGCCCTGGCCGGCGGCGGCGCGCAAAGCGCGGTCGCGCCCGTTGCTGCGCCCGTGGCGCGGGCGATGATCTCGACATTTCAGGACGTGGTCGGGCTGATCGAGGAAAAGCGGGACATCACCCTCAAGCTTGATGTCGAGCGCTTCGTCCGGCTCGTGGACTTCAAACCGGGACTCATCACCTTTGAACCCGCGCCGGGGGCGCCGAGCAATCTGACGCAGCGTCTGACATCGCGTCTGCGGGAATGGACCGGCGATCGCTGGATGGCCGAGATCCGCGGCGGCGGGGGCGAAACAGCCTACGAAAGGGAGCGCCGTGAGGAGCGCGAGGAACGGGCCCAGCTTGAAAAGGATCCCTTCGTCGCGGCCGTGCTCGACACATTCCCTGGCGCTGAGATAGTCGCCTTCAGAAAGCGCGCCGTGGCGCCCGTGACACTTGTGGATGAAGACGAGGAAGACCTGTCATGAAAGACATTGGCGCGATGATGAAGCAGGCGGGCCAGCTGCAGCAAAAACTGAAGCAGGCGCAGGAGCGGCTCGCCGCAAGCTCGGTCTCCGCCGAAGCCGGGTCGGGCCTCGTGTCGCTCTCGCTTTCGGGATCTGGAGACCTGACGGGGCTTTCCATCGCTCCCAGCGTGTTCGCAGACGCCGACGCGGAGACGCTCCAGGACCTTATCCTCGCCGCCCACAGAACAGCGAAAGCCCGTCTGGACGCCCTGCAGGCGGAGTTGATGCGAGATGCCGCCGGGCCCTTGGCCAACATGCCGGGCTTCCCGGGATTGAAGCCCTGACGCAGCAGGGGGGGGCGCACTGGGCGCGCCGTTCGCCTGCAATCCCTGACGAACAATGAGCCGCAGCGCGTCCTGTCTCGATGATTGCGTCAACAAGAGGATCTCGAATTGGCGTCTTCCGCCGGACCTGAAATTGAACGGCTGATCCAGCTCCTGTCGCGCTTGCCCGGTCTTGGGCCGCGATCAGGACGACGGGTTGCGCTCACGCTCCTGAAGCGGAAGGAGCAGCTGCTGATCCCGCTGGCCGACGCCTTGGCGGCGGCGGCGGCCAGTGTATGCCCCTGCAGCCGGTGCGGCGCCCTCGACACCTGCGATCCTTGCCAGATTTGCGCTGACCCGGATCGAGACGCGACGCAGCTGATGGTCGTCGAAGACGTCGGCGCGCTTTGGGCGATGGAGCGCGGCGGCGCCTTTAGAGGCCGGTATCACGTCTTGGGGGGGCTGCTGTCCGCCCTCGACGGGGTGGGGCCGGACTCACTGCGCATTTCGTCTTTGGTGGATCGAACGAGCGCTCCGTCCGTCCGCGAAGTGATCCTTGCACTGCCCGCCACGGTCGATGGTTTGACCACGGCTCACTATGTCGCGGAGCGGCTGGCGTCTTTGGACATTGTGATCACAAGCCTTGCGCGCGGAGTCCCGGTAGGGGGCGAGCTGGACTGGTTAGATGACGGAACAATCGCGCAGGCCCTAAGGGCTCGGCGATAGCCGATTAATTCTCTATTTTCTTAGGTTTATGCAATTTCAGAGCGCGTAATTAGAAGAGTAGGTTGCAGCAAGTTTACCGACTATTCCATGCAGTCAGGTCGTTGCGTTCATTGAGCCTAAAGTTTCATTAACCTTGATTCCAATTTTGCATGTTCTTAATTAAATTCTCGCACTATGAATGTTCGCGCTCGCGGATTTCAAAGGGCGGGCGCGTCGTATGATGAGGTCTGGCCTATGCAAGACGTTGCCGCTGCGATCACGGCCTTAGCGGACAGAAGCCTCCTTGTGCTCGACGACGACGCTCCGCTAAGGCTTCGATTGAGCCGCGCGCTTGAACAAAGAGGCTTTGACGTTCGGCAGGCGTCTTCGGTGTCGGAAGCCATCGAGCTGGTGAGACAATCAACGCCCGCCTACGCCGTTCTGGATCTGCGGCTGGAAGACGGCAATGGCCTTCAGGTTGTGAGTGTGATCCGGGAGCGAAGGGCCGATGCACGCTGCGTCATGTTGACCGGTTACGGCAATATCGCCACCGCCGTCGCAGCCGTAAAGGCCGGCGCGATCGACTACCTTCCCAAGCCTGCCGATGCAGACGATGTGGTCCGCGCTCTGCTGGCGGTGCGCGATGATGCGGCGCCGCCTCCGCCCGAAAATCCGATGTCTGCGGACCGGGTGCGTTGGGAGCATATCCAGCGCGTCTACGAATTGTGCGGACACAACATCTCGGAAACGGCTCGGCGGCTGAATATGCATCGTCGGACGCTTCAGCGGATCCTGGCCAAACGCGCTCCGAGATAGGACGGACCGGCGGGCCTCAGATGTCGCTGGCGCGTATGGCCGCGAGCCTTGCAAAGCTGAGCATCAAGGAACGACGCCGCGCGGGCGCCAGCGGCGTTCGGGCCGGGTCGCGAACCACTGCGCCGCCAAAGCCGTCTGCGACGATGAGGCCCGGTTCGGCGGGAATGAGGCCCGTCGGGAAATTCGGCGCGACGGCGAAAAAGAACTGGTCGCAGTACGGCTGGTAGTCCGGCCATTTCAAATCGGCCTTGAAGTCCTCAAGTCCGGACTTCACCTCCACGATCACGAATTCGCCCTTGGGCGACAACGCCATGACATCGGCTCGCCGTCCGTTGGGAAGCCCCACCTCCAAAAGCGGCGCCCAGCCGAGGGCGAGGACAAGACGTAGCGCGCCGCGCGTAACGATGCTGGTGACTTCGGGACGAGCGGAGGACAAAGACAAGTCCAGACTTTGCTCGGTCATTGGCGCTTTCACCCGGCTCGAACCCCAGGATCATTTTTGTTGGGTGAAATGAAGCAGCGACAGATCATAGCCAAGTTGCCGCACACGTTCGCGTACCGCCATTTGAAGCTCTGGCGCTGGAACGGCGGTTCGCGTCAAAATCCAAAGGTAGCGGCCCGACGGTTCGCCGACGATCGACCAGCTATAGTCGTCAGCGTGGTCCAGCACCCAGTAGTCGCCATAGAAGGGGCCAAAGAATGAGACCTTCAACCTGGCGCCGAGGGCGTCGCCGGTACGCTTGGCTCGTCCCTTAGCGACCGATCTGGGCCCATCAGGCCCGCCCTTTCGGCAGGTGTTCAAGACGCTGACGTCGCCGTCGGGTCGCAGGGCGTAGTCAGCGGTCACGCCTTCGCATCCGCGTTCGAAGCCGGAATCGTAACGGGCGAACTCGTACCAGTGACCCAGATATGACGGCAGGTCTACAGAGCGAGCGGGTTCGGGCGGGCGCGGATTTCCGACCGGTCCCGCCACGCAGCCGCCAAGGACGCACGTCACAACGGCGATCATGGCCAAGCGGATCGTCAGGCTTTGGCCGCTCTCGTTCATCATTTCGCCCCTTCGCCGCCTATGGAAAAAGGCTCCAAACCGGTCCGGGGCAAAGCTCGTCCCTTCGCCGTCGAGACCCTAGCTCGAAATGGCCGAAGCGTCGCGTTCGCCGGTCCTGATCCGCATCGCAGAATCAAGATCGGTCACGAACACCTTGCCATCGCCGATCTTGCCGGTGTTGGCGGATTGCGCGATGGCGTCGACCACCTTGCTGACGATGTCGAGCGGAACGGCAATCTCAAGCTTGACCTTCGGGAGCAGCTTCACAGCGTATTCCGCGCCGCGATAGACCTCGGTCTTGCCGCGCTGACGACCGTACCCTCGCACTTCCGTCACTGTAACGCCGGATGCGCCAGCTTCGGTCACCGCATCCAGAACGGCGTCGAGACGGCTGGGTTTGATGATCGCGATAATCAGTTTCATCGAATTATAAGATCCCCTCGTGCACGGACGAAAGACCCGTCGCTAATAGCTATGGCGAAGATCGTTCGCCTTTCCAAGACCTAGCGGCTTTGGTTCGACATTTGCCTCCGAGCTGAGCTGGGCAGGTCGGCAAAAGACGAACTTCAAAGGGTCGCCAGAAAGTAGGCCAACGATCGTCGGGCGAATGCCGTCGACGTTCGAACGCCCGGACGACATGCCATGGGCCAAAATGTCGGCGTCACTCCACCAGCTTGCGAATGGCCGAAAGGGCGCCTGCCGGTCTGAGTGCGGCGCGGGGGACCGGAGCGCGGATTCGGCCAGGCCTAACGGCGAAGGTCTGCTTGATGGCTTCGAGCAGGATCAGACCGGAGAACGGCGGGGCGACCCAGGCCGCAGCCGGCTCAATCAAGTCTGCATAGGGCGCCAGAACCGGCCACGGCGGCGCATACAGCGCCCGCGACCAGGCGCAGGGTTCGAGCTCTGCGTCACGGACAATGCTTTCCAGTTGGGCGCGGGTAAATGGCCGCCCGTGGCCAAAGGGCGTCGTCTCCGCGCCTGCCCAAAGTCCATTTCGATTCGCAACCGCAATGATCGCCCGTCCTGAAGGCGCAAGCACCCGATGAGCCTGCGCCAGCAAAGCCACGGGGTCTGCGCTTTCTTCGAGCCCGTGGACGATCAGGACCCGGTCGAACATGGCGCCGGGTAGCGGCAGGGCGTTTTCGTCCGCCAGACAGACGAGATTAGGTGCTGCGATCGGCCAGGTTTCCGCGCCCTGGGCCGCGGGCATGACGGCAACGACCCGCCGCGCCTTTTCCCTAAAGGGTTCGAGAAACGGCGTCGCGTAACCGATGCCCAGAACATCGAGGTCGCGTGCATCTCCCCAGGCGTTGACGAGCTGGCGAATCACCATTGTCCGAACGGCGCGGCCCATGGGCGCTGCGTAGAAGGACCTGAGCTCTGTAACGCTTCGACGCATGGCTTCGCCAAAATCCCGACATCAGTGATAAGCTACGGCTTACAGTCAAAATCAATGGAGGTCCGTCTTGGCGCTCGAGGTCCGCTTGATTCCGTGTTTGAGCGACAATTACGCGATTCTCGTCCGAGATCAGATGACGGGGGAAACGGCCGCCATCGACACGCCGGACGCCGACGCCATACTCAAGGCCGCTCAAGGCCTGGGTTGGCGGCTGACCCGGGTGTTCAACACACACTGGCATCCAGATCATGCGGGAGGCAATGCCGCCGTCAAAGCCGCCACGGGCGCCGTGATCTACGGTCCTTCGGAAGTCACGCGCATCGCGCCGCTGGACCATGCGGTCGAGGAAGGCCAGGTCGTCGAGCTCGGCGCTTCAAAACTTACGGTTCTGGAGACCCCAGGACATACCAACGGGCATGTGTGCTTTTATAGTTCGGAAGACCGGATGGCCTTTGTCGGCGACACCTTGTTTGCCCTGGGATGCGGTCGTCTGTTCGAAGGTACGGCCCAGACGATGTGGACAAGTCTGTCCAAGCTTGCTGCGCTCCCCGACGAGACCATTGTCTATTGCGCGCATGAATACACAGCGTCGAACGCGCGATTTGCTCTGAGCCTCGATCAGGATCCGGCCGTGACGGCGCGGTGCCAGGAGGTTTTCGACCGGCGCGCGATGGGCGCGCCGACCGTGCCGACAACGATTGGTCTTGAAAAAGCGACGAACCCCTTCCTGCGAGCGGCCAGGCTTGCGCCTTCGCTCGGATCCTTCACCTCCCCGGCTGAAGCGTTTGCGCTCGTTCGCGGGGCGAAGGACGCCTTTAAAGGCTGAAGCCCGCAGCCGGCGCGTAGTGGCCGACCTAGAGCGCCGCTTCGACCAGCGCATGGTATTCATCCGCCATCGGTTTGCGGACGGCTGTGAAATGCGCAAGATCGGTCAGGGCGTATGTGACGATATCGGGGATCATGTCCGTCGTCACGCCGAGGGCCGCAAGACCGGACGGCAGGCCCAAACGTCCATTCAGGTCCCGCACCGTATCGGCAAGATCCGCCGAAGCGGGGACGCCGAAACAACGCTTCAGCCGCGCGTATTTTTCCGGCGCGGACCCCTCCGAGAACCGCAATACGGGCGCGAGATAGAGGGCGTTGAGCGTGCCGTGGTGGAGGCTGAGGCCTGGAATGCGGCCGCTCGCATGGGATAGGGCGTGGACGGCGCCCAGTCCCTTCGCAAAGGCCAGCGCACCCTCAAGCGAGGCCATCATCATATGCCAGCGCGCGTCGCGATCCGCGCCGTCGGCGACGGCGCGCGCAAGCCAGCCGCCTGCGACAGCGCGCTCAACGCCGTCATATCCAATGGCTTCAAGCGGCGGGTTCACCCCGGGCGCGAGAACCGCCTCGATGCAATGGGTGACGGCGTCCATGCCCGTCGCGGCAGTCAGCAGGCCTGGCAATCCGACGGTCAGATCCGGGTCGCAGAGCGCAACGGGCGGGATCAGGTTGGGAGAAATGATCGTTTCCTTGCGGCCGGACGACAAGATCACCACCGCGCCGACGGACACTTCCGAGCCGGTGCCGGACGTGGTCGGCACGGCGACGATCGGCGCCACCTTGCCGATCAGCTTCATGCCCCGAACGCTCGCGCCGAACCGCTCCAGCGGGCCCTCGTGCGTGGCGAGCAAGGCCACGGCCTTGGCCAGGTCCATCGGCGATCCGCCGCCCAGCGCCACCAGCCCGTCGCATTGGGCGTCCTGATAGACCTTGAGGGCGGCCAGCACGCTCGCCTCCGTCGGATTTGACAGCGTCTCGTCATAGGTCGCGACGATCGGGCGCCCGCCCGCCGCTGACCTGATCTTGTCATCCAGTCCCGCGCGCACCAGCCCCCGGTCGGTGACGAGCATCGGGCGGGTCACCCCAAGCTTCTCCAACACGCTGGCCAACTGCTGGATCACGCCGAAGTCAAACTGGGCGGTGTTCACAATGGAGATGACAGCCATGGTCGCGACGTCCTGTGAAGTTGGGTCAGGTTCGCCCTTCCATCCAACGTCCGGACCGGAAAGGAAAGGGCGCCGCGCACGTCAAGCGCAGTCTGGCGACGGGAAGTGGTGGCGGCGCGGTCAATCGAGCGATAAAAGCGCTTCGATCAACCACGAGGCGCCGTCCATGTCCAAATCCCGCCTGTTCGCCGTCGCGCTCGTCGCCCTGGCCGTCGCCGCCTGTCAGGGAAAGGCCGCAAAGGCGGAGTCCGGCGCTCAGCCGAGCGCAGACGCCTTCTTGGCCAAAACCGCGAAGGAACCGGGCGTGAAGGTGCTGCCCTCCGGCCTACAGTACAAGGTGCTCTCGAGCGGGCCGACGCAAGGAAGCCACCCCGGACCGATGGATGAGGTCAAGGTCGACTATGTCGGCTCTCTCCCCGGCGGTCAGGTGTTTGATTCGTCCGTCGACCGCGGCCAACCGGCCGTGATGGGGCTTGCCGACCTCGTGCCGGCCTGGCATGAGGCCTTGCCCCTGATGCGGCCAGGGGACGAATGGATACTCTACGTCCCGCCGAAGCTGGGCTATGGCGAGACCGGGGCCGGCGGGGTCATTCCGCCCAACAGCGCCCTTGTGTTCAAGATCAAGCTCATTGGCGTGCTGTCTGCAGGGCCGGGCAAGGGGTGATGGCCGTCCTGCGACTTCCCGTGACGGGCAAGGCGGGTTAGACCGTCATCATGTGGTCCGTCTTCGCCAATCCGGCCAGATTCATGGCCCTGTCGCGGCGCCTGGCGCCGGCGTTCGGTTTGGCGGCGGCCGTATGCCTGATCCTGGGCGTCTGGCTCGCAGCGCGCGCGCCGAACGATTATCAGCAGAACGAGACCGTCAAGATCATGTTTGTTCATGTGCCGGCGGCGTGGATGGGGCTGTTCGCCTATGCCTGCCTTGCCGGCGCAAGCTTCTTTGGCCTTGTCTTTAGACATGTTCTGGCGGACGTGGCGGCGAAAACCGCAGCGCCTCTGGGTGCGGGATTCACGGTGCTCGCCCTCGCCACGGGGTCCCTTTGGGGACGACCGATGTGGGGAACCTGGTGGGTGTGGGGCGACGCACGCCTGACGTCCGAGTTCATCCTGCTGGTCGTCTATCTTGGCTATATGGCGCTGCATCTGGCCATTGAGGATGAGACGCGCGCGGCCCGGGCCGCAGCGATCCTGGCCATGGTCGGGGTGGTCAATCTGCCCGTCATCCATTTTTCCGTGGAGTGGTGGAATTCGCTGCATCAGGGCCAAAGCGTGATGCGTCGCGGCGGCCCGGCGATGCCCCCCGTCTATCTTTGGCCTCTGCTGCTGATAACGCTGGGATACACCCTCCTGTTCGGCGCGCTCTGGCTGACGCGGATTCGCGCAGAAGTCTGGCGGCGTCGAGCGACGGCTCTGACGCGCGCGGAAGCAGAGGGATAGATCGATGGGCGATTTTGCCGGTCACTACGCCGCCTATGTCATCCCAGCCTGGGGCCTGTCGGCTCTGGTGCTGGCGGTCATGACCGGCGACAGCCTCTGGCGGGCTTCAAAGTGGCGGCGGGCCGCGGAGGCCCGCAGACAGAGCGGAGACGCCTAAGGTGTCTGCACGCTGGCTCGCCGTCTTGCCGGTCGTCATCCTCGGGGCTCTCGCGCTATTGTTTGGCGTGTACGGGTTGCAACATGACCCGCACGTCATTCCAGAGGCTCTGGTGGGAAGGCGCGCGCCGGCGGTTGCGCTCCACCGCCTCGATACCGGTGAGATCCAGACGGTGACAGCCGCTGCGCGCCCGCAAAAGGTTCGCCTGGTGAATTTCTTTGCGTCCTGGTGCGCACCTTGCGTCTCGGAAAACAGCGCCCTGTTGGCCCTGAGGGCGGGCGGCGTGTCGATCACAGGGGTGGCCTACAAGGACAAGGCCAGCGCCACGAAGGCGTTCCTTGAGCGTCTTGGCGATCCGTTTGATGTGGTCCTTTTGGACCCAGACGGCGCCGCCGGCGTTGAATATGGCGTTTCAGGCGTCCCTGAAACCTTTGCGGTTTCCGAAGACGGGACCATCCTTGCCAAACATTCCGGCGAACTCACGCCGGATATTGCCGATCGCCTCTTGGCGAGCGCCGACCAATCGGCCAAGCGTTAGGGCTCGATTAACCATGATTCGCCCTAGGATCTCGGGCGACGCTGGACTTTGGAGTCCTCCTCCTTGGCGGATATGCGCATCAATGGTCCCGGACCCGGGCCCCAGCCCCTTCGCCCCAACGCGCGAAGCGAAGCTGTGCTCAAGGCCCAGAAAGCGTTTTTCGACGCCGCCAGGGCCCCCTCTTCTGTTCAAAACACGACACAGGTCCAGACGTCAGCGCCGGTTCGGTCAACAGACACAATGAGATCGACGACGCCGACGTCCGTCCAGGGCCCGGGCGCCGTTTCGGACTCGTCCCCGAACAGGACCGGACAAAGACTGCTGCGCCCAGGTTCGATCGTGGACATCCGCGTCTAAGCCGCTCAGCGCGGATCAGGCGAGTCTGCGGATCAGGCGAGTCTGGCCGAGCGTTTGGCCAGATCCCGATGCAGGCGCGCGTTCTCTTCCGGCGAGAGTCGCGCTCTGAGCGCCGGGTAGATGTCATGATCTTCGTCATGCGCGTGGCCAGCGAACGCCTTGTAGAGCGCGCGAACCGCTTCCCGCCAGCTCGGGTCGTTCCGGTCGAGGGCGTCGATGGCGTGAAGCATAGCCCTGTGGTCGAAATGGTCGCCGGACAGGCGTCTGGCGTCCGCCTCGGCCTGGCGTTCGCTCAAGGTCGGATACACCACCTGCTCCTCGGCGAAGGCGTGGCGGGACAGGGCCCGATCCAGCTTGCGGAACAGCTTGCCGCGCTTGAGCGTTTCGGTCTCCCCGGCGCTGAGGATCTCCTCGAAGAGGCTTTCAATATGGCGATGTTCGGCTGACAGGGCCTCAACCCAGTCTTCGACCGCGCCGATGGCGACCTCAGTGGCCGCCCGCTTGCTCAAGGACGCCGCGACGCCTGCGGCAAAACCCAATAAGGCCACACCGGCAAGGGTCGCCATGGGCCCGCGACCTGTTTCCAGCGCCGCGCGACCGAAGCTCTGCATGGCGTCTTCGCCCCGCCGCTTCAGGTCGCCGGCGACCTCTTCAAATTTTGGCGTTCGATGGGGCATGAGGGACTCAAATTTGGCGCGAATGGACTTGTCTAGATCAACAGATCTGGCCACTTGATGAACATGGAGATCCTTTCGGGCACAGTGAAGGCGCCTTTGGCCAAGATTTGCGGCCTCAGAGCGGTTGCCGATGTCGAAGCCGCACTGGTCGGAGGCGCCGCGTATCTGGGCTTCATGGTGTGGCGACAAAGCCTAAGGCGCGTCACACCCGTCGATGCAGGTCGTCTCGCCGCAACCGCGCGGGGCCGGGCCAGGATCGTGGCCGTGGTGGTCGACGCCGATGACGCCCTGATTGACGAGATCATGTGTGATCTCGCGCCGGACTTCCTGCAGCTTCACGGGATGGAGACGCCACAAAGAGCGGCCGAGCTCAAGCGACGGACCGGCGCTGGACTGATCCGCGCGGTGCGTGTCGGAAGCGTTGAAGACGTCGTCGCAGCGCGCGCCTTCGACGCGGTCGCCGACCATCTGCTTTACGACGCCCGCCCCCCGGAAGGCGCCGCAGCGCCCGGTGGAAATGGCGTGGCATTCGACTGGTCGATGACTTCGGCGATACCCAAGGGCAAGCCCTGGTTTCTCGCCGGCGGTCTCAATGCGGGCAATGTCGCCGACGCGCTGCGACGCACGGCGGCCCCGTTGGTCGATGTTTCCTCTGGCGTGGAGCGCTCGCCCGGGTGTAAGGACCCCTCCTTGATCAAGGACTTCCTGCTTCAAGTGAAAGACGCGGCCTCCGATCCATCGGGGCGCGCCAGTGCGGCGAGGGTTTGAAAACGTGAACGCCACCTCACCTCCCAACAGCTGGTCGGCCTATCCAGACGAGAACGGGCGGTTTGGAACGTTCGGCGGGCGCTATGTGGCCGAAACCCTGATGCCCCTGGTGCTCGAATTGGACCGCGCCTATTCGGCCGCCAAGGCGGATCCTGCGTTCCAGGCTGAGCTTTCGGGTTACATGACGCACTATGTCGGCCGCCCGTCGCCGCTCTATTTTGCCGAGCGGCTCACCCGCCATTTCGGCGGCGCCAAGATCTATTTCAAGCGTGATGAGCTCAATCACACCGGCGCGCACAAGATCAACAATTGCATGGGCCAAATATTGCTGGCGATGCGCATGGGAAAAACGCGGATCATCGCCGAGACCGGCGCCGGCCAGCACGGGGTCGCGACAGCGACGGTCTGCGCCCGGTTTGGCCTCCCCTGCATCGTCTATATGGGAGAGACCGACGTCGAGCGGCAAAAGCCGAATGTGTTCCGGATGAATCTGCTCGGCGCCGAAGTCCGTCCGGTGACGTCCGGGACCGGCACCTTGAAAGACGCGATGAACGAGGCGATGCGCGACTGGGTCACCAATGTCGCGGACACCTACTACATCATCGGCACGGCGGCGGGCCCGCATCCCTACCCGGCCATGGTGCGGGATTTCCAGTCCGTGATCGGAACAGAAGCCCGCGCCCAGATTCTGGAGCGTGAAGGCAGACTGCCGGACGCCGTCGTCGCGTGCATCGGCGGCGGCTCGAACGCGATCGGCCTGTTCCACCCGTTTCTGTCGGATGAAGACGTCCAGCTGATCGGGGTCGAGGCTGCCGGCCATGGCGTCGAGACGGGACAGCATGCCGCATCGCTCAGCGGCGGCCGGCCAGGCGTCCTGCACGGAAACCGCACCTACCTCCTGCAGGATGACGATGGTCAGATCATTGACGCCCACTCCATCTCGGCCGGCCTGGACTATCCGGGGATCGGGCCGGAGCACGCGTTCTTGCATGATACCGGTCGCGCGCGGTACCTGTCGGCGACCGACGACGAGGCGCTGACCGCCTTCAAGCTCTGTGCAGAACTTGAAGGCATCATTCCCGCGCTCGAGCCTGCCCACGCCCTCGCCCGGATCGGCGAAATCGCCAAGGACGTGGGACTTGGTGGCGTCGTTCTGATGAATCTCTGCGGACGCGGCGATAAGGACATCTTCACGGTCGCAGCTGCGCTCGACCAAAGGATTTGAGGACGGCCCATTTTGACCCACGCCAGAATTGACGCCAGATTTGCGGCGCTGAAGGCGCAAGGCCGCGCCGCATTCATCGCCTATGTGATGGCCGGCGACCCTGATCTGGAACGCAGCTTTGACATTCTCAAAGGTTTGCCGAAAGCGGGCGCGGACCTGATCGAGCTGGGATTTCCGTTCTCGGATCCCATGGCGGAAGGCCCGCCGATTCAACGTGCGGCGCAAAGGTCGCTGGCCGACGGAACGACGCTGAGGTCCACCCTGTCTATGGTCAGGCGGTTTCGTGAGCTTGATACCGACACGCCGATTATTCTGATGGGCTACCTCAATCCCGTTCTCAGCATGGGACTGGAGATCTTCGCTTCATCGGCCGGAGAGGCCGGTGTGGACGGGTTGATCCTTGTCGATTGCCCTCCCGAAGAAGCCGGCCCCCTAGCCGACGCCCTCGATCAGGTTGGACTATCGCTGATCCGACTGGCGGCGCCGACCACGGACGACGCCCGACTGGCGGTCGTCGCCCGGCGCACATCCGGCTTCATGTATTACGTCTCCGTCGCTGGCGTGACCGGGGCGAAAGAGGCCGACGCCGGGGCGGTGGCGCCGGCCGTCATCCGCGTACGCGCCGCGTCCGGCCTGCCCGTGGCGGTCGGGTTCGGCATTCGTACGCCCGAGCGGGCCGCCGCGATCGCCAGGGTTGCTGACGCCGCGGTCGTCGGTTCGGCGCTCGTCGAAATCGTCGCCGAAGCGCTTGAGTCAAATGAATCAATATCTTCAAAGGTGCTGGCCAAGGCGGCTGAGCTGGCGCAAGCTGTGCATAGCGCTCGCGAAACGGCAGGCGGCGGATGAAGACCATGGCTGAAGCGAAAGACAATTCGCCGACGGACAAGGCCCAGGGGCGAGCGACGGGATGGTTGGCGAAGATTGCGCCAGGCGTGCGCAATCTGGTGTCTCGGCGCAACGAGACCCCGGACAACCTTTGGATCAAGTGCCCGGACACGGGAGAGATGATCTACCGTCCGGATCTGGAGGCTGCGCAGTGGGTCACCCCCGCCGGCCGCCACATGCGGATCTCACCGCCGAAGCGGTTCGTCTACACCTTTGATGCTGGACAGTTTGAAGCGCTGCCGTCTCCGGTGGTCGCCCAGGATCCGCTGAAATTCGTCGACCAGAAACCCTATCCAGAACGTCTCAGCGCCGCCCGATCCGCCACCGGCGAACAGGACGCGGTGGCTCTGGCGTTTGGCAAGATCAAGGGTGCGCCTGCGGTCGTCATGGTGCAGGACTTCGCTTTTCTGGGCGGATCGCTCGGCATGGCCGCCGGCGAGGCCTTCGTGGCGGGCGCGCGAGCGGCGCTAGAGCGGTCTGCGCCCTATGTGGCCTTCTGCGCGGCCGGCGGTGCGCGGATGCAGGAGGGCGCGTTTAGTCTGATGCAAATGGCGCGCACCACCCTCGCTATCCAGGAGTTGCGGCGCGAACGGCTCCCTTATGTGGTGGTCTTGACGGATCCGACGACGGGTGGGGTCACGGCCTCCTACGCCATGCTGGGCGACGTCCATCTCGCAGAGCCCGGCGCGCTGATCGGATTTGCCGGACCGCGGGTCATTGAACAGACAATCCGCGAAACCTTGCCCGCAGGGTTCCAACGGTCTGAATATCTTGTCGAAAAAGGCATGGTGGACCGGATCGTCGAGCGCCGCGACATGAACGCCGTCCTGGGGTCCATTTTGAACACGCTCATGATGGGGCGCCGTCTTCGCGCCGCCTAGAGCGCCAAGCCTGAATTGAGAATCGAAGGGTTCCCAAAGTCGCCGAAGCGTGATTCACCATTGTCAGAGGTGGATCATGGGCAAGAGCTATTCACGGGACCTTCGCGAACGGATC
>Ga0316217_10004543_pt1 | contig 14901 bp, 10 predicted proteins | sample 1anoAmetaG_FD_203633 | JGI IMG/M metagenome (GOLD analysis project Ga0316217, IMG submission 203633) | Freshwater microbial communities from Trout Bog Lake, Wisconsin, USA - 1anoA | ecosystem: Environmental > Aquatic > Freshwater > Lake > Hypolimnion/Profundal zone | place: USA: Wisconsin... | reverse complement strand
GGGGCGCATTCGGGTGGTTTACACCGCCGGCGGCAAGCGCCGGATTCCCGAATCGGAGATTGTCCGCCTCACGGGCACAGCGCCTGCCATGGAGGGCGGCCTGGTCGCCATCTATGCCCGGGTCAGTGCCCACGAACAGCGACAGAAGGGCGACCTGGAGCGGCAGGCCCAGGACCGGGCCCTGGTGCAGGCGGTCAAAGAGGCGGTATCCGAGTGAGCGAAGTCACGATCGAAGCCCGGATCTGCGCTGACGGGAGCCAGCCGGTTTTCGAGGCAATCGCCGCCCTCTGGGGCCGGCTGGAGCGGCTGCTGTTCCTGCCGCTCTACCGATCCGGCATGCCCTCCAAGGAAGCCATCGCCGAAGCCAAGCGGGCTTTCATCGCCGAGCACGGGCTGAGCGCGAGGCAATTCAACGGCCTGCGGATGAACCTGGGCGGAAAAGTCAGGGCCTGGCAAGAGAGCCAGCAGGTGTGGCGGGACCAGCTCCGGGAGGCGACCGCGAAGCTGAAGAAGCGCATCGCCAGGCTGGACCGGACCCGGGCCCGGCTGACCCGGAGGATCGCCAGCTTCAAGCCCTCCCGGAAGATTGCCAGCCCCCAGGCGTTCAAGGACCGCCGGCGCCGGGTGGCGTTCCAGCTCCATCAGAAGAAGCGCCGCCTGGGGATCCTGGAAATGCGGCTCAGGAAGGTGGAGGCCAGGCTGGCTGCCCCTCCCTCGATCTGCTTCGGGAGCCGGAAGCTGTTCCGGATGCAATTCCAGCTCGAAGCCAACGGCTTCAGTTCCCATGAGGACTGGCTGGCGGCTTGGCGGGCAGCCCCTGGTCATCGAGGCGCTGGATTTCCGCAAGAAGAAAGCCGCCCTCCGCGAGCTCGGCAAGCGCCACGCGAAGACCCTGTCCGGCTTCGCCTTCTCCCTGTTCCAGCGGATGGTCCAGTCCCGCTGCGAGCGGGAGGGGGTCGAGCTGATCCGGGTGGATTGAAGCTGCGGCCGGCCTGATGGGGGTCCAGGCACCGGGGAACTCGCAGGGAACTTCAAAGGGCTTATTAACAGTTATTGGGAAAGCGCCCGGAAGCCCGGTGCCGCCGATCCCGATAGGAGCCCGCGATGTCCTTCATCCTCGATCCCGCCGGCACCTTCCGGCACCCGGCCCGGGCCATCGGCCGGTGGGCGCTGCTGGCCGTCCTGGCCTGCGCCCAGGGCGCGGCGCTCTGGGCCGCGGACGCCTCCGGGCAGGCCGTGGGGGAGTGGGACCTCAACGATCCCGAACCGGACAACGAGTCCTGATCGTGCGGGGCCGGACACCCTGGAATTCCCCCTCGGCGAGGGGGAATTCCAGGGTGAAACCCATGCTGGAGGGCCCTATTCTCCGGCCAGGTCCTGCAGCGTGCGCACCCTGACCTCGGCCCGCAGCGAATCCACCGCCTCGCAGGCCGCCAGGGCGGCGCTCATGTTGGTGATGCAGGGGATCTTCAGCCGCAGCGACTGGCGCCGGATGTTGGTCTCGTCGGCGTAGGCGTTCTTGCCCTGGGGGCTGTTGATCACCCACTGGACTTCGCCGTTCTTCAGCAGGTCCACGGCGTTGGGCCGGCCCTCGTTGACCTTGTGGATCCGCCGCACCCGGTATCCGGCGGTCTCCAGGGCGTCGGCGGTGCCCTCGGTGGCGCACAGGCCGAAGCCCAGCCCCACCAGGCGCCGCACCAATTCGGGCAGCTGGGGCTTGTCCTGGCTCTTGACGCTGAGGAACACGGTGCCCGACAGCGGCAGGCTGAGCCCCGAAGCCTCCAGCGCCTTGGCGTAGGCCTCGCCGAAGGTCGAACCCAGGCCCATCACCTCGCCGGTGGAGCGCATCTCCGGGCCGAGCACCGGGTCCACGCCCGGGAACTTGGCGAACGGGAACACCACGCCCTTCACCGCCACCGCCAGCGGATGGCCGTCGGTGACGCCCTGCTCGCGCAGCGAGACGCCCAGGCCGATCCGGGCGGCGACGCTGGCCCAGTTGACCCCGGTGGCCTTGGAGATGAAGGGGACGGTGCGGCTGGCCCTGGGGTTGGCCTCCAGGCAGTACGGCACGCCGTCCTTGATGGCCCACTGCAGGTTGAGCAGGCCGCGGATGCCCAGCTCGAAGGCCAGGCGCCGGCTGTGCTCCTTGACCGTGGCCAGCACCCCGCCTGGGATGCCCAGGGGCGGGAACACCGCGAAGGAGTCCCCGGAGTGCACCCCGGCCTCCTCAATGTGGGCCAGCACCCCGGCGATGGCCACCGACTCGCCGTCGCAGACCAAGTCCACGTCCAGTTCGGGGGCGTTCTCCAGGTAGCGGTCGATCAGCACCGGCCGGTCCTCGCTCACCAGGGAAGCCTCGCGCATGTAGCGGGCCAGCTCGATGTCGTCGAACACGATGGCCATGCCCCGGCCGCCCAGGACGAAGCTGGGCCGCACCATCACCGGGTAGCTCACCCGCGAGGCCACGGTCTTGGCCTCCTCGATGCTGGAGGCCATGCCCCAGGGGGCGGCGGGGATGCCCAGCCTGCGGATCACTTCGCCGAACCGGTTGCGGTCCTCGGCGTCCTGGATGGTCTGGTGGGCGGTGCCCAGCAGCGGCACGCCGGCGGCCTCCAGGCGTCCGGCCAGCTTGAGCGGGGTCTGGCCGCCGAACTGGGTGAACACGCCCAGCAGGTGGCCGCCTTCGGCCTCCCGGTCCACCACCGCCTTCACGTCCTCGAAGGTGAGCGGCTCGAAGTAGAGCCGGTCGCTGATATCGAAATCGGTGCTCACGGTCTCGGGGTTGCAGTTGATCAGGATGGCCTCGACGCCCTGGGCACGGATCGCCTCCACCGCCTGGACGCAGCAGCAGTCGAACTCGATGCCCTGGCCGATCCGGTTGGGTCCGGAGCCCAGGACGATGGCCTTGGGCCGGGCGGTGGCCGGGGCCTCGGAGCGCTCCTCCCAGGTCTGGTACAGGTAGGGGGTCTCGGCCTGGAATTCGCCGGAGCAGGTGTCCACCCGCTTCACCGCCGGGCGCAGCCCCCGCGCCAGGCGCAGCGCCGCGGCCTCGGCCTCGGTGGCGCCGCAGAACTTGCCGATCTGGGCGTCGGTGAAGCCGGCGCGCCGGGCCTTCACCAGCAGCTCCTGGGGCAGGCTGTCCAGGGGGAAGCCGCGCAGCCGGCCCTCCAGGATCATGATCTCCTCCATCTCGCGGATGAACCAGGGCGAGATGTTGGTGAGCCGGCTCAGCTCGGCCACGGTGTGGCCCACCTGCAGGGCCCGGTAGACCCAGAAGATCCGCTGCGGCCCGGGCATCAGCAGGTGCTCCTTGAGCCGCTGCAGGTCCAGTTTGCCTTTGAGGGTGCCGGCCAGGCCCAGGTAGCCCTCCTCCAGGCTGCGCAGCGCCTTCTGCAGCGCCTCCTGGAAGCTGCGGCCGATGGCCATGACTTCGCCGACGCTCTTCATCTGGATGCCGAGGACCGGGTCGGTCTCGGGGAACTTCTCGAAGGTGAACCGGGGGATCTTGACCACCACGTAGTCCAGCACCGGCTCGAAGGCGGCCTTGGTCCGTCCGGTGATGACATTGGGCAGCTCCCACAGCCGGTAGCCCAGGGCCAGCTTGGTGGCCACCCAGGCGATGGGGAAGCCGGTGGCCTTGCTGGCCAGGGCCGAGGAGCGGGACACCCGCGGGTTCATCTCGATCACGATCAGCCGTCCCAGTTCCGAATTGAGGGCGAACTGGATGTTGCTGCCGCCGGTCTCCACCCCGACCCCGCGGATCACGGCCTTGGCCGCCTCGCGCATGCGCTGGTACTCCGGGTCGGTGAGGGTGAGGATGGGCGCCACGGTGATGCTGTCGCCGGTGTGGATGCCCATGGGGTCGACGTTCTCGATCCCGCAGATGATCTCCACGTTGTCGTCCAGGTCGCGCACCACTTCCAGCTCGAACTCCTTCCAGCCCAGGATGCTCTCCTCAACCAGCACCTGGCGGATCGGCGAGAGGTCCAGCCCGCGCTGGATGATGGCCTCGAACTCGTCGATGTTGTAGGCGATGCCGCCGCCGCTGCCGCCCAGGGTGTACGAGGGCCGGACGATGGCCGGGAAGCCGGTGACCTTGGCCAGGGCCTTGGCCTCGGCCATGGTGTGGGCGAAGCCGCCCCGGCAGGTGTCCAGGCCCAGTTCGTCCATGAGGGCCTTGAACTGCTCCCGGTCCTCGCCGCGCTCGATGGCCGCGGGCTGGGCGCCGATCAGGCGCACCCCGTACTGTTCCAGGATCCCGGCCCGGTGGGCCTCCATGGCCAGGTTCAGGGCGGTCTGGCCGCCCACCGTGGGCAGCAGGGCGTCGGGCCGCTCCCGCTCGAGGATCTTCTCCAGCACCGCCAGGGTGAGCGGCTCCACGTAGGTGGCGTCGGCCCGGGACGGGTCGGTCATGATCGAGGCCGGGTTGGAGTTCAGCAGGATGGTGCGGACCCCCTCCTCGCGCAGCGCCTTGAGCGCCTGGGTGCCAGAGTAGTCGAACTCGCAGGCCTGGCCGATCTGGATCGGCCCGGCGCCGAGCACCAGCACGCTCTTGATGTCCAGGTTCCTAGGCATGGTGGCGCTCCATCATCGTCAAGAAGCGGCCGAAGGCGCCGCGGGCGTCGTGCGGGCCCGGCGAGGCCTCGGGGTGGTGCTGCAGGCTGAAGATGGGCAGGGCGCGGTGGGCCAGGCCCTCGACGGTGCCGTCGGACAGGTGCCGGTGGGTGACCATGAGCTCCTGGGGCAGGGTGGCCTCGTCCACCGCGAACCCGTGGTTCTGGGCGGTGATCTCCACCTTGTTGGTGCGCAGGTCCAGCACCGGCTGGTTGGCGCCGCGGTGGCCGAACTTGAGCTTGAAGGTGCTGCCGCCGAAGGCCTGGCCCAGCAGCTGGTGGCCCAGGCAGATGCCGAAGATGGGCAGCTTGCCGATGCAGGCCGCCACTTCCCGGCACATGCCGGGCAGCGCCGCGGGGTCGCCCGGACCGTTGCCAAGAAAAAGCCCGCTGAAGCGGGCCGCGGTGAGTTCGGCCGCCGGGGTGTCCCAGGGGAACACTTCCAGGTGCAGGCCGGCCAGGCTCAGCTGGCGCAGGATGGAGGTCTTGATGCCGCCGTCCAGCACCGCCACCCGGAACCGGGCATCGGCGAGGGGGAGCTCGTAGCGGGCCGGGCAGCTGACCATCCCGGCCAGGGCCTGGCCGGACATGTCCGGCAGCAGGGCGGCGGCGGCCACTCCGGCCGCCAGCGGGCCGTCGTTCTCGGTCCAGATCAGTCCCGGCTGGGCGCCGGCGTCGCGCACGTACTGGGTGAGGGCCCGGGTGTCCACATCGGTGATCACCGCGATCCGGTGCCGCTTCAGCCAGCCGCCCAGGTCGCCCTCGGCGAACACGTGGTCGGGCAGGCTGGTGATCCGGCGGCAGATGAAGCCGGTGGCCCAGGGCCGGGCGCCCTCGTTCAGGCCGGGGTGGGCGCCGTAGATGCCCTGCTCGGGGAAGGTCATGCAGATCATCTGCCCGGCGAAGCTGGGGTCGGTGAGGATCTCCTGGTAGCCGGCCATGGCGGTGGTGAACACCACTTCGCCGCTGCCACCGTGGGCGAACGGGGCCTGGCCGGCGAAGGTCTCGCCATCTTTCAAGATCAGGTGCGCGAGCACGAAGCCTCCTCACGCCGCCTTCGGGTGGACCGCCCTACGGACCCCTTGTTCCGGCATCACATTTAGGGTAATGGGGAACGCTGATAACTTCCAGCCTTGAAGGTCAAGGCCGGAATGGGTCAATATAAAGGTTTCCACCACATGACGATTCAGCGCAGCTTCACCACCGTGCGGCCCACATGGGTGCCCGCCAGCAGTTCGCGCACCGCCCCGGTGATGCCGTCCAGCCCGGTCTCGGTGCAGATCCGCTCCAGGTCGGTGCGCCAGTCCCGGGCCAGCAGGCCCCAGATGCGGATCCGCTCGGCCATGGGCTGGGCCGCCGAATCGATCCCGGCCAGCGAGACCCCGCGCAGGATGAACGGGAACACCGAGGAGCCGAACCGGTTGCCGGCCGCCATGCCGCAGGTGGTGACCACGCCGCCGGCGCAGGTGCTCTTGATCAGGCCCTCCAGGCCCTCGCCGCCGATGGTGTCCACCACCCCCGACCAGCGCTCCTTCAGCAGCGGCTTGTCGCCGCCGTCCAGCTCCTCGGGGGTCAGCACCTCCCGGGCCCCCAGCTGGCGCAGCCGGCCGCGGATCGCGCCCTGCTTGCGGGTCACCGCCGCCACCGGCACGCCCAGGTGGGCCAGGATGGCGATGGCGGCCATGGCCACCCCGCCGGTGGCCCCGGTGACCAGCACCGGCGCCGCGGTGCGGGCCCGCTCCCGGCGCAGGATGGCGTCCACCGCCAGCGCGGCGGTGAAGCCGGCCGTGCCCAGGCGCATGCTCTCCAGCGCCGACATGCCCACCGGCAGCGGCACCGCCCAGGCGGCCGGGACCCGGATGTACTCGGCGAAGCCGCCCCAGTGGTCCATGCCGAACCGGTAGCCGGTGACGATGACCCGGTCCCCGGGGGCGAAGGTGGCCGATTCGCTGGTCACCACCGTGCCGGCCGCGTCGATCCCGGGGATGTGCGGGTACTGCTTGGTGACGCCCGGATTGCCGGTGGCGGACAGGGCGTCCTTGTAGTTGATGGAGGAGCAGTCCACCCGGATCAGCAGCTCGCCCGGGGGCAGCCGGTCCGGGGTGAGGTCGGCGCGCACCTCGCCGTGGAACGACCCGGCCTCGGTGCGGGTGACCAGGTAGGCGGAGAAGCGGTTCGGGATCGGCATGGCATCACCGCGCAGTGCGGGGCGGGCGCCCCGGAAGGTGGGGCCAGCATAGCATTCGTCAGCGCGCCATGACCCAGGGCACGGTGACCAGGAAGAAGGCCCCCATGTAGACCAGGCCGAACAGGGTGCCCAGCTTCCAGTAGATCGGCCCGGGCAGGAACCCGGAGCCGAAATAGACCGGGCTGGGCCCGGTGCCGTACGGCGTGATCACGCCCATGATGCCCAGTTGCAGGCAGAGCAGCAGGGCCATGCGGTCCACCGGCATGCCGGGGATGGCGGCGCCCACGGCCAGGAGCACCGGCAGCACGGCGGTGACGTGGGCGGTGACGCTGGCGAACAGGTAGTGCAGCAGGAAGTTGACCAGCAGCAGGGCGATCAGCGCCTTCAGGACCGTCATCCCGCCCAGGTGGGCGGCCACGACGCCGGCGAACCACGGGATGAAGCCCACCCGGGACAGGCCGTCGGCCAGGGCCACCAGGGTGGCGAACCAGGCGAAGGTGTTCCAGGCGTCCTTGTGCTGCATCATCTCGGCCCAGGTGATCACCCGGGTCACCAGCATCATGCCGATCACCACCAGGGCCACCGTCGTCGCATTGATATAGGCGTCGCCCAGGATCCACAGCACCAGGGCGCCGGCCACGTAGGCCAGCAGCAGGCCTTCCTTCAGGGTCAGCCGGCCCATGCGGGCCAGCTCCCCGGCCGCCCACCGGGGCACCTCGCCGCCGCCCTTGACGCTGGGCCGCTCCAGCCAGTAGCTGAGCAGCGGCACCAGGGCCAGGAGCAGCAGGCAGGCCGGCAGCGCGGCGTACAGCCAGGGCAGCCAGTGCAGGTCCACCTTCACGGTCTTGCGCACCAGTTCCACGGCCAGCACATTGGGGGCCAGGGCGGTCATGAACAGGCTGCTGGTGACGCAGGTGGAGGCGATGGCCACCCACATGAGGTAGCTGCCGATCCGGCGCATGGACGGGTCGTTCGGCCGGGAGTCGAACAGGGGCGGCAGGTGGCTGATCACCGGAAAGATGGTGCCGCCGCTGCGGGCGGTGTTGGAAGGGGTGAACGGCGCCAGCAGCAGGTCGGCTCCCAGGACGGCGTAGCCCAGGGTCAGGGTGCTGCGGCCCATGAGCTTGACCAGGGCCAGGGCGATGCGCCGGCCCAGGCCGGTCTTCTCGTAGGCCAGGGCGAACATGAAGGCGCCGAAGATGAGCCAGACCGTGGCGTTGGAGAAGCCGGAGAGGGCCCAGGCCAGGGCCGCGGAGGAGGCGTTGAAGCCGGGCTTGGCCAGCTGGTCCGGGCTGAAGAGCAGGAACCGGGCCAGCAGCACCGCCACGGTGAGGCCCAGCAGACCGACCGCGCCCCCGGGCAGGGGCTCCAGGATCAGCGCCACGATCACGGCGGCGAACAGGGCGAAGTAGTGCCAGGCGTAGGGCGCGAGCCCGGCCGGCGCGGGGAGCAGCGCCAGCAGCACACCGGCGAGGGGTGGCAGCAGACCTTTCCAGGCTTTCACGATGGACTCCGGGTTTGATTGGCATTATGGACCCCTCCCGCGCTGAAAGGTCCTGGCGGATTCGAAGTGGCGGCCCGGCCGGAGCGGGGCCATCCTGGGACGGGAGGTCCGGCCATGCGGGTCATCGTCGATTTCACCGTGGTCCCGGTGGGCACCGGGGTTTCCCTTTCAGCCTACATCGCCGAGGTGGAGCGGGTGCTCCAGCGCAGCGGGCTGCACCACGAGCTGCACGCCAACGGCACCAACGTGGAAGGGGATTGGGAGGAGGTCATGGCGGCCATCCGGGGCTGCCACGAGGCGCTGCACGCCATGGGGGTGCCGCGCATCCACACCGACATCAAGCTGGGCACCCGGTCGGACCGGGAGCAGCGCATGGCCGAGAAGGTGGCGAGCGTCAGGGCGCGGATGGCCTGAAGAGGGGCTGAAACGCCACCCCATGCGATATCGCTTTTCGTTTCAGTACATCCTGCTAAAGTTCACGCCAAGCCAGCTTCTTCTGTCCGAATTCGACCCGACCCGATTCCTGCCGCCGCCGGAGAGGCCAAGCGTGTTTTCCTCCAACCCCTGGCTGACCCGTGCGCTCCTGCTGCTCCTGGTCGCCCCTTCGGCCCGGGGAGCGTCCGCCCCCGCTCCCGGCCGGAGCCAGATCCTGGTATTGAAGGCCTTCCAGTTCGGCCTGCCCGTTCCCGACGCCATCGACAGGGGCATCAAGGCCACCGTGGCCGAGAGGGGGGCCAGCATCGGCGATGTGTTTTTCGAAGGCCTCGATCTCGATCGGTCCTCGGGCGCCGAGTACCGGGCCAGCCTGGCCCGGACCCTGCAGCTGAAGATGGCCGGCAGGCAGGTCGGCGTCATCATCGCCGAGGGCGCTCCGGCGGTCGAATTCCTCCAGACCGACGCCAGGGATCTCTGCCCGCAGGCGGTCCTGATGACGACCTTGACGCCCAGCCTCCAGTCGCAGGCAGGGAGCGGCCGGCCCCGGATCGATCTGCCGTGGCATGTCGAGGTCGGGAAGACCCTGGAGGTGGCCTTCGCCATGCGGCCGGGAACCCGCCGCGTGCTCATGGTGACGAGCGCCAATGACCGGACCCTGCCCTACCTGGACTCGGCCAGGGCGGCCACCGGGCCCTGGCAGGGCAAGGTCGATTTCGAGTTCACCAACCGCATGACCTACGAGGAACTTCTGGTACGCGCCGGGAGCCTGCCCGAGGATTCCATCATCCTGTATTCCAGCTTCTTCAACGACCGCACCGGACGCACCTTCGTCCCGGCGGAAGTGGCCCGGAAGATCCTCCAGGTCGCTTCCGCGCCGGTCTTCTCGACCCAGGAAGTATTCCTGGGGCTCGGCATCGTCGGCGGATCGCTCCTGGTGACGGAGTCCATGGGCAAGCAGGCCGCCAATGTCGCCCTGGACTACCTGGACGGCCGGTTCCAGGTCGTCCCGCCGGTGACCACCATTTCCTGTCCCAGCCAGATGATGTTCGACTGGAAGGTGCTCCAGCATTGGCGGATCGATCCCGCCCTGGTGCCCGGCGGGAGCCGGGTCATCAACCGGCCCCCCTCGCTCTGGGATCAGCACCGGGGGGCGGTGCTGGTCACCACCTTGGCCTTCCTGGCCCTGGCGGCGTCGTTCGCCCTGTCCCTGCAGCAGAACTTCCGTCGCCGGAGCGCCGAGCGGGAACTCAAGCGGCACCGGGACCATCTGGAAGACCTGGTGGCCGAACGCACCACCGAACTGGAGCAGGCCCGCACCTCCGCTGAGATCGCCACCCAGGCCAAGAGCGAGTTCCTGGCGAACATGAGCCATGAGATCCGGACGCCGATGAACGCCATCGTTGGCATGACCTATCTGGCCCTGCAGACGGATCTGACCGAGCAGCAGGGCAACTATCTGAGGAAGGCCAAGGCGGCCGCGGACGGACTGCTGGGCCTCATCAACGACATCCTGGACTTTTCCAAGATCGAGGCGGGGAAGCTCCAGATGGACGTGAAGGAGTTCCTCCTGGAGGAGGTGTTCGAACGCGTCACCCACCTCGTGGGGCCGAGGGCCTCCGAGAAGCACCTGGAATTCATGCTGGACCTGGGGCCGGATGTTCCGCCCTGCCTGGTGGGCGATTCCCTGCGGCTCGGGCAGGTGCTGACCAACCTCTGCGCCAATGCCGTGAAGTTCACCGAAGCGGGCGAGATCATCCTCGTCATCTTCCGGCGCCTCAAGACCGAGGGCGACCGGGTGACGCTCCAGTTCTGCGTGCGGGACACGGGCATCGGCATGACGGAGGAGCAGAGCAGGGGTTTGTTCCAGCCTTTCACCCAGGTCGACAGCTCCCTCACCCGGAAGTTCGCCGGAACCGGGCTGGGGCTGGCCATCAGCCGGCAACTGGTCGAGATGATGGGGGGCGCAATCTGGGTGGTGAGCGAGCCCGGCAAGGGCAGCGAGTTCTTCTTCACGGCCAGCTTCGGCGTGGGACACGCGCAGCCCGGGCCCCGCCCCCAGGACCCGGCCGGGCTGCGCGTCCTGGTGGTGGACGACAGCTCCAGCGCCCGGGAGATCGAGGCCAGCCTCCTGAGGGGCCTGGGCTGCGAAGCGACCGCGGTGGCTTGCGCCGAAGCGGCCCTGGCCGAACTGGAGCGCGCCTCCTGGGATCTGGTGCTCCTGGATTGGCGGATGCCGGAGATGGACGGCTTCGAAGCCGCCCGGCGGATCCGCCAGGCTGCCCTGCCCGGCGCTCCCGGGATCATCCTGGTGACGGCCTACGGGGACGACGAAGTCGCGCAGCGGGCGGTCCGGGAGGGGCTGGACGGCTATCTGGGCAAGCCGATCACGTCCTCCAGTCTGCTGGATGCGATCATGAACGCCTTGGGGAAGCGGGCGGTCCACCCCCTTGAAAGACCTTCCGGCCGGGAAGCCCCGCCTGAGGCGCAGACGCTGCAGGGGAGGCAGGTCCTCCTGGTGGAGGACAACGACTTCAACCAGGAAGTGGCGAGCGAGCTGCTGGGGATGATGGGTATAGCGGTCACCCTCGCCGCGAACGGGCAGGAAGCGCTGGAACAGGTGCGCGCCCGGAGGTTCGATGCCGTGCTGATGGATCTCCAGATGCCGGTCATGGATGGCCACGAAGCCACGCGGCGGATGCGCAGCGACCCCTCCTGCGCCGACCTGCCGATCCTGGCGATGACGGCCCACGCCATGGTGCAGGAGCGGGAGCGGTGCCTGAGCCTGGGCATGAACGACTACATCACCAAGCCCATCAACCCCGATGAACTCGCCGCCACGCTGGCCAAATGGATAACCAATCGCGGATCCCGTTGATTCCCGGAATGAGTGCTGATCTGTCGCTGGCTGCGGGCCAGGTTGGTTATCTCAATGATGACTCAGGATCCTGCAGCGGTCTCGCATCTCTGGCCCGCCGTGAACCATTGCCTGGCGTTGCCTAGATCAGGCCCAGGTCCCGCGGCCGGGCGCGGGGGAACACGGTCTCCAGCTGCGCCGCGCCGAGCCCGTACAGCCGCTGGAACAGCCCGCCCAGGACTTCCCGGTACTCGTTGAGCACCGGAAAGTCCCGGTCCTGGAACAGGGTCTCCCGCGTCACCGGCACCTGCTCCCCGGCCAGCCGGCCGCCCCGCACCGCCCCGCCCAGGACCCAGTGCACGCTGCCGTGGCCGTGGTCGGTACCGCGGGTGCCGTTCTCCCGGAAAGTGCGGCCGAATTCGGAGACCACCACCACCACGGTGCGGTTCCAGGCCGGCCCCAGCTCCTGGGCGAACCCGGCCAGGCCCCGGCCCAGGCTCTCCAGGTTCGTGGCCAGGGCGCCCTGGGCGCCGCCTTCGTTGACGTGGGTGTCCCAGCCGCCCACGTCGATGAAGCCCAGGTTGAACCGGTCGCGCATGAGCCGGGCGGTGCGCCGCGCCTCCAGTTCGAAGCCCCTGGAGGAGACCGCGTCCCGGCCGGCGCCCTCCATCTCCTTCTGGTATTCCAGGGCCACGTCGCGCTTGAGCTGGAAGCCTTCGGCCACCTGCGGCTCCAGCGGCAGGCCGCGGTACATCCCCTGGATCACCGCCATCTGCCGCTGGTCGAACGGGGCCTTGCCGAACTGCCGGAGCGAGATGTTGGGGATGGCCGCGGCGCCGGCCATGGCCAGCGGCAGGCTGTCGGTGAAGGCCACCGGGTTGAGGCTGCCGCAGGCCGCGGCCAGGCGGTTCAGGAACCCCGAGCCGTATTCCCGGGGCCCGTCCAGGGGCTCCCCGGCCTCCATGCTGTCCTGGGTCTCGAAATGGCTGCGGGACAGGTCCTGGGTGCCGGCGAAGGGGATGAAGGCCGCCTGGCCCTTCTGCCACAGCGGCAGGATGGAATCCCGCAGCGCCGGGTGCAGGCCCCAGTCCGCATCCAGCGCCAGGGCGGCGCGAGGGTCGGCCGGGTCCGGGCGGGCGATGGCGAGGCTGGGCCGGGCCTGGTGGTAGAAGGGGCTGGACCAGGGCACCAGGACGTTGGCGCAGTCGTAGCCGCCCCGGAGGAACACCAGCAGCAGCCGCGCGTCCGTGGCGGGGGCGGCCAGCAGCCGCACGCCCCGCACCGCCAGGGCCGAGGCGCCGAGCATCCGCAGGAATCCCCTCCGTTCCATGGAACCTCCTCAGCGCATCATGAATTCGGGCGACGACAGCAGGAAGGTGTTCCATTCCTGCTGGGAGGCGGCCTGGTCCAGGGCCTGGCGGGTCCCGGGCGACAGCGCCGGCTCGATGGCCTCGTAGAACAGCCGGCTGGACAGCAGGGGGAACCCGGTGGCGGCCGCGGGCTGGCCGTCCTCGCTGTCGAACAGGCCGGCGTTGCCGCCGCCGATGGCCCGGGCGATCTCGAACCGCTTGACCAGCTGGGCCGGACTGGACCAGGCCGCCGGCAGGACCGGGTAGCCGTCGGGGGTGAGGTGGCCGTAGAGCGGCTCGCCCAGCTGGTTGAGCCAGTTCACCACCGGCTTCATGTTGCCGGGGCGCTTGCCGTCGTAGGCCAGGCGCAGCGCGCCGACCACGTAGTGCACCGGGTCCTTGAACGCGGGCGCGCCGGTGAAATCCCGGGAACCGCACAGGACCCGCAGCACGGCGGCGATATCGCCCCGGCTGCGCAGGAAGGTCCGGCCCAGCTCCTGGGCCAGGGCCGGGGAAGGCTCCTGGCCCAGGAAATACAGGGCCAGCTTGCGGCAGATGAACCGGGCGGTGGCGGGCTGGGCCGCCAGCAGATCGGCCACCTGCTCCACCTCGGGGAAGCCCGCGGCGGGGATCCGCGTGCCCAGCAGGGTCTTGTCCAGGAAGTCGTGCCGGGTGGGATTGAACTCGAACAGCCCGCGCCGCAGCAGGAACGGCTGGCCATCGGCCCGCAGCCGCGGGGTCCCGGGGGTGGCGTCGACCCCAAGCCCGGTGAGCACCCGGGCCAGTTCCTGGACGTCCTGCTGGCCGTAGCCGCCGTCGACGCCCAGGGTGTGCAGCTCCAGCAGCTCCCGGGCGTAGTTCTCGTTGATCCGGCCGGCCGAGCTCTGGGCGTTGTCCAGGTAGACCAGCATGGCCGGATGGGTCATGGTGGCCAGCAGCAGGTCGCGGAACCGCCCCAGCGCGTGGGGCCGCACGGCGCGCTCCTCGAAGTCGGCCAGGGTGTAGCGGAGGTTGCCCTTGGCCTGGTACAGATTGAAGTGGTTCATCCAGAACCAGACCATCTGCTCCTGGAGCTGGTGCGGCGACAACACTGCCCGCAGCAGGTGGCGCCGGGCGGTCTCGTAGGCCAGCTGGCCGGCCAGCTGGTTCTGGGCCTGGCGGGCCTGCTGCCGGTCCTCGTCGCTGGCCAGGTTCTGGATCCGCCGGCCCTCGGCCTCGGCCGCCTGGACCAGCTCCAGCGGGTCCTCCCGGGTGATGGGCAGGTCGGCGAGCACCGCCGCCAGGGCCGGGTCGTCGCCGCCGCCCTGCAGCTGCTCGTCCAGGAACCGCTTGCGGCCCAGGGCCCGGTAGCGGGCCAGGGTGGCGCTGTCCAGGCCGTAGGTCACCCGGTCCAGCCAGCGCGCGTCGGCCGGGGCCAGCGGGCCGTCCGCCGCCGGCAGCAGCCCGCAGCCCAGGCACAGCAGGGCCCCGGCCAGGGCCCGGAACAGCCGGCGCGGGGCGGGCCGGGGGGCGGGAGCGGGCGGGCGGCAGGCGACGGGCAAGGCAGCTCCTGCGGAATCATGGCGGAATGAAATTGAAAACGCGCGGAACACGACGGGTCAGCCTAGAGACGCTGGCTGCCTGGTGAAGGTTGAGGATGCGAAAACGGGATTCGTCACGAGGTGACAACGCAGGGTGGCGTGACGGCGAGATGATTTAAATAATTTATTAGCCGCGTGCTGGGCCTGGTAACAGAGATCCTCCAGCAGGACTCCCGCCCCCTGCAGCCTCGCCAAGGTCAAATGGGTGCTGATATGTCGCTTGTTGCCGCCCAGGTGGATCATCTCAGTGAAAATCCACCTCGTCCGGCAGTTCGTCCGGTTCCTGCCCCGGCACAACGGGGAAATGCACCGCCAGCCCTTCCCCCGCCAGCCGGATCCCTTCCACCAGCCCTTCGGTGAACTCCCCGCGGTGGAAAT